>Ga0114957_1005921_pt1 | contig 9956 bp, 7 predicted proteins | sample BantaG_FD_87175 | JGI IMG/M metagenome (GOLD analysis project Ga0114957, IMG submission 87175) | Marine algal microbial communities from Bantry Bay, Ireland - BantryBay_4 metaG | ecosystem: Host-associated > Algae > Red algae > Unclassified | place: Bantry Bay, Ireland | collected 2014-11-21 | reverse complement strand
TGGCGTGGCGTGGCGTGGCGTGGCGTGGCGTGGCGTGGCGTGGCGCAGGTGCGGTGGGGCTCGCGCGCCCGACGGGCATCCCCACGTCCCTGCTCAGCCACCGGCATCGCCCACCGGTGTGCACCCACGTCCCGAAGCACCGGCCGTTGTTGGTGGCCCACCCCACGAGTGCCATGGAAGTGTCCGTCCACGGCGTTGTTGGCTCGCGACCGCCGCCGCGGTGGTCGTGGCCCGCGTCGCCGTCCACTCTGTCGCACCAGCGGCTGCTGCATCCAGTCAGTGCCGCGACGCGGTGCATCGGCAAGAGCAACGACGGCGCCAGGTGTCGGACACGCCCATTGTCTAGGGCACCCCTGCCGCCGCGTTTGAGCGCCGCCGCACTCACGGCCGCGGCAGCAGTGCCGGTAACCGCCACGCCGCCGCCCCACCCCCCCCCAGCCGACCCCGAGCCGCCACAGCAATAGACTCGGTAGCCTCCTCCCCCCACCCGTCGTACTCCCTCTCCGCCGCGTGCGCGGCCGCCCGTGCCGCCTTGCGCGCCGCGTTGCACCGCGCCGCCGCCGCCCGGTTGCGCACAATCCGCGCGCGCTCCGCCGCCGAGGGGACGGCCTCAAGGTCGACGCGGCGCCGCCGCCCGTGGCGGCCGCCGCCCCGCTCAGCCGACGCGCCGTCGTCGCCATTGCCGTCACCGCGCCGACCGCGCCCATCCCCGTCGGGATGGCTTGACGGAGGTCCAGGTAGCGCCCGCGGCGTCGGCACCGGCACCCACTCGGCCGCCGCCATCCGCCGCATGCGAAACGTTGCCGCCACTGACGAGCGGCCGCCGACAAAGACAAACGAGAGCATCTCGGGCAGAGCCCCGTCGGCCGTGACGCCCGGGGTCGGTGCCGGACCGCACGGCGCGTAGGCCATCCCATAGGAACCCGAAAAGCGCTGGACGGCCGCCGCCACCGCGGTGACGCCGTCCGATGGGGAAAAGGCCGGGGGCGGCGGCGACGGTGGCGTGGCCGGCGTGATTACCGCCCTGCAGCGGCCGAGGATCCAGAGGCGGCCGAAGCCGTCCACGCCAAACGTCGTGAGGGTGTGCGCAATGCCATCGTCCGGCTCGGCGGACGCGTACTCCACCATTAGCACGCGAGTGAGAGGGGAGCCCGCGGGGGCTGGACCCCCAAACATGGTCAATATTTCGCCGGTGCGCCGGTCGAGGACCCCACGCGACGTAGGCGGTAAGCGAAACACGCCAAGGGCCGCCGCCACCAGCAGGTCCCGGTGGACGTCAATGACGATCCGCATAGGTACCACTGCGTCGTCCTCATCGAACGAGGCTGCATCCACCCCGTCAGTCGCCACCGTCGTATCGAGGTCCGCAAAGGCAGCCGCGGCGCCCCCCGCGGTGGACATCCGTCGCTGTACCAGCGGCGGCGCCTCCACGGGGATGGCCATGACTGTCAGCACCGCAATGGCCGGACCGAGGCCACTCCCGTCCGCCTCGTCGCCCGGGAGAAAGGACGGGTTGCCCTCGCCGGGACCCGCCGGCGCGGCGGCTGGGAAGCGCACCACCCGCTCCATGGCAACGCCCCCGGCCAGCGCCGTCGGGTCTAGCGGTGGCCCTTCGGGGCAGGGGCCGCCCGACGGGTGCCACAGCTCTGAGAGCCACGCCCGCGCCCGCGCGCTGCGGGCGAGGAGGGCAAACTCGGGCATGGCCGCCGCCACGTCGGCCGTCACGGGAGTGAAGGTCACGGCGGGTGATAGCTCTCCAGCCTCAGCCGCACCACTGCCTAGGCCGTCCGCAGACGCGCCGCCATGGCGGCTACATGATGACGTGCTGGCACTGGCAGAGGGTACACTGGCGACTGACGCTCCTGCTGCCCACGGCTCAGGCGCAGGAGAGGAGTCCCATGCGCAGCTGCTGCCGCCGCTGCCGCATCCACTGGTCGAGCCTTTCGCCGGTGACCGCCACGACGCAACAACCGACCGGGACGCGGCCAGCTGCGACGCCAAACCCCGCACGCGCGGCAAGTCCGTCGGGGAATCGCAGAGAGGGAGGGAAAGGGGGGGGGCAGCCGCCATCCCGGCTGAATGACCGTTGTGATGGATGGGACGGAGCGCTACAGAGGGGGGCTCCGCATAGCACGCGTCGGTGCGGGAGTCGGTGGCGCGGTCGACGGCGTCGCGGTCGTGCACGGCGCCAGGCCAAAACAGCACAGGGCACTGCAGAGGCGGTCGAGTCCTCTCTCTTGCCTCTCCATGACAGAAACTGTCAGGAGTTTAAGGCTCGACAGCACCGAGCAAGCCAGCAATCACACGTGGTACCAAATGTGAAATTTGATTATTCCCTGGACTTGAAGACAGGGTGCTCTCAAAGTGTAGTGATGCACGCATATACTTAGATCAAGAGACTTGCTCTCAGTTTCAGAGATGGCAGTCTGTAGTGTCCTCAGTAGGGTTCGCAGTAGCGCCCCTACTTTAGGGTTGCACACGACGCCCCTACAGTATTTCGGGGGCGTCAGGGGCGCGCGACGGATAAGACGCCTTACTGACGCCCCATTAGGCAGCCAAAACGCCCTCGCGACGCCCCAAGTAGCACCCTCGATACTCGCAGTATAAGATAAGTGGCACCCATACTATGCTCTCATATGTAATGCTTGTATCAAGACTGGGTGCCAGTCCCCAACCAAGGTGCACAGCCGCCACCTGCTGAATCATGTAGACCCCCCTGAACACTTTCTGTTCGCGACGCCTTGCTGACGCCCTTTTGAGTTGGGGCGTTAGGGGCGCACGGCGCCCAAATGACGCCCTGGTGACGCCCTTAACGACGCGCCCTTAACGACGCCCCGGGCGTTCTGAGCAACCCTACCCTGTCCTATTATAAAGGCCAGGAAAAGTAGTCGAGCTCACTTCAGCACCTCGAGGCTGAAGGCACCGGATGCATTTCCCTTCCGATTTCAGGCTCGTGCAGCCCAGGCGTGGAGGGGGGGGGTCTGGGCCGGGGGCGCCACTCTGTCTCTGCCGCACCGCTGCCGGCGCGTGCTCGGCCGCGCTTCGTACAGCGCGACGCGACGCAGTCGCCACTGCACCACACTTGGCCGTAGCCCCCTCCCGCCTGCTGCCGCACGCTGCGACGCCACGGAATCCCCACTTCAACGTGACCGGCATGGGCGCTGCACCCACTGCAGTGATGGTGGCGGGTCCCGACGCCGGCTCGGGCGGGCCGCCCGACGTGGGCGGCCGCCGATGTCCCGGCTGCGGCGGCGTCTTTGGCGGCTGCGCCTGTCTTGTCGGGGGCAACGGTGCATTCCCGGTTGGCGGCGGCTGGCATTCTTCCCTATCGGCAGGGTCAATGCGGGGTGTTGAGGAGGGTGGCGGTGATGGTGCGGCCGGTGTGGCGTCCCCGCGCAAGCGCGCTCGACGGGCATCGGTAGTGCCGCCACCGGCATCCTCGCCAGCCGACCGACGACCGCCAACCGTTTGTCGGGTGCTCCCGCCCGCTGCTGGTGCAACCCCGCCACCGGTGTCGTCGCTGGGGGTGGCGTCCCACACCATTCGGGTGGTGCCCCCGCGCCCATCTTCCGCGGCTCGGCCTCTCGGCACGCCGTCGGCCGCTTGGGGCGGGATTGCATTGGCAGCCTCGGGACTCGGGGGCGTGCCCGGCGGTGGCAATAGTGCGGAAGGGACGACCGCGAGTCCATGGCGGCAAGGACCTATCCGAGCGGCTCCGACGCCGGCCACACCATCGCAAGGTTCTGGCGCTTCCCCTCCTCGTGCTCGCCTTCCCCCGCGGGTGGTAGCTGGGGTCGGGGCGACTCCGCCGGCTTCTACGTGTTTCCGAGCGGTGGGCGGCTCACCTCACCCCTCTGCCCTGCCGACTGCTAGCCGACCACCCATTCGGCCGTTGGTGATTCGACCGGCGACACACGCGCCGTCGGGCACTGTGCCGCTCCGGGCGCCACGGACGTCCACGCCCGCAAGCGCTGCCACCGGTCCGCTGCGTCCACGGCCCCTTGGGATTGGGATGGGGGCGGCCGTTGCGAGTAGGGACTCCCCTTCAATTGCGCGGCAGCTGTTTGGTGGTGCATCCGACGTGGCGGCGGCAGTGGCCAACAGCTCGCTGAGCTGCGTGTCGCGTGGCTCTACTCTTTCTGGTGGTGAGGCAGATGACACGTCAACTGCTCACCCCCCTTTCCGTCCCCGGGCAGTGGAGGAGGAGTCCCCACGGGTGATGATGGCGTCACCGTCTCAACGTCGCTACGGGGTCATCCGCGGCCCCGCCGTTGGGTCGAGTCCGCGGTTACCGTCGATTGTTGGCGTGTCTCCTGGGGGTGGCGGGGTGCAAGCACCCGGGCTGACTTCACCTCTTGGTCGACCGGGCGGTCAGGCGGGCCTCGGGGCGCTCTCGATGAGCATCTGCACGTCGGCGACGCCGTTGCCGACGCCCCGCACACAGCCTGGCGCGTACGACAGCCCCTGCGGCGGGCGGGACGTGACACCGACCTGTAGCGGCAGTGCTGGCGGCGGTGTCGGCTGTCGCGCCCCGCCGGGGGGGCACAGCGTGCGACTGCAACTGCTGCAGCGCCGCGCCCGCACATCGACTCAGTTGCTGCGGCACGCGTCTCGGCACCTGACGAGCGCGGTGGAGGTCACGGCCGTGGAGGCGCGTGGCATTGCCGCATCCAGCCTTGCGTTGTACTTAGTTGGTGTCGACGCGGCTGCGCAGCTGGTGGTTGCGGTGCTGCTGGAGGCACCTCCGGTGGCGGAAGCTGCCAGCGGTGCCGCAACCGACGCGGACGCCACCGCGGCGTCTCGAATAGGGTCCGAAGTGCCTGGCCTTGCCGCCGGGGCCCGCGTTGCGGTGGTGTGCCCACAACTGCTGGCGGCGGTGCAAGCCGAAAATGTGGAGGTCACCCCTGGCACCTGCTTTCGGATCCGTGTGCCACCGCCCGCGGGAATTGTGCAACCGTCGGCGTTGCCTAACGGGGGTGGCGTTCGGCTCGGCGTGGCGGGGGTGGTGCTCGGCTTGGACTATGTGCAGATGGACGCGTCGGACCCGCTGCTCTCTGAGGATGCCGTGGCCTTGTCGGCTCGCTTGAGTCGGGGGGATGTTGCCGCGTTGTTTCCCAGCCGGACGGATCGCAACTGCAACCAAGAGCGGACACGGGCCACCGCCGTCATCCACCGGTTCTCCTGGGCGGAAAACCTTTTTGCACCGAGGGTGACGCTCGCTGCCAAGGTGATTGAATTGCTGACCACACGACGGGCATTGGTGGAGGACGACGCTGGACAACTGGGTGTGATAACGGTACGTTTTGCTTGTGGTGGATGTGGTCATATCCCTCTTGCGGCGTCCGTCACATATGTCTTACCCATTGTTTGTCGTGTTAGCGGCTGTTCCACTCGTGCCTATGGCTGCCGAGGATGTCGACTGACATGTTTCTTTGGTTTGCTTGTGCAATCGTGATAGTACCCATGGCTGCCTGGCGTTGATTCTTCTGCATTTTGTCGCTTGTAGCTTGGGGACGGTCCGACTGGGAGCCGTGCTTTCCAGCTGCTTCGCACAGGTGTGACTTTTTTGTTTGATGGGCTGACATGCTCAGGCCGCTCTTTTGCGGTGGCGTCGGCCGTCGACGCGCTTGCTGGATATGGGTATGTTGGTTTCTCCCGCCTGCTCTTTCCTCGGTCGTTTGATAGTGCCTCACTGATCGCGCAGGTCCAGTTTTTTTTTGTCTCTGCGCCCTCCAGCTGCACTGGGTTTCTTCAGGGCGCGCGTGCTGACTGCTCAGCGTCTCGTTTGGTTATGCTTGCTATGGGTTTTTTCTCGTTGGATTCTCGTTTCACAGACCACTAAGACCTCCAACACAAGTGGTCTTCCTCTTCGAGTCGCACCCTGACGGTCTTGATGTGCGCCACCTACCATAGCTCCCTCGCGTTGGACACCCTCCCAACAGCCACGCTCTTTGCAAAGCCGCACCGGTTCCGCTGCAACGCACATCCTGCTACAGGACGCGCACTAGCGGCAGTGAATGCCGTGGACGCTCACGCCGCCTTGCTTGCCTTGACGACGATAAACTCCTTGTCGTTCTGGTGCACCTCCTCTTTCTCGATGTTGACAAAGCCGGCGTCGCGGAGACCCCGCGTGTACGTGTCGAGCGAGAAGACAATGTTCTCGGTAAAGATGCGGGCGCCGCGCTCGTCAAGCCCATTGTCGTAGACCGTCACCATCCGCCCTCCCAGCCGTAGCACGCCCGCCAAGTTGCGGCACGCCGCCGCCTTGTCCGGCCAAAAATAGAAGCCATTCAAATGGAACACCCCATCGAAGGCATCCTCATTCGACAGCACGAACGGGGCTCATCCAAACTTCTTGGTGTTGCTTCCCCAGCTATTTCTTCCCCATTCTCCTTGACTGCCTGTTGGCCCTGGCCTTGTCAGCGGTGGGCTCATCCTCAGAGGTGGTTTGACGCGCCCCCCCCTCTGGCCCCGCCCCCCCCTCCTCCCGCCGAAACACAAAGAGGTCCCTCGATTGGGGTGCCCGCGCGATGCGCCACTCGTCATCCAGGTAGGTCACGTCGACGACTGCCTTGGAGTCGGAGCGCAGCTTCATCCCGCCCGGGTGCGTCTCGAGCTCGGCGTAGGTCTGCTCGACCGTGTTGCCATCCTTGGCGGGCCCCACCGCCCACGTGCCGGTCAGCCGGTTCCGCACGCGCAGCAGCGCCAGCGAGGAGAGCTGCTCCTCTGCCCACGCCGCGCCGCCGAGGTCATAGCAAACGCGGAGGGCGTTGAGGCGGGCGCCCAACATCATCCGACCGGCGCCCGTTAGGCCCGTGTTGCCCACCACCGCACGGGAGTTGGTATACACCAGAGACCAGGTGCCGATGAGGCGGCCAGAGCGGGCGTTGCGGTTGCCGGTGCGGGCGTCGGCCGCCGCCTCCAACGCCGCCGCCGCCTCCTCGATGGGCTGCCCGCGGGTGGTGTCCGCCGCCAGCGCCAGGAGGTGGGTGGACGCAGCAGCTTCAACAGCAGACGCTAGCGCCGCCACATCCGAGGAGCTTGACGCCCGCATCGTCAAACTGGGGAGGGGGGGGGAGGGGGGAGCGCCCACCGGCAAGCGCCGCGGACACGTCGCAGGGGGGCGGTGGCACGAGCCATGTGGAGCAGCGCGGAAGGGCAGCGCCGGGTGAAGAAAGGCGACCATGACGGGCGAGCAGCGAGTGGGAGTGGCAAAGGGGCAGGCCGCGACGTAGGATGGGCAACAACAAGGCTATCGGAATCTCTGTGGCGAACAACACAGGTGTGGCAGACGCGACGAGCTCGACTGTGATCGGGACGGCAATGATCATTGACACGTGTCTGATGCCCTCCACAGGTGTCAATCTGATGCAGAGAGACGCCGACGCTGCCAGTTTTCTCCACCGAGACGACCAAACGGAAGCACCAGTCTGACTGCGTGGCATTGGTGGACCCGACCGGGACAACTGTTTATTCTCTGGCGCGAGAGAGGGACAACACGAGTTCTCTACAGAAAGAAGGCTGTCCAAGGGGCTACCCAGAACGTCTTTTAAGCGCGTGCGAAATGCACCAACGCGGGGGCAAACCAGCAGCACAAGCAAAGCCGTCGTCGGGCGTTCCCGCCCACCGCCCCTCCGGCTCTCACACACCCTTGATCCGTTGTGTGGCGGTTGTGCCCTGCTGCAACGGCTGCACCTTCTGCAACCACTGGAGCGGCTTGGCCAGCAGCCGCCTCGCGCGCCACCCGTCGGCGCGCGCCCCCCCCGCACCGGCGGCGCCGGCCGGCGCCGGCCCGCCGCCCGTGGCAAACTCGATAAAGTCGTCCATGACCATACTCACCTGACACGCCGTGTCGACGAGGCTCGCGCGCCCGCCGACGGGCTTGCGCGCCTCCCCGTGGAGCGCCGCCGCCGCGCGGCGGGCGGCCGCGTCCGACTGGCGGTCCCCCGCGGGCGCCTTGTTCTTCCACCACCGCAGCCGGTGGTACCGCGTCTTGGACGTGACGACCGGCGGGTGGGCGTGCCCGACGCGGCCCGTGGGCGTCGGCACCGCCACCGCCTGACCGCGGCCGCGCGTCGAGCCGCGGGGGGGGGAACCGCCGCCGACCGCCGCCTGCCCGACGGCCTCGTCCTCCTCGTCCCAGTCGGCGCCGCTTGGCCGGCGGCCGCTGCGGGCGCCGGCCGCGCCCACCGCGGGCGCGTCGACCCTGAGGACGGGCGCAGAGCCGTTGCGGACGCCTGCCATGGCGGCCGACTCGGGTTGGTCGACCATCGACACGGGGCCATGCCAGAGGGCGGCGACAGACGCGGAGCAGACGCGGTCGAGGCCCGACGGGGTGCGCTCCGCGGGGGGCGGGCCAATGGCAGACCCGCCGGGCGATGGTGGGGAGCAGCTCGGGTGGAAGGCGCGGGGGGTGTGCATCGACGCGCTTTGCCGCACGCCCGCCGGAATCGGGACGGGGGGCTTGAGGGCGCGGCGGGCGGGCATCGGCACCCGATCGGTGACGGTCGGCGGCGGTGGTGGGCGCCGCCACGAGCCGCTGCCCGCCAATGGCGGCGGCTTGGCGCCTGTTGGTGGTGGAAAGGCCGCCAGCCGATCAAGTGGGTCGGCGCCGCCGTCCTTGACGGTCGCCATGGAGGCGACTTCGGTAAAGAGGCCGCCGTCCTCATCTTCCTCGAGCTCCTCCAGGGCGAGATCCTCCTCGCCCCTCTGCCCACCGTCTGGGAAGGGCGCGCCGTCCCGCCCGACCGTCTCGTCGGCCATCCGGACGTCCTCCTCGACGCGCGGCGCGCGCACCATAAACACCTTGGCTTTTGGGAGGGGCGCCTTGGCGCCCCCGTCGGTCGACGACGAGGTCGCCGTCAGCGAGTCACACGACACGTCTGACGTCGGCCGGCCCGCCGCGATCGCCGACGCGGCCGGAATCTCGACGGCCGCCGCCGATGACCGCGGCAGCGGCGCGTCGGACCCGCGTGGCGACGGCAGCGTCTTGTCCACGCTCACGTCGCTGCCCGCCGCCGACAGGCGCTGCTCGACGCTGCTCCGCCGCTGCCCGCGCACGCGTGGGCGGTGCATGTCGGTTGACCCGTAAGGCCCCTTGGTCGGCCGCGCCGCCTCGCCGCCGGCGCGGATGAGCGTCACGGCCGGCGCGCCGGCTCGGCGCGGGCGGGGCGGTGCGGTGGGGGCGTCACCAGAGACGACCGTCACGGTGGGGGCGGGCGGCGTCGTCCGCTCCACCGGGGCGGGGGGAGAGCCGCCTTCGCTGTCGCTCGACAGCGTCACCAGGGAGGGGAAGGACGTCGAGGAGGAGTCGGCCTGCTCCCGCGTCTGCCACAAGGAGAAGGTACCGACGCGCCCTTGGCGGGAACCACCGACGGCGGTCGGCGGCGGTTGTGCCATTGTCGCCATCGTTGCGGGGGCTCGCTGACCGCCACGCCGCGGCAGCGGCTCTCGCCTGGCCTACACCTCACCGGGGGTGTGGGGGTATCGCACGCAGGGGAATCGGCAGCTTTCCGTCAGTGGGGGAAGGCGGCTCCGCACCAGATGTGGGTGTCGTACCAACGGCAGTAGGGCGACAGGCAGACAGAGACTCGGCGGCGTCGGTCTAAACGTGGAGACCGTAACGACAGCTGCCGGGGTGGCGCGTGTGGCATAAAGGGATGGATGCCGAGGACGTTGACACGCTCACCGCGTTGGTAATAGCGAGCGTGAAAAACAGGTGGGGAACGCAACGGACGACAGACCGAGCCCACCTCTGCCAGCCAGCAGATGTGCTCCTCGTCTGATGTGGGCGAGGCACCGTGCAAAAGCAGCCGACGGACGCGCCCTGGCGCAGGGCAGGTGGTGTCAGAACGGGGACGTGCGGGAGCGTCCCCAGGTGGCGCGGTGGGGATGCTCCAGCGGATGCTGCCGCGGTTCGCACCAGAGGCGCGATTGAGGGGGGGGGGGGGAGGGGG
>Ga0114957_1005911_pt1 | contig 9965 bp, 10 predicted proteins | sample BantaG_FD_87175 | JGI IMG/M metagenome (GOLD analysis project Ga0114957, IMG submission 87175) | Marine algal microbial communities from Bantry Bay, Ireland - BantryBay_4 metaG | ecosystem: Host-associated > Algae > Red algae > Unclassified | place: Bantry Bay, Ireland | collected 2014-11-21 | reverse complement strand
GAGGCAAACGTAGTGACTTGGGGAATTGTGCCGCCGAATTGTGGGCAGAGGGCAAGATCACCGCTGAAGAGAAACGTGAGATGGTGATCAACAAATATCGACAGGTCGCCGCGAAAAACGGCGTCGTCTACACCGGATAACGGGGGAAACGACGCCGAGAACTATCCTCGACCGCCTGCCCGATCAATCGCGGATCAGGAAATCGTCCAGATTACCGCCGCTGTTCAGCGCTTCAACGATCCATCCGGGCTTACGCCCGCGCCCGGTCCATGTCTGCGTCGCATCCGCCGGGTTACGGTATTTCGGGGGGATCGTCTTCTTTTCTTTGGCAGGTTTTGCGCCGCTGCCGAACAGCTCGTCAAACTCGAAACCCTTCGATTTAGCCAGCGCCTTGAGTTCGGCTTTAACCGCGTCACGCTCCGCTTTCTCGCGTTCGGTAATTTTCATTGCGACCATTGGCGCAATGGCTTTCAGCTCGGCATAGCTCATGCGATCAAGGGCAGTTTCTAATTCGGCAATTTGCACGGGTATTTCCCCTTCTGGTAATTTGAATTATTACGGGTAATTCCGATAAAGCGGCGATAATAGCAATATGTTTTGAAAAATATGACTGAAAAGATTTATCCCTAAAGCGGCAAATCGAGTTGTTCGGCCTGAGCCACATATCCGCGTCGCATCTTGGCAACCTTGACGGCTTCACAGGCACTCAGGGCGTCGTGCCTGGAGGCATAGAAGGCAGTATCCGTTTGCCCACCGTCGTTACCAAGCCTGCCCCATTCCTTGATCAAGGACCACTCGTCAAACAGCGTGGGTTGGACGCTCAGCACGTACCAACGCCAGTGATTTCGGGCGGAATCGATCTTCTCTAACCGGAGGTACATGAGCGGCTGAAATGCATCTTGTGCGAAAAGTTCGTTAAGGCTATCGTAACCTCTTGTACGCGGTACGCAACAGGCAAGCCGTGAAACCCGTAGTGCGGCTTGTGATAAATATTGATTTGCCCGAGATTGAAGAAACTGATCTGGAACAATAAATATGATGCTACTAAGCGCTTTCAATTTTGTAAGGCATACTACTTGCGGTATTATTATAACATCACTTCTAATAAGCACATATCCAACAAACTCATATAGTCAGAATTTTAGATCATGCGCATCTGAAGACGAGAATCTTTTACTTGAAGCTCTGCGAGAACGGGCTCTAATATCATATCAAGAAGCTCACAATGAATTTGATTATGAGATTGCTACTATTAACGCTTGGCGAGACGCACATGTTACTGAAATTATTGCAATTGAATCTGAAAAAGCAGGTGCAGAAGTCGGTGATGAATCAGGTTTTGTATTTCAGCGTTTAAAGAAACTTGGAACTGGTATAATGCCTTCACAAGCAAAAAAAGCGGCTACTGAGATAGCATCAAAAACATTTGAAGGCAGGGCATTTAATAATGGAATTGAAAAAGTCGTTGAGGGGGTTAGCCAAAGATTTGTAAATCATTTATCAATTTACACTGAAGATGTAGCTAAATCTCTTGGTTCTTGTTTTACAGATTTTTTATCTACTAACTATGCACCAATTATTCAAAGTGCTGCTACAGATTTTATGGTTGAGATGGAGCCTGATATTGGAAATCCTTCTGAAAGTATTGGAACAGGGGGTATAAATAAAGACGCTGTCGTAGGGGTAGTTTCAGGGGTAATGGTTGCTGTAGTTGCAACTTTGCGCCGCCAGCTTATCAGGCGCATTACAGGTAACATTATGGGTAGAATAGTTGGGCGATTAGCTGCCTATGCTGTACCTTATGCTGGATGGCTTTATGCATTTTATGAAATAGCTACTTCTTGGAATGGCTCTATTCCTACAATAATCGAGAATATCAATGACTCTAGCTCAATAAGACAAATACAACGCGATATTTCTAGTGAAATAGAACAAGCTGTCGAGTTAGAGGTGCCAGGAATATCAAAAGACATTGTAGATGCATCCATGAGTAGCTGGAATCATTTTGTAAAGAGCAATGAACTGATTTTGTCTATTGCTCAAACTAATCCTAGATTTGATCGATACCTTCGTCAGTTTTCCAGGGATGAGGATTTTTCACCAGTTCGCGAGGCTGTTTCTCTTATTGTTAAGTTAGGTGGAGAAGCAACACTAGAAGAGATGATTGATAAAGGTCAAATAGCTGATGTTTTGCAATTAAGGCCAAGTGCAAAAAATATTGCTCGCGATCTATCAAATGTCAGGGCAGCTATTGAATGGCAAGATTTGGTTGGAGTTAAGGTCGATACTGTTTATTCATCAAATCTTCACAAATATCACACAAGCCCTTCCTCACTTTCCGATATTAATATTAATTTTCTAATTAATCACTCTGATTATTCTAATTTTCCAGCTTTGGCTTCTCTCCCCGAATCTTCTATTACTTTATTACGCAGTATAGACCAAAATAGTTTAGGTATCTTGCTTGATAACCACCGTGCCATTAATATTGAATCTATATCTGAAAGCATATCACGCGTTGCTAATGATTCAGCTAGAAATAGAATTTGGCGAAATATAAATAGCGATAGATTCAAGGCAAATCATATTGAAAATGATGTTTTTATTATTGCGAATAGCAACGATCAAGATTTATCTAGTAGAATAGTATTTAGCTCTACCATTAATAAACTTAATCCGCTTTTTTTATCGAACGTTTTTGGCGCATTGGTAGATGGAAGAATTAGTAAAGATATTATCAGAACGCATTTCATCTATGTATTCGCAGTATTAATATTGATTTGCTTTGTATTAATATTATTTTTATTGAAGCTGATGCGTTCTTTGCTCCGCAAAAAATCTAGCGAGGTTGTGTAATGCTACTTAGTTCATCCAACAGTCCACAAGTTAATCGTGAATATATTTTTGGCGATTTAATATATGTTGTTCACGTTGAAACTACGAATGTAGTACGTGATATGCGGGAGAATATAAAAAACCTTACTGGAGGACGTCTTACGCATTATGAAGCATTAATTGATAAAACAGTAGAACGTGCTTTCGATAAAATAAGAGTTAAAATAGAAAACCTAGGATACAGCGGTGCTTGTTCAGTGAGGATATGTAATCCTAGTGTCGTTGATGGTGGATGTGAAGTAGTCATATACGCAACACCATATAAATTCTTGGAGTAATTTGCATTTTATGTTATGCTTAAAATTACTGAGTTTAGTGAGGTGATTGAGAGCGTCGATGTGGATATGGCCGAGGAGTTTGACGTAGTTCATATTGGTTTCAATACACGATCGTCGTTAGTAGCTGGTTATATGTTTTCATAACGCCCTGGCCGAATACTTACAGGCACGCAGGGCCTCATTTCGAGCGGTTCTCTCAATAGTGGGCTTCCATGGTTTGGCATTCTTTTGGGGCGGGGTATCGTCGCAGCGCCTCTGTCGGCAATGATGTCATTGCATTTACGGATGTCGTAGGCTCCCATCCGTCGTGACGGTGCAGGAGTATCGCGTTTGGAACTGGCTGACGGCGCTTACGAAGAGAATTTACAAAATTTGGCATCAAACACGGCCAGCGAGGCAGTTTTGTTATCAATGTGTTTATGTTTTGAGTTGGAAAAATCCCAAACGCGATTGCCCTGCGTGACGGTGGGGATATCTTGATCGGGTGGGGTGGGGTTTGCGCCAACAACTCGGGGATATGGGAGCATCACCGACACCAGCGCCAGTGACCTCCACGGCTTGAACTTCCAGCGTTTCTTCGGCGATGTCCTTAAGCCAGAGGCGGCGTTTGGAGGAACCGTGTTTACGGGCATGGGGTCGGCTCCGGCTAGGTGTCAACGCCTGCTAGCGACCGCGTTTGCTGAATGCCTCCTCTCCCAAGTCATGTCGGGATCAAACCAGATCGTCAGAGACCCACGCCGCTTCAACGCTGCATTCTAATCAGACCACTTTAATCACCACCACCACTAATAGTGCCAATATGGCCGTAAAAATTAATGCATACTTCATTATATTCGATTGCTTGCTAAATTCTTCTGAAACTGACTTTACCACATTTTTATCTTCACCAGACCTATTTATCGATCCAATAATAGAGTTATCTGAATCTTTTATATCAAAACTTGAATTTTGTATGTCTACTTTATCACCGCTCATTGATCGAACTCCCAAAAACTAAATTATCAGAATTAGATATTTGAACATTAACGTCAGTCATTTGCAGTGATACGCCTCCTTTTTTATTTATAGCTTGATCTATAGCATCAGTGATTTTGTCAATAGTGTTCTTATTTGATGATTCAAAAACTTCCTTTCTTCCGTTTGGAAGCATGATTTCGAATTTATGCATCGATCTTTGCAAAATAGTGGGATGGCGTGCCGCAGAATTTCTAATAAACATTAAAAATGAAAATATTAATCCGGCAATAAAGTATAGAAAGTATTCATCTAGCTCACTAGTAATTTCAAAGTATATTAACGCACACATTGTTACTAGTAATAATGATGCAAATCCAAATAATTTAGCAGGTATCAATCTTTTTTCTGGATCGATCGTTTGAGGTTTTAATTTTATCTCATATTTTCTAACAGAAACTATCTGACCGATTTGATATGTAGTATCTTTATATTTAAAGATTTGATCGTTCACAGATAATTTAGCCATACTTGGCTCCAAAGTTATATGTTAATCATCCGTTAACCTCGTACCATATGTTTTTGGAAAATGGTAGCACTCTCTCATTACACACCTGTACCGTCGCTGGAGAGATCGACGCGGGCTGGTGTGATTTCGATCAGCTCGGAAGGGCGACACCTCGTATGGGGTAGCGTCTCGCACAAAGTCCGGTCACGGGCGGGCCTGCGCCGGGCGACGGCGAGGAAAGCGGCGCGCTCCTCGGCATTCAGGTAGAGCCGGTTTCCGTGATCGTCATGTGGGCGTATCTCGCTCATGGGCAAGAGTATACCTGGAAATTGTCAAACGCGGAAGTTAAGCTGGCGGGTGATGTGCCGATGATCCCCGTGCCCTTCAGGCTTGGCGCGGGCACCGCATTTAACACTATGGACAAAACTGTTAAATTATTTAGCCGCTTTCGCGGGTACAGGAATCGTCAATCATCCTGACTGCGGCATAAGCACATGAACATCATGGAAGGCATCTTCCGCGACGGCACTAGGATCGTCAGCGTCGAAGAGGATCTTAAGGGGGCGCAAGGCGAACCGTTTCAAATCGAGTTCATTTCTGAGCGAAAAGATCGGAAGGACGAAAAAGTAGGCGTTGTCTCCGTCATCTGTTCGCCATGACCACAGGCCATTCCCAAGATGAAAGATGCAGGCCACGCAGTCATCATCCGGATCGAAGTTGCCGATCCCCCATTTGTCGTTGGGGTTGTTTTTCGGGTGCCAGCCCAAGATCAGGCATGCTTGATTGAGCCAAGGCCAGTCCGGGGTCGCATCGTCCATATCGTCAGAGTTACACAGGCGGGTGATGATCGATATCGTGCCGACTTGCTTCAGAGCACGCTTCGGGCGGGACATGACACCCGCATTATAGGCATACGCTGATGCGAACCATTTCCCTTTTCCGAGAGCAGATTCATCATCTAAATCCCATACTTCTTCCTGGCCAAAGAGATCGTCTTCTTCGATGAGTTCCCAAAGGCTATCCATCAAAGCATCCAGATCGGGAGCCGATCTCCGCAAATTCTCTGCCGATTGAAATAGTTTTTCGCCGTCCTCGATGATTTTTTCGTTCATCATGGTTCTCTCTGGAATCTGTAGTGAAATATTTCAACCGCAGTCGGCGCAGTGCTCATCCACGGTGGATGCCCGGGCTTGCTAAAGTGGAAGGTAACTTGATCAGTTTCGGCAGGCGCAGGCATCCCGTTAAAAATGCGTCCCATATCTGTTTCCTGAAGAAACTCGCGCATTGTTTCAGCCCACCGATCGAACGCATTTTCTGAATTGTTTGGCCAGTTCTGAAGCTCGCTGGAAACATCCCGCCATGTTCGGCGAAAGCAGGGTATGCTACGAACTTTTTCTTCGACACCTGCTTCGCCGAGCATCACGACTGCACTGACGGGCTTCGTCAGATTGACGGCATCGATCTGTTGCTCGATTTGACGCTCCGAAAGTGGTGCATGCCATTTTACTTCGACGATTAGAGTCTTGCCCGCACAGGAGAGCAGAACATCGGGTTCGACAAACTTCCGATCTTCCAAGCCTTTGAGGCGGGGCCATAGTGAGATGTGGATATCGCTATCTTCAGCGGCGAACCCGGCTTCTTCGAAACACTTTTCACCTAGAACGACGTTGATCGCCCTACGCCGATCTTCCTGTGACATCAGGCGGATCGAGCCAAACACGGCTGATGTCACCATGTCTTCTTGCGGCCGCTTGCCTTTGAAAAGCTTGTCAGTCCCTGCTCGAAAAAGCCAATGTGCTTTTCCCCTCGCCACCGCTTCCATCATCGTTTTTTATCTCTAGTTGTTTATGATTAAACTTTCAGTAAAGCAGCCTTTACAGAATGAAACATTATGTCAAATGATCACAATCACGTTTGCTGAATTAGTCACATGTGTTATTTTAAGATGCTTTGAAGCGTTTTTCAATGTATTTAGAGATTTCACTTGGATTATTGATGATGTCAGATGCGTTTCCCGAACGCACAAAGAATTTCTCAATTTTTGTACCGTTTTTGTCGGCGTTTTTCACAAACAGGGGAATAATGCCTTTAGATACGGTTACTGCACACACCATTTGCCCCAAAACTTCGTGAAACTTTACTTGAATGTTAGAAGCGGTATATTCGATGCCAAACTCGGCGTTTACTAGATTGCGCAGGTGCAACTCATAGGCATCAATGTCATCACCTTTCAGGGTGCTAAGATCATTATCTAAGCCCAAAATGTTGCCATCATCGTCAACACCAATGATCAGGGTTCCACCGTCACCATAGCCATTATTGAAAGCGGCAATTGTTTTAAGAATAATCTTTTCGAGGACCTTGTTGAGACAGTTCTGTTTGGTATCCCATCGCATGGTGGACTTGAACTCAAGGCCATCGTGTTCGCCTTCAATAATCATATCTGAAATACTAACTACTGCCTTTGCAGTTTCCATTTTTGTAATGCCTGCAAGAAAATCATTTAACTCATTGCTGAGCATAGTTCTACGCGCCGCAAGAAAGTGTTCAAAGGAATTAAGTTCCCACAATGCAGATTCCTCTGGAATGCACTGCTTCGAGAGTGACGAGGGAAACTTAGATTTAGCACTTTCGAGGTATTCTTTAGCGGCTTGATCAGATTTTCCTCTGTTTTCAATTTGGGTCAAAATAGCGCGATTTGTTATTTCTTGTGCGAGCGCATACTTGAAACGATTTTTGATATCATAACCATTTTTCTTTAAAGCTGCGTATGGAAAGATATGATCTTTTTCCAATACATATTTTTTACCCATGTTTTGGCGAACAGAGATACCGCTTGTTAAACAAACCGCATCTTTACTTTTAAAATACCAACGCATTAATGAAAATAATGGATGGCGAATATCTCGTCCAGCAAACTCGCCTTCAGTGATCGTCAAAGATCGCTCTTGTTCAATCAATCCAAGCAAATCATCGAAGGGGTGTGGAGATTTTTTTATTATTGCTAGATCTTTATCAAGCTTTTGTGGAGTTTGGCTGACATATCGCTGCCGAAGTTGAGAAAAATAGAACCATTTCACAGCCTTCTTGATTTCAATCTCAGTAAGTTGACCATTCGGCTTGCTATAGACGTATGCAATTAATGGGATGAGCGCAAAAACAGAATTGATTTCATCAGAATGGTCAACATAGGCGTGCGTTCTAATAATGTTGATTACGTAATCTAAAATTTGACTATCGAGGCGCTTCCATGCTTCTTTGATAATATCAACGTTATCTGCGCTATGAAGTCTGCGCATTTCTGAACCCATAGAATGAGTTACACCTAGCAGAGTGTATATAATAAAATCAAGTTTGAAAACGAAGCCATTTTTTTCTAAATCAAATAATTTGTTTTTGAATAAATCTCTAGCTTCAGGCCAGTATCCACTGATTTGCGCAAGCGCCAACTCAGCATCGGTAAGATTCACACCACTAGCGTTAACGATGTAAAAAATATCTATTGCTTCTTTTATCGATGCCGTTACAGGAATAATTTGTTCAGGAAATTCTCTATCCATAATTGATTTAACTGAATCAAAATTATCATCAATTGTATTCTCAAGTTTATCGTTCAGAAGGTTTTGCGTTTTGAGATTTTTACGTACATCGGAGCTTTTCACCTTGGCTTGGAATATATCTGTCAAATTAACCCACAGAGGATTATTTTCCATCGCTTGTTTTTTATAATACTCTAACTCTAGAGTTTCTAAATTGACGTACAATCCAAGAACATTGTTCTTAATCTCTGGTTGTGTGTAGTAAGGCGGCAATTCGCCCTGAAGCATCATGTAGATTGTGGTAATGCGCTGTTGACCATCTAGAATAAGTTTCACAGCGCCCATTTCGCTCATATACTTTTTTTTGCCTTTCAGTTCAGGAGGATTTGTTGTTTCCCAAGTTAATAGAGTTCCAGTAGGATAACGCTTAATTAGAGACGTGAACAGTGCTTTGGCGTCTGGTCTTTTCCAAACATATTCACGTTGAAATGCTGGAACGAATATTTGGTCGTCATTGATTTTATCAATAATCTGTCTAATTTGCATAATTCACCTTGAACGTATTCCATCATGTCGCCACTCGAGGTAGCGAGAATGCATTTCTGCAATATTCTTACCTTGATCCCAAACGTGATGGCACTCTTTTCCGTAGGCAATTTTTCACTTAGCGCATCGAACCTCCAGTTTGCTGCAAAAGCGAAGGCTTGATGCAATGCCGCGCTGATCGGTGTAGTCGGTCGTCCACCTGATGCAGATCCAGTTTCTGCATCTTGACCTGTCCCTCATCGGTCCCTCGTTCACAACAAGAGTCTGCGGATATTTCTACACATCCTTGAGCGCCGCATAGAGGGCGGTCTTCCCAACCTTCACCCGCGCCGCCGCTTCGCGGACATTCAGGCCCCCGGCCATGAGAGCCTTGGCTCGGGCCATCTTCTCGGGGGTGACCACCGGCTTGCGCCCGCCTTTACGGCCCCTGGCAGCGGCGGCGGTTAGGCCGGCACGGGTGCGCTCGCGGATCAGGTCGCGCTCGAACTGGGCCAGTGCACCGAACAGGTGAAAGACCAGCGTGCCCCCCGGCGTCGTCGTATCGACACCTTCGGTCAGCGAGCGGAACCCCACCCCCTTCGCATCGAGCGCCCGAACCGTCTCGATCAGATGCGCCATCGACCGCCCGAGCCGGTCAAGTTTCCACACCACCAACGTGTCGCCCTTGCGCAAATAAGCCAGTGCCTCGTTCAGCCCTAGCCGCTCGGTCTTCGCGCCCGAGATCGTATCGCGATACAGATGAGTGCATCCGGCGGCACGAAGAGCATCTTCTTGAGGTGCAACTGTCTGGTCTCCGGTCGAGACCCGAGAATATCCGACCAATGTTCCCAAAATCGCCCTCGCCTACCAAATCTGTCCGCCTTTTCGTCCATCAATCAATCTGTCCGATTACCCGTTGTCAAGCAGGGTTCGCGGACAATCTGTCCGCCGTCCGTCAGACGACCGTTAAACGGACAGCACTGAGAAGCCACGACACGCAGAGTGGTTTTTCAGCTTTCAGAAGCAGAATTGCATTCTGACGCAAAAATTTGTATGGCATAATAATATATATGCCAGAAACAAGGATGAGCAGAATGGCCGAAACAATCGACCTTCGCGTTGGAGCAAACGGACGCATGGTGCTTCCGAAAGCATTGCGAAAAGCTATGGGTTTGGCAGGAGATACGAAAGTAATCGCAACGCTAGATGGTGAAGAGCTGCGCTTGACCCCTATCCATCACGGGGCACGTCGTGCTCAGGAACTAT
>Ga0114957_1005908_pt1 | contig 9971 bp, 7 predicted proteins | sample BantaG_FD_87175 | JGI IMG/M metagenome (GOLD analysis project Ga0114957, IMG submission 87175) | Marine algal microbial communities from Bantry Bay, Ireland - BantryBay_4 metaG | ecosystem: Host-associated > Algae > Red algae > Unclassified | place: Bantry Bay, Ireland | collected 2014-11-21 | reverse complement strand
TTGAAGAGTTAGGTTCAGGAACCTTGACTACTACAAAATCAAAAGAGCAAATAAGATATACTCAAAAGGCAGATATTGAATACGAAACTACTCAAGAAAACGTTTGTGTAGTATGGGAACCAAATACACAATTCTCCAAAGGTATATACGAAGTCGAAGTATATAATAAAGGATTTATAGCTGGATCTGGATCGTTCCAGTTGAAATAAGAATATTATCCAGTTTTGGGAAGGCAATATCACACGTTGATATTGCCTTTCTTTTTGTCTAATCTGTAGATCTATATGAGAATAGTCTATTTTTTAGGTATTTGAAGGGCAAATTCGGTATTTTTGAACTATTATTTATAGTCTTAGTTTAGTTATAGATGAAAGAAAATAAGGAAGAAGAATTCGTAAACCCAATAGATATAGACAAGGTTGCTGAGAATCCACACCTCTTGCCATACGCGCATACAGTAGGTGGATCCGTCATCAAACCGATCGATAAGGGACGTGTTAAAGGCCTTTCTTTAGATGCGATGTACGAGCAGACTAATGTGCATCTTTCACAAATCAGAAAGCAAGTAGAAACCTTAATCGAACAGGCACAAGAAGTGCACGATAGGGTTGAAATTTCTGAAAAAATTTATCAGGCGGATATGGGTTTCAAGCCGTTGATCGGTCGCTTATATTACCTATATCAAAAGAAGGATGAAACCTATGTACTTTCTATGATTGACGCCGAAGAGTGGGGCGACAATCCGCCTTACGAGTTCATTTCCGAAGTGAAGCTTCTCTCTGATCACACTTGGGAAATCATCAAGAGCCATATATGAAATCATTAATTATCATATTTATCTGCCTCCCATTTTTATCTTTCTCCCAATTAGTAGAATGGCAAGAAGATCAAGATTTTGATTTTGGCCAATTGATGCAAGGTCAACCCGAAGAAGTCGTTTTTACCTTCAAGAATATCAGCACGGATACATTGGTCATTGACAACATCCGTAGTACTTGCGGCTGCACTGCGCCCTATTGGGACTTCACCCCTGTCCTACCTGATAGCACTTCCCATATCACTCTTAAATATGACTCCTATAAAAAGGGTTATTTCTACAAAAAAGTAAAGGTATTTTTCAACAAACAGCGCAAGGCAGAAACCTTGTCTATCTCAGGTCAAGTTATTCCTCAAGACCAATAAATTTTTTGTTTTTATTTTGATTTGGGGTCATCCCAGTTCCGATGCCTGCCCGACTGGCTAGGCGAAAAAAATCGGAATGGGCACGTGTCATCCGTTCTATCTGCATTGCCAGCCGCAGAGACGTAAAGTGTTGCGTCTCTACAAAGCTGCACACCGTCCTTACCCACATCTACCCTTCTGCAGATGCCACTTCTACCTCTTGCCTCTAACGCACTCTGTTTGTCGAGCTTTGGCGCGTTCCGCGCGTCGCGAAATGTATGGATTAAGTATTGGTCTTAGAAGGGTTGCTAAACACAAGACATATATTTATTAAAATCGGTTGCTTAACTGAAATAGAACAAATAAAATTTAATATCAAAAACAGATTCTATTTGCTTTTGAATAATGGAAAAATTATCTCAATTGCAATCTACTAAAAGTAAGTGGATTCGAATACTCAAAGCTAAAGTCCGATTTTCTATGGGAGAAAAATTTTCAGCCTAAAAAGGCATAAAATCCAAGTTATATTGAAAATATATGTTAAAATATTTGCATTTTAAAACCTCACAAATTAGTTTTAATTTTTTCAACTTAAAAACGTCTAACATGTATAAAAAAAATCTGCCTACTTTCAAACTAGAGTATTAACAATCACTTTTCTGTTGTTAACTGTGACAATTTTTTCCCAAGAAAATCCAACAGAACCGAATAATCCAAATTCTACCTGCAATAATTTCAACGGCTTTTTAGATGATTCAGAATTGACAAGCCATTTTAAGTATCACACCGAAAACGGTCTTATTAGTTTAAATAAGGCTATTTCCAATGACATTGTTGATTTTAACTCCATGAGAAATTACATAAACCTAGATCCTAATATTACCTTTGTTGAAAAATCTGAAAAACCCTCCCGTTCAATTGACAATACGAAATTTGTAAACTACGACCAGTACTATAAGGGAGTTGAAGTTGAAGATGCAGGTGTTACTGAATGGGTACACACTGGAGGAGGAGGTGGTGGAGAACCTTGCTTTGACGCTTACACTTCTGCAATTAGTGTTCATATAGTTGATGACTTAGATTTAGATGTTAATCCTAATCTACCAGATAGTGAAATTGAGGATATTATTGGAGTTAGTGAATATACATCAATTCTAGTAATTAGAGAATCTTTGGACTGCGAAATGAAATTGTCTTATCGCGTCGATTATTATGATGATATTGAAGATGAAGAATTAAGTTTAATCTCTTGGCTTGATGCAAATTCTGGTGAAATAATTGAAACAATTTCAAATGCGGCAACATCCTATTATGACTTTTCTAATAATGAAAATTATGACCCCATTGAAAATAATAATCTTTTATCTTCAGCGGTTATGTGTGATGGGCCAATATTTATTTACGAGGCATTCAGCTGTCCTATTGGGGCAACTGCTATACAAGCTGCCACAGAAGATGGAGGTGTAGGTGGACTAAATACGAAACCAATTTGTCCAATTGAACCAAACACAGAAGCAGAAACCTTATTTAATATTCTTCAAAATCTTTCACAAGCCTATGAAGCATTTGGTTTAACATTCCCTGCAATACATGCTGTTACGAATTGCAATGGACGTCCATTATCAATGAATGGAGATAATGACGAGGCATATCTTAGTGTACCTATTGATGCAATAGATTGTGAAATACTAGCACATGAATTATTTCATTCTTTACAATTTCAAAATAATATTATAAGTCTTTGGCCACTACAAGAAGGATTTGCTGATATATTTGGTATTTATTTTGGTGCAGTATGTAATAACAATCAAACTAATTGGATCATTGGTGACGGAACACCATATCAAAATCGTGATCTTATGAACCCTCCACAAGGAAAAGATTGTGTCAACAATGGCCCAATTAATCAATATCAAGACGGTATTTTAAATATTCATGAATACGGAAGAGCTTTAGGCCATTGGTTCTACTTGGTAAGTGAAGGTGCTTTTTCACAAGGTCTAGGTAGTGATAAAGTTATGAATATGATTTTAGATTTCTTGGCATTATCAGACGGAGAGACACATTTCCACCTAAATGATTATGAGGATTTTATGGAAATAATGCTTGAATTGATTATTCAAAGCGAAGGATATTGTTCAGATGCTCATAAAAACTTTATTAGCGCTTTTGAGGCTATTTGCTTACAAGTTACTAATTCTCAGAAGTGTCACTTTAATATTACTGGCCCATTATCAGTATGCGAGGAACAAAATTCTTTAACCCTTAGCATAAATTCTTATTTTACAGAACGTTACAGATGGGATTATCCTCATGACTGGACAATTCAAAATGGGACTGGCAATAGCAACAGTTATAACAATTCACGTGTTCTTAAAGTAACACAATTTCCACCTGGTAATTACCCCCAGAATGTTAGTATTTGTGCAACAGGTAAAACTTCAGGTCACAGGACTTGCATTACTGTAAAAATAAAAGACTGTGATAATAGTACTCCTTGTCAACAGAATAGAAAATCGCAGGATACAACGAATAAATCTGAAACTAATTTTGTTAGAGTGTTCTCAATTAGTGGGGTAGAGCTTTACACGGGAATTCCATTGAATCAATTAAGCATCAATAACTCCAACAATTTCCCTAATGGTTTATTAATTATATCATCATACAACGAAGATGGAAACTTAATAAATTCAGAGAAAATAGTTAAGACAAACTATTAAATGCTAGTTTAGAGTAGGAGATCAAAGTTAATCTTCTACTCTAAACTTAATTTTAAAGTTCGAAATGAAGTACTCAATAATATTAATATTTCTACTTTTCCATTTATCTTCTGTCTCCGCCCAATCAAGCATAGGTCTTCAGGCCGGCGTTGATTACAGTAAGATTGTATTTTTTGAATTTACTAAATCCTCTAACGATAACATTTTAGAAGAGGGGTTTGCTTTTCCAAGCTTGTTGTTTGGAATATCTGGGTCACATAAATTGTCTAATAGGCTCAGCGGAGAAATATCAATTTCGCATACCCTCAAAAATGATATACCTAAAACCGATTTTGGATTTGAACCAACCTTTTACGAGAGAGCTTTAGGTTGTAGTGTACTCAACACTTCCTTAGCTCTAAAATATAACCTCTTCAAGGATGTATATGCTGGACTAGGTCTAATTTCTAGATATATATACAATGCCCGCTCCGTCAGAGTTGATGGGGCTGAACTGAACTCTACTAAGAATGTAAATAACTTTGGATTGCTTTTAAATCTAGGATATGATTATGATTCATTTACATTTCAATTAAATTATAGCATCGGAAGAAAAATACCATATGACATAGAATCAGAATTTTTTGATTTAGTAGAAAGAATTCAATCTTTAGATTTCCGAGTCATATACAAATTCACACTATGAAAGGCGGACTACTTTGCTTGACCATCATTTGCTTCTGTAATGGACTCCTTTTAAGTCAAAATTCTTTTGGTCTTAGTTTAGGAGTGGATTTTACGAAAACTAGATTTAAAACAGAAATATATGATGAAGGTGAACTTTCAAACAAAGGTTTTATTAACCCTAGTTTGAGTGCTAGTCTTTTTCTCCAACATTTTATTTCTAGTAAATTGAGCTTAGATGTAAGTGGAGCATTTACTAGTAAGAAAGATGTTAACCGCTTCGACCCAACATTCGAAGCAAGTTTAACCCAAGCATTAGCAAAAGTAGAGTTCGGAATACTATCAACATCAGGAGTAGTAAAATATAACTTTTTTAGAAAATGGCATGCTGGGCTTGGTCTGAGTCATAGATATATTATAAACGCAAATACAATATTGCTTAGCGGAGAGGCTCGAAAATCTTCATATGATCGAACCAATATGGCCCTTTTATTCGAAGCAAGCTATCAGTACAAACAATTTTTAATTAACGTCTCTTATGCAAATGGTCAAAACTTTGACTTTGCTAGCCTCAGCGCTTTCTTTAATATTGTTAAAAGCCTCGATAATCTAGAACTGAGCATCAGATACTCGCTCATCACCAGCAAGAAAAAAAACAAATAAATCGATAGTTTTTCCTCTTACCTGTTTACTGTATTTATATGGTTTTGATATTCTTTCTTTGAAAGTAAATATCTTAAAGCTAAATTCTACGGACTAGTGATGTGGAGGAGGGGCGATGTGGAGCTGTTTGGTGCTAGGGCATCGCCAGACCGCGCGTGGATTAGTCGGGTAGGCCTAGGGCCGAGTCCCGTGGTACCACGGGATGAGCTCCGCAACGTAACGCCCATGAGCTAGTGGCGATTTTTCATCGACACTAGCTCATGGGAGGCCCCAAAGAAAAATTAAAGAGGTGAAATTCATTAGTTCGTCGAAGATAGTCTAGCCTACTTCTTACAAATCCCAGCGAAGGCAATTTAGAGTTTTAATTTTAGGTTATATTTGCACACTAAAACCAAGCAAAGTGGGCGTACTTATATTCTTTATAATTAGTTATATATTATTGAGCATCAGTCTTTACATGCTGTTTCCCAAGGCGGGTGTAGATGCGTCGAAGGGGCTGATCCCAGGCGTAAATTTTGTCGAATGGTGTAAAATCATCGGCCGTAAACCAACGCATGCACTTTGGCTCCTCTTTCCGATCGTGAATATCTTCATCTATGCAGGGATGTGTGTGGATATGATGTACTCCTTTGGTAAGACAAAATTTGCGGATAGTATACTGGCAGTTGTCTATGCACCCCTTGCCTTTTTTAGACTGGCAAAAGATGAAAAAGTAAAATATAAAGTAGCTGCCTACCAAGATGAAAAAGACTATAAGCAGAAGATGATCGATGCTGAAGAGTCTGGTGATAGTTATGCGCTAAAAAAGCTGCATAAAAATAATCCTTATCAAAAAACAGTCGGTCGTGAGTGGGCAGAGGCGGTCATCTTTGCAGTTTTTGCTGCGGCATTTATCCGTATGTTTTTAGTAGAGGCCTATAAGATACCGACTGGATCTATGGAAGGTTCATTATTGATCGGTGATTTCTTGTTCGTAAGTAAAGCGCACTACGGAATGCGAACACCAGAGACCATCGCGATGATCCCCTTATTGCATAATCGTATACCCGTCCTAGATAAAGAATCTTATCTGGAGACGCCTTCTATCCCGAGTTTTAGATTGCCTGCATTGGAAAAAATAGATCATAACAAGCCGATCGTTTTTAACTATCCTGAAGGAGACAGCGTGTATGTGATTCCTGGTCGTACTTATAGTATATATGATGCAAGACGAAAATCTAGAGTGGCTAAATTGGTCAAGCAAAAAAGGACACCTCTAACCACTCGACCTATAGATAAACGGGATCATTATATCAAGCGATGTATTGCCTTGCCTGGAGATTCATTGCAAATCAAAGATGCACAGGTCTACATCAACGGTACGGCTGCGAAAAATCCGACCAATCTGGAATACAACTATATTATCAGCCCTAACGGGGTAAGTATTAATGTCAATAAGCTGATAGATTGGGGCATCTCTCCTAACTACGATATCAATGAGATCGGTGGTGGGCGATATATCCTTACCCTGACTAATGCTGAGTTGGAAAAAGTACGAAGTCTGGATCCTAAAATACAAATCCAAAGAATGCCTAATCAACCTGGTGATGCATTCCCACACAATGCTGCATCAAAGACTTGGACAGTGGATGACTTTGGTCCTATATGGATCCCTAAGAAAGGTGCTACTACTCCATTGACACCGGGTAATATCGCTTTTTACCAAAGAATTATCGAAGTGTATGAAGGCAATACTTTTGAGCGAAAAGGAGACACCTTTTATATCAATGACCAAGCGGCAGATAGCTACACCTTTATGCAAGACTATTACTGGGGTATGGGTGACAATCGCCATAACTCAGAAGATAGCCGCTACTGGGGATATGTACCCCACAATCATATCGTTGGTAAACCGCTATTTATCTGGTTTAGTACGAAAGACGGTAATATGGCAAATGGTATAAATTGGAGCAGACTATTCTCCGGGGCGACTAAAATGTAGAACCATCTGAAGATTCATCTGTAATATGAGTATTAATTCATATTTTCATCAAAATTTTGATCAGATGAGATTCATTTTATTTTGCCTATGCTTATTTACTATTCCTCAACTAATATATGCTCAAGCACCTACCCGCTGGAGCTCTGGTGAAATCCATCAAGGAATAGAGAAGCTTAACTTCTTAGGTTCTGCTTTATTTGTTGCTGCGCATCCTGATGATGAGAATACGGGCATTATATCCTACCTATCCAATGATGTAAAAGCCAATACAGCATATCTTTCCTTGACTCGTGGAGATGGAGGTCAGAATTTGATCGGAACTGAACTGAAAGAGTTGCTTGGTGTCATACGTACCCAGGAGCTACTCGCTGCAAGAAGAATAGATGGTGGTAAGCAGTTTTTTTCACGTGCGAATGACTTTGGCTATTCTAAGAATCCAGATGAGACTTTATCTGTTTGGGATAGAGACGAGGTACTAGCGGACGTAGTTTGGAATGTGAGGAGATTTAGACCTGACATCATCATCAATAGGTTTAAACATGATACCCCTGGGACTACGCACGGTCATCATACCGCTTCTGCAGTCATGTCCGTAGCGGCTTGGGATCTATACAATGACCCTACCGTATACCCTGAACAATTGGAGTTTGTCAATACTTGGCAGCCTAAGCAATTGTTTTTCAATACCAGCTGGTGGTTTTATGGAAGTAGAGAAAAATTTGCAAAGGCGGACAAAAGTAAATTGCTCAGCGTAGAGACGGGTGTCTACTACCCCAATAAAGGAATGTCAAATGGTGAAATTGCTGCGATCAGTAGAGCACAACACCGATGTCAAGGGATGGGTAGATCTCTATCTAGATCTAGTAGAACAGAATACCTAGATATCCTTCAAGGTGATGTACCTGAGGATAAGGCAAATCTATTTGAAGGTATCAACACCTCTTGGTCTCGACTAGAAGGTGGCGCTCCCATAACAGCGATGATAGATAAGATATTAGCTGACTATGACTACAGTGCGCCTTACAAAAGTATTCCTGCACTAACAAAAACTTATAAAAAGATAAAAGCACTTCCTAGAAGCGATTGGAAGGTAGTTAAATTAGAAGAGATCAAAAAAATTATTGAGCAATGCGCAGGCTTATATATTGAAGCTGCCGCAGATAATTATTATTATACTGCTGGTCAAGATTTAGAAATCACCTGTGAATTTACGAATCGCTCTCCTCTCAATATTACGGTAGACAAGGTGAGCTTCGTCGGTATCAAGAAGGATACGAGCATGTCGCTGGTTTTGAATGAAGATGAGGAGAATAAATTTTACATAAAAAGTAGTATACCAACGAATGCTAAAACTTCGGGGCCATATTGGTTAGAGGAAAAAGGCACTAAAGGAATGTACAAGGTGAAGGATCAGGTCAATATAGGTAAGCCAACTAGTGATGATCCGATTATGATGATCTATGATATTACTGTAGAGGGTGTAAAGATTAAGAATGTACGTCCAGTGGTCTATAAGTCTGTGGACGCTGTGATAGGTGAGCAGTATAGACCCGTGGAAATCATTTCAGCTTTATCAGTGGCTATAAATGAAAAGGTGGTAGTTTTTGCAAATGATCAAGCAAAAGAAGTAAACGTAAAAGTTAAAGCTGGTCAAGAAAATATCAAAGGTCAAGTAATGCTCGAATTGCCTACGGGTTGGACTTCTGAACCGAGCAGCTATAATTTTGATATCGACAAACAAGAGCAAGAACAAGCTTTTACTTTTAAAGTGAAGCCGCCTGCTAATCAGAGTGAAGGTACACTTACTGTGAAGGCCAGCTTAAATGGCAAAACGTATAAAAAGGAGATGATCAATATAGAATACGAGCATATCCCAACTCAAACTGTTTACCTAAATGCTGAAGCTAAAGTGGTCAAGTTGGACATCAAAAAGAAAGGGCAAAAGTTAGCGTACTATATGGGCGCAGGTGATAAGATTCCAGAGAGTCTAAGACAAATCGGATATGATGTAGACCTGCTTGATGATGAAAATGTCAACGCTGCATATCTAGCTCAATATGATGCTTTAATTATTGGTATTCGTGCTTATAACACAAAGGACCAGATCAAGTTTCATCAAGAGGTTTTTATGGATTATGTCAAAAACGGTGGCAATATGATCGTCCAATATAACACAGGTCATCGACTGAAGATTCCTAGTGATCAACTGGGTCCGTATCCATTTCAATTAAGTCGTGATCGAGTTTCTGTTGAAGAATCAGAAGTTCGTATGATAGCGCCAGATCATGAGGTACTTAATAATCCGAATAAAATAACTGAGAAAGATTTCGAAAACTGGGTTCAAGAAAGAGGCTTATATTTCCCTGATGAATGGTCAAAAGAATATACCCCTATCTTATCTAGTAATGATCCTGGAGAAGACCCAAAAAACGGAGGTTTCCTGGTAGCGAAATATGGTAAAGGAAATTATGTTTATAGTGGCTACTCTTGGTTTAGAGAGTTGCCTGCAGGTGTGCCTGGCGCGTATAGATTATTTGCCAATATGATTAGCCTCGGAAAATAAAAACCAATGATCCAGAGAAATGGTTTCGTACTATAATTTCTCACGATCGACATTAAAAAAGGAGTGATAGTTCTAGGCTATCACTCCTTTTTTTAATAAAAATAAGTGACTATCCGCATATTGGGGAGTAGATGAATTAGTCTACCTTGCTCCTGAAAGGAGCTAAGACTAAAGGATAGGGTGAAACCCTATTGTAAAGATCACTATACTTCAAGTCCTG
>Ga0114957_1005905_pt1 | contig 9974 bp, 4 predicted proteins | sample BantaG_FD_87175 | JGI IMG/M metagenome (GOLD analysis project Ga0114957, IMG submission 87175) | Marine algal microbial communities from Bantry Bay, Ireland - BantryBay_4 metaG | ecosystem: Host-associated > Algae > Red algae > Unclassified | place: Bantry Bay, Ireland | collected 2014-11-21 | reverse complement strand
TCCAGCGGCAACGACTGCCGCGTCCGCACCTCCAGCGCACGGCCATAGCACGCCAGCGCCTCCTCCATGTTGGCGGCCTTGTCGCCAATAATCCGGTGCTTGTACGTCCAGCCCAACGAACACTGCGTCGACGCCCACTTCAACGGCGCCGCCTCGCGCGTACACACCTCGAGCGCGCGGCGAAAGCACGCCAGCGCCTCCTCCATATTAGCCGCCCTGTCGCCATCCATCCGGTCCCTGTACGCCCGGCCCAACGACCGCTGCGTCGACGCCCACTCCAACGGCGCCGCCTCCCGCGTACACACCTCGAGCGCGCGGCGAAAGCACGCCAGCGCCTCCTCCATATTAGCCGCCCTGTCGCCAGCAATCCGGTCCTTGTACGCCCAGCCCAACGACCGCTGCGTTGACGCCCACTCCAACGGCGCCGCCTCCCGCGTACACACCTCGAGCGCGCGGCGAAAGCACGCCAGCACCTCCTCCATGTTGGCGGCCTTGTCGCCAACAATCCGGTTCTTGTACGTGCAGCCCAACGAGAACTGAGTCGACGCCCACTCCAGCGGCGCCGACTGCCGCGTCCGCACCTCGAGCGCGCGGCCATAGCACGCCAGCGCCTCCTCTATGTTGGCGGCCTTGTCGCCAATAATCCGGCCCTTGTATGCCCGGCCCAACGAACGCTGCGTCGACGCCCACTCCAACGGCGCCGCCTCCCGCGTACACGCCTCGAGCGCGCGGCCATAGCACGCCAGCGCCTCCTCCATATTAGCCGCCCTGTCGCCAGCAATCCGGTGCTTGTACGCCCGGCCCAACGAACGCTGCGTGGACGCCCACTTCAACGGCGCCGCCTCCCGCGTACACACCTCGAGCGCGCGGCCAAAGCACGCCAGCGCCTCCTCCATGTTAGCCGCCTTGTCGCCAGCAATTCGGTCCTTGTGCGCCCAGCCCAACGAACTCTGCGTCGACGCCCACTCCAACGGCGCCGCCTCCCGCGTCTGCGCCTCTAGCGCGCGTGCAAAGCACGCAAGCGCCTCCTCCATGTTGGCCGCCTTGTCGCCAACGATTCGGTCCGCGTACGCCCGGCCCAACGACCGCTGCGTCGACGCCCACTCCAGCGGTGCCGCCTGCCGCGTCCGCACCTCCAGCGCGCGGCCAAAGCACGCAAGCGCTTCTTCTATATTGGCCGCCTGGTCGCCATCAATCCGGTCCTTGTACGCCCAGCCCAACGAGTACTGCGTCGACGCCCACTCCAGCGGCGCCACCTGCCGCGTCCGAACCTCCAGCGCGCGGCCAAAGCACGCCAGCGACTCCTCCATGTTGGCCGCCTTGTCGCCAACAATTCGGTCCTTGTATGCCCGGCCCAACACGACTTGCGTTTCTGCCCACTTCAGCGGCGCCGCCTGCCGCGTCCGCACCTCCAGCGCGCGGCCAAAGCACGCCAGCGCCTCCTCCATGTTGGTCGACTTGTCGCCAACAATCCGTCCATGGTATGCCCAGCCTAGCGAGCTCTGCGTTTCTGCCCACTCCAGGGGCGCCGCCTGCGGCGTCCGCACCTCCAGCGCACGGCCAAAGCACGCCAGCGCCTCCTCCACGTTGGCCGCCTTGTCCCCAGCAATCCGGTCTTGGTACGCCCATCCGAACGAGTCCTGCGTCGACGCCCACTCCAGCGCCGCGGCCTGACGTGTTCTCACCTCGAGCGCGCGGCGAAAGGAGGCCAGCGCCTCCTCCACATTCAGCGTTTTGTCGCCAACAAGCCGCTTCCTGTACGCCGAGCCCAAAGAGTCCTGTGTCGATGCCCACTTCAGCGGCGCCGCCTCCCGCGTTCGCACCTCGAGCGCGCGGCGAAAGCAGTCCAACGCCCACTCGATGTTGGCCACCTTATCGCCTTCTTTTCGTTGTGCGTACGTGTGGGCAATGCAGCTTTGCGTCTCGGCCCACTCCAGCGGCGCAGCGTGCCGCGTCCGCACGTCTAGGGCGCGGCGATAGCAGGCCAGCGCCTCCTTCACGTTGTCCGCCTCGTTGCCCACCACCCGTCCCCTGTATGCATTCCCCAAGTCGTTTTGCAGCTCTCCCCATAGCATTGGCGCGACGGTTCGCTGAACATGCTGCAAGCCACACGACAGCAATGAGACCACTTGCTCGGATTGGCCGGCTATCCGACCCTGAGGCAGGTACTGGTAGGCCGACGCGAGTCCCCAGTGTACCGCGCCGAGCAGCACCGGCGCCTCCCACACCTTGTGCTGATCGTTGTCCACCACCTTCTTAAGCACAGTAAGCACCAGCTCCACATCGGCTTGATGGCCAAGAGTGGACCCCGATCTTTGGCGAGCATCCCTCCACGCCCTGGCCATCAGTGACACCAGCGCCTGCAAGCTCTCGCTTGCCGCCGCATGGCGGGCAACGTGGTTGTACCAGTAGCCGTCGTCAGGAGTCAACCAAAACTTGTGCGCGTACCACCCGCCGTCCGCTGTGTCAACTGCGGCGCACTCACGGGCGTACTCGTCCACCAGGCGCTCGTTGGCGGCGCGGTAGTTGTCTCCTAACAATCTGCGAGCATAGCTACAGATGACGGGATGCACGACCACGCCCGCGAGGTCCCCGTCGGCCACCTCGTGGTGAATGAGGCCAGCGCGCACGAGAACGTCGACGAGCTGATCCACTCCAGGAATCACCGCACCACCACCAACCTTGTGGTTCATCCGGGGGGAGGAGCTCTCACCCTCGGCAGGACCGTCGGTGATGCCAAGCTGATGCCGCCACAGCCGTTCGAGAACGTGCGCGCTGACGAGCTCGTTGGCCGGAAGGATGCCGACCGCCTCAAACGCCGCGCGGCTCGCGTCGTCTGGGAGCAGCGCCCGGCTCACGTCCAGCGCCCCCCGTACAGACCGACGCGGGTCCAGCTTACTCAAGGGGCGGACAAAGGACGCATCCATCCACTCGCGCTCCAGCGCCTGCACGACCGGCCGCCACCTGCCACAGCGAGCCTTGATCAGGGACGTGACAATACCCAGCGACAGAGCGTGCCGCTCGGTTCGCTCCAGAACCGGTCGCACGAACTCGGCCTCCTCAATATCGGAAAACACGGGCTCGTCCGAGGCGGGCTTGCTGCTGTCGACGGCCTTGGCAAGCAGCTCGCGGGCATCACCGTCAGGTAAGGAGTCGATCGTCACGCGCTTGGCACCCGTCACCGCGGCGACGACCGTCTCAGACCGGGTTGTGAACAGTACTGGGGTAGCCGACGGTACAACCAGCAGGAGCTTCTCCAGCAGGTCGGCCTGTTGATCGAGCACGTCGTCGATGATCACCAACCGCATAGACGCATCCGCTACCACAGCCGCCCGCACGTACCCAGCGGCCACTGCCAAGAAGTCATCGCGCTCAACAAGCCGCAGCAAGCGCAGAGCCTCGTCCGCCCCGCAGAACCGGTACACCAACGCCACTGCCGCGGTTGACACCGTTTCCGTCGACGACGACTCGTTGAGTTGCACCCAAGTGGTGCCCTGCGGACACAGGGCCCGCACCTGTTCGCAGGCCGCAACCCCCGCACAAGCTGTCGACTTGCCGCTGCCTCCGATCGCACACACGCCCACTCGCGGTGCCTCGGCGCGTCCGCCGGCGGCCCATCGCTCGAGGGTCTTGACGATGGTGTGCTCCGCACGGCCTGTGCTTTCCACACCAGCCACGTAATCACCACCTAGGGCAGGCGGCCGCCATCGAACCTCGTAGTCGGACAGGTCCGCAGCCTCGGCGGAGCGCGGCACCATGCTCCGACCCAGCGACGACACCTTTTTCCGCAACCCGCTCAGATCGGTCTCCACCCGGTCCACACTCGTCTTCACCCGGTCGAGAGTGTGGCCAACCGCACCTTGCACGCGTGAGGTGATCTGCTTGTCCCCAATCTCCTTTAGCTGCTGCTCCCACTGGTTCACGATACCGAACTCCAGCGCGACCTTGGCGGGTGTCGTGAAAAACGTCCGCTCAACGTCTTCCAACACCCCCTCAACAAGCCGCATCAGCGAGCACAGCTGCGAAATGTAGACACGGGCATGGCTGCGGGAAGAGGAGAGGTTGGGAAAGAAGGTGTCGATCAAGTGTGTGTGAGGGGGGGGTGCACAAGTGAGAGTCAGCGGCGTGGTCGCGCGCTTGTGGTCCGTGAGCGTGAAAAGGGTTGGCAGCCGCCCAATCGAAGCCCGATCATTCGGAGTTGAGGCAGGAGTTTCGTGGACCCTACGTCCGTAGCGGGCCCTATTTCTGGTGATTCAGGACTGGTGAGTCTGAACGGAGTGACGGCAGGTGCTAGATGGAAAGTGACGGCAAACACACCACGGCACGAGGAGCTCTGTGCCGAGCACATCATAAGCGTACCTGTCTTCAAGCAAACAGAACACTTGACTATTCTTGACAGGCGAGTGGCGAAGGTCAGGCCATACTCTACCGCGCTCGCCGCACCCGTGTCATCCCCACGGGAGTGACCAACAGGTTGGGCAGTTTGGGTTGCTGCAGGTCCCACACCTGGCCGATCAATCTCCCCGCCTGTTCGTGGTTCACCAGCTCCGGGAAAAAGCAGTCCGTGGCGCCGCGCGCCCACATGGCGATGGACGGCAGCACAATCTCTACCCAGGGGTAGTCGCCGAAGAGCGCGACGCGGATGAACCGACCCAGCGACCACTCGTAGGGCACACAAAGCGCTGCCGCGCGTCGGTCCTCCGACGTTGCAGTCGGGTCAAAGCGGTACGTGTGCCGCATGAAAGTGGCAGCGCGTCGCAGCGCACTGTCGGGAGTCTCCCGCAGGAAAAAGAGGTACACGTCTCCATCCAGATCCCAGAAGGCCATCTTTGAGAAGCCAAACCGTGCCGCCATCTCCAGCTGCGACCAGGACGACAGTGGCCGCAGGTGGAAGCCCGCGCTGCCGCCCGGCTTTCCCGCCGCTGCGACCATCTGAGTGAAGATTGCGTGAATGCCGTGCTCGGCGACAAAGAGCATGTCGTGCTTGGACGTGGTCGTGTACACCCAGCTGTCGTCAGCCGTGTCCAGCCAATGCTGGAAGTCCTGCTGCGACGCGAAGGCGGTGGTGTCGAAGAAGGACTCCACAATCTCAATACCGCCGTCGGCCTTGACCGCGTCCGCTTCCGCCGCAGTGTTGACGTCCTCGTCGTCAGCTTCGGCGGCTGCCAGCCGCTCGCTCCGCGCCACCGACAAGCACAGTACCGCTGTCACCGCCCGCCGCACTTCCGGGTACCCCCGGTGCGTGTTGTTTCGCCGGTCTCCCCACCACACCACACTCGTGTCCCGCACCGCGTCGCCGGCCGACGCGTTGCCGCGCAAGGCATTTCCAAACTGGCGGTTTACAGCCGCCTGACGGTGACTGATTGCGTATGCAGGCAGTACAGCGTCCAAAGAGCACGTCGCGCCCGCCGGGTCCCGGCAGCGCATCAACAAGGCGTTGGTGCTCGCGGTGCACCGCGCGCCGTTGTTCTCACCAAAGGACTGCTTCGTCACCTCAACGCGAGCCCAGCGAGATGAGAAGGTGGGCGGGGCACCATGCTGCCCATGAGCGCGCAGGAGGTTATCGACCAGCACTTCGTCGCGGCCGGCGATTCCTCCAAAGATATTCACCGCCCGCACGAAGCGGGTCCGCCCCGGCCGCTCCTGCAGCCACAATCGCAGGTGGGGAAAGGCCGACGTCGGCAAATACGCGTTCTGAACGCACTGTATCGAGCAGAAAATTGTTGTCAAGCCACAGAGGATGGACAGGTCCCCGGCTATAACGGTGGATGGGGATCTTCGCGTCGAGACCGCCGCGCCACACTCGCAGCGATATTTCTTGTGCTGAGGGCAGCTGACGCATGCATCCTCGGCGGGGTGGTCGACCACGGCGCGAATGGAGTCACGATTGCGGCAGGCAACCCAGAAGAAGGGGGCCCCCCGCATGATACGCCGGGCCCACGCGACATCCAAGAGCGCCCCAGTGGTAGCACCCAAGACCATATGGTAATCTTGAGCACCCCATAGCCGGGGTTGCGCGCGATGCAGCGCCAGGAACTTGTCGCCCATCTCCCGCTCCCGCTGCGTGCGAAACGTAGGACACGCCGCACACAGGAGCCCCTTTGCATGTTGCGAGCGGTAGCACCTCGTGAGCTCCGCGAGACCGCCAACGAGCCACGACATAAAGCATGGGAACCCGTCGGCCCACGATTGGAGGCGGCTGCCCGTTCCAGGCGCCCCCAAGACCATGGCACGGAGGAAGCCGTCTGTAGACGCACTGTTGACGTGGTCGTGAGCCATATGGACTCGCAGGGGGATGGCCATGACCGCCTCCATGGCGGCACGTACGACATCCGCATCGTTGCGCTCGGTCCAATGAAACGAGCCCCCTTCGCAGGAGACACGAACATCAACACCATATTCACAATGGAAATTGGACGCACGAGCTCTGGGCAGAGAAGTTCAGCTCTGCGGGTGTCCTCCGCAGTGATGGACCGGGACACCAAAAGTGGTCGAGCGGAAGCATGCCGAGGCGGCGACCGTGCTGGCGGCGGCAGCGACCGTGGCAGCGGGGGCAGTGACGGTAATTGCGGGGACGGGGAGCGATGTGGGGGTGGCGAAGGAGGCGGCGAGACCAATCCAGCCAGAATAGCATCAGCGGAAGCGCCCGTCACGACCGCCACGCCCGCCGCCGCCATCGCGTCCACCGCTGCAGTCGCGTCCGCCGCTGCCGCCATCTCCGCGGCCGCTGTCACGTTCGCCTCGGCTGCCGTGACCGGCACCAGCGCCACGCTCGCCTCGGCTGCTGTGCCCGGCGCCGCCGCCGCGTCCGCCGTCGCAGCCGCGCTCGCCGCCGCTGCCTGCCCCGCCGCCGCCGTCACGCCCGCCGCCGCCGCCGTCACGTCCGCCGCCGCCGCCGCATGGGCCACCGCCACCCTATCCGCCGCCGCCGCCGGTCCCGCAGTCGCCGCCGCGCCCGCCGCCGCTGCCTCGCCCGCCTGCGTCGCGGCGTTGAGTGTTGGCATGGGGCCCACAGCCGTCCACCCCTTGCTGTCCGCAGCCGCATTCGGTCCAAACCACTGCGGCTTCTTCGCAAGACGCAGCATCGACCGCCGCGTCAGAGTGCGCTCACGCTCGTTCGGAAGCGAGTCGTCCACGAGAGCCTCAAGGTTTTTCCGCTGCCTACCCACCATGCGTGGGTCGGCCAGCATTCGAAACACCCATCCCGGAGTAGCCTCCGAGCGCCGGACCCGCTTGGCGGGAGGGAGGGCGGGAGTCATAACGCAGTACAGAGACAAAAGATGATTGTGCGACGAAACTCGCAGACGAGACATCCTCCACACACCTGGCGGAACTCCTACTGGCCACACCGCACCCCGTCCCGAGACCTCGACGCGACCACTGCGAGGCCTTGGCCAGATCACCGCGAGGCCTAGGCTGAGGTGTCTCGGCACCACCACTGCGAGGCCTCGGCGCGACCACTGCGAGGCCTCGGCGCGACCACTGCGAGGCCTCGGCGCGACCACTGCGAGGCCGTCGCGCGACCACTGCGAGGCCTCGCCGTGACCACAGCCAGACCTCAGCAAGGCCACAGCGCGACCATTGTAGACCACCCCCCTACCCCATATTAAGACCACTGCTTCCCCGCAGGGGCTTGGGCAGGCGGGCAGGTCAACATTTAAAATAAAGTGTCTCGGCACCACCACAGCGAGGCCTCGGCGCGACCACTGCGAGGCCTCGGCGCGACCACTGCGAGGCCGTCGCGCGACCACTGCGAGGCCTCGCCGTGACCACAGCGAGACCTCAGCAAGGCCACAGCGCGACCATTGTAGACCACCCCTCCACCCCATATTGAGACCACAGCTTCCCCGCAGGGGCTTGGTCAGGCGGGCAGGTCAACATTTAAACTAAAAAAACTCATACACATTTTATGAACTCTTTTCTGGACGACCATGATAGCGGCGTACCTGCTGTAGGCCCTGCCAAACTCGGTCAAACCCCCCCGCAGCTCCGTGAAGACGCGATCGAGCAGGTCGTACGCAACGCCCTCGCACAGCCCGACCGCGTCCTCGCGCCGCGCGTCGTGGCCGTCGGCTAGCACCGCCAAAGCCCCCACTTGCACGACAAGGAGGCCGAGCCGCAGGGCGGGCCCTACGAGCGGCACGGGAGCCACTTGATCGACCGCGTCACCTGCCTTGCGGATGACGCTCGCACCGGCAAACGCCCCGGGCGTTGCCGGCGTCAGCCAGTGGTGCGCGTTGAGCACAAAACGGCGCCCGCGGCGCCCGAGCATCCGGAACACCACGTTGGGCAGGCCGGATGTGGCTGCGGAAAGAGGCGGCAGCACCTCCTGCACCAGCGCTTGTACGCGCGCCGTGCCACCGTCGTCTCCCGGGCCGGCACCCAAAAGCTCGTCCAACGGCGTCAGGAGGGAATCACCGGCCTCCTCCCACGCCTTGCATTCGGCCGCCGACGGCGCCTCAAGCACCAGTGTAACGCACAGCGCTTGGCCGCCGCCGCCCGAGCTGAACTGTGTCCCGTGCAAAAACAGCAGGCAGTCGGTGTGCGGCACGCCCGCGGCGGCGGCCTCGCTCGCTGTCGCCGACCGCAGGGCGCCGACGCCCCCCCGCTCAAGGCGGATGCGCGTCGGGCCGGCCCGGCGAAAGTCGTCTTCTGAAGCGGGCACCCCACGCCGCGGGGTGCGCCACAGCACGTACACGTTGCGGCCGAGGCACGCGTGCACCTTGGTGCCACGGGCCACCGCGGGCATGTCGGGTTCACACGAGCGCACCAGGAAAGTTACGATCGGGTACCCGCGCCCGCGCGCCGCCTCGGCACCGCCGCTTCCCTCGCCATCGCCACATGCCGTGTGCTCAAGAGTGCCGCCGCCGCCCCCATCAACACGCGCGTGGTCGCCCCAGCTCGTGTGGCCTTGAGCCGCGCCCTCCGCAGCGACAGCACCACCAGTGGCGCTGCCACCAGAGTCCACATGGTCAGCACTGGCCGCCGACGGCCGTGGGTGCTCCCCGTCGGTGAACCTGGGCCCCAAGACGTTAGCCAAAGAAGAGGAAGGATCGCTCCCGGCCAAGGCCGATGGACAAATCTCCCCTTTGGCGTCACCGGCTGCGTCGACACCAGCTGCGGGCAGGGGTAGCGAAGGTACAGCGGGAAGATTAGGCACGACCGCCGCTGCCGGGCGTGCGCCATTCAAGTTGGCAACAGACGGCGACTGCCCTGCAGTGTCAGACGCACGCGGCGCCGACGGCGCCGCCGCTGCCACGTCGCCACCACCCCCGCCCTGAGAGCGGCCAAAGCAGGCCCCCCAGCAGCTGGCCATCGCGTCAACCGTCTTCCAAACAATGCGCAAGCGCGGCGCGCTCGACGCCACCGCCCGCGCAGACGCACCCCACCACACGCTGACGCACAGCGCGCTCGCGCGCCGCGCGTCCACCACTCTGTCCTCCTGCTGTGCTCCCCCCCGCTCCCGCAGCACGCCACACCGGCCGACGCACCCACGTGCTCGTCTAGGCACACGGCAACACTGCGACACCGCACGGTGCGGCCGAGCCAATGTGCTCAGAAGCTTCAGCCGCGGAGAGAGACGGATACCCGACGCCACCTCTGCCCATGAAGGTCCATGAAGGAAGAGAATCGACGAAGCCTGTCGGATGGAATACAGTCCCAGTGAACATGTCGGTTTTTCACAGTCCAAACGGGGCCTGACTGGCTGAGCCTCGCACGAATTTTTTTAGCGAAGCTTCTATGCTGCTGTCGGAACACGTAGCGTTATACCCCCGGATGGCAAACGTTGATTGGCGCAAAGGGTGGGCCGAATCTTTACAAGTATTGGCTGTCGGCTAGATCAGGACCGCATCGTAAGGGCCCGACTCTGAGTCTCCCATCTGTCTTTTCCACACCGAAGAGCTCTTCGGTGTGTGAGAGACTCGGAAAGAGCTCTTTGGCAGGCAATTTTAGGGCTCTCTGGAGGCCTGCTC
>Ga0114957_1005901_pt1 | contig 9980 bp, 9 predicted proteins | sample BantaG_FD_87175 | JGI IMG/M metagenome (GOLD analysis project Ga0114957, IMG submission 87175) | Marine algal microbial communities from Bantry Bay, Ireland - BantryBay_4 metaG | ecosystem: Host-associated > Algae > Red algae > Unclassified | place: Bantry Bay, Ireland | collected 2014-11-21 | reverse complement strand
AGTTGTTCTTGAGTGACCTACTCTAGAAGCGGCTTTTCTCCAGTCTACCTCCTGGTAAACATAGTTATACTCTCTAGTATCGAACTCTCTTTTTCCGCTAAACGCCTCATCACCCTCATAGTACATCTCATCTAGCGTCTCATCTGAGTAATCTAACTCATACTCCCAGTCTAATTTTTCGTTACCAAAATCGTCTTCGATTAAATCTCCCATAAGTGTATGAGCGATAGAATCCCTAACGTAATGGGTAAACTGACGATATTCATTATTTGTGATTTCTGTATCATCCATGTAGAATCCATGGATAGAGATTGCTTTTGGTCTTTGGAGGTACGTCTGGAATACATCTTGGTCCGACTGACCGATATGTAATGTTCCTGAAGGTACGTAAACCATTCCGTAAGGATTGATTCCATTCCAAGCGGGTCTTTCCATGACACCTGTAAGTTGTCCAGATTCACCGCCACCTCCACATGAGGTGATAAAAACGATAGCTATAATAGCTGCAAGAGATGTTGTTATTTTTTTCATTTAAAACCGCAATTTGACCTTATTCAGAATTATCTTTTTCTCAGAAGTGTGTAAAGATAATTTTGTTTACAAAACAAACAAAAAAACTAGCATTATTTAAAAAAACAGCTTTGTTTATTCTATTCCTTAGCCTAAACAAAACGTTAATTCTTAAATAATATTTTACACGAAACTAAATTTCTCACTAAATCTTTATTTAGAGATGTCGAGGGGTATATATGACCTTTGGATTTAGTCCTACCCCTATCAATTTATTTAAATTATAATTTAAATGTATCTCATGGGTTCCCTCCGTTGAAAACCTCAAATCTGATAAACCTAGATCATAGCTGTAAGAGATAGTGTAATTAGGGTTTAACTTCATTCCAGCTAAAAAAACTAACGCATCGAACGAATTAGGACCAAACCCTCTAAGCCCTAAACCTCCAAAAACATTGCCATTATATTTTGCTAGCACCGAAACCTCCCCTTGCCACTCTACAAAATCAGTCTTCACTAATAGAGACGGCTGTAATTCCAATACCTCCAGTAACTTAAACTTTTTTTGAATCATTGTTATCATTTCGCCATTGAGCGTGTGATTTGTATCACCTATGCCGACAGCGACTTCTGGATATTGGTAAAAAACTATCCCTCCTTCTAATATTCTATTTTTTGTATAAAATCCTAGAGACCAACTAAAATGATTTCCTAAAGCTAATGCATTACTCAGTATAGGGTCATTATGTTCTGTTGTACTACCCTCGTAATTTCCATCGGGTGTAATGATCTCATCTCCCCTAAGGCTCTTCTGAGAAAATCCTACTCTAAGTGCAGCAGAGTATAAACCCGAGGTGTTATCTAAAACATAACCGTAAGATGCAGCCATTCCTGTATTACTAAATGCCCCTAGTGATTCGTTATAGAGTTGTACTCCTAAACTCCCATTCCATTTATAAAATGGTAAATGAGCATTTATATTTTGAGATTTAGGATTTCCATTTAATCCGGACCACTGACTCCGTATCACCGCATTCATACTTAACGAGTAATCCATTCCGGCATAAGCAGGATTAAAATGATATTTATCGAGCATGTACAATGAATTCTGAGGGCCCTGCTGAGCAGTAACCAAAGTGGGCACAAAGACCAGGACGAAAAACAGCAAGAAGATTACTTTCTTTCTAAACAAATTAAGGTTGTTTCCTAAATTTACTAAATGATTTTACTAAACCCCTACGCAAAGTAGATTAATCCTATCAATAATGCAATCTTGTCAGCTTAGATATCTAAAACTAAACCATCATAAGCAATAGAAACTCCAGATGGTAAATCTTTCTCTATATCTTCATGTTTTCCCATACGGTGACTTAGATGGATGAGATACGCTTGCTTTGGTCGGAATTCTTTTATAAAATTTAAAGACTCCTGCAAAGATAAATGTGAATGATGCGTCTCTTTTCTAAGCGAATCAATAACCAGAACATCGAGATTTTTTAACTTATTCTTCTCAGCCTGCATTATAGATTTCATATCTGTCAAATACGCGAAATCTTTAATTCTAAATCCTAATATTGGAAGCTTCCCATGTTCTATCCTTACCGGAATAATAGTTAGATCATCGATGATCACTTCTGCTGACTCGTCTATGGGCTTTAGCTCAAAAGAGGGAGCTCCAGGATACGCCTGCGGTTTAAACGCATAGTTAAACCTTTCTTTAATCTCATCGAGTACTCTAGGTAAGCCATAAATGGTCATTTCCTTCTTACTCTTAAAAATAAAAGGTCGGAGATCATCTAAACCGATCACATGATCGTTATGCTCGTGAGTAAGTAATACGGCATGTAAATCCTCATTGCCTGATGCTAACATCTGCTGTCTAAAATCAGGGCCCACATCGATAACATAATTTTTATCCATATGACTTATAAGGACTGACGTGCGTAAACGTTTATCTTTATGATCATCAGATGTACATACATCACATTTACATCCGATGACAGGAATTCCTTGTGATGTAGCCGTTCCTAAAAAAGTGACTTGCAATGTTTACTATTTTATATTTTAAAGATAAGGCCCTATGAAAAATAATATTCTTTTACTCTTTCTAATGATCTGTATCGGATGTAATAAATCTTCTTTTCCTTCTGGTGAGAATAATCCAGTTCATGATAAAGATAGCAATGTAACAACTCAGTACAAAGAATGTTATCAGTTTGATCAGAGACAGTGTATGACAGATGCATGGGCTGATAATTTTGGGTTAGATCTCGATGCTCAGAAAAAAGCCACGCGGATGAGTGCTTATCTAGGAACTAAAGGACTTAAAGTAAATCGAGTCGTGGTGGATATGGACTTCCATGCTTTTACTTGTGAGGCATGCGATACGTGTCCGTACGAACATCGATTTTTTGTAGAATTCTCAGATAAAAGTGAGCCTCTTCTAAAAAAACTCAAATTACTAAATCTAAGTACTGCGATTGTACAACTTTCTAAATAGACTTTTTTAAAACTTTAGGTAATTCTAATTTTTATTAAGAACGGCTAGGGCGTAATTTTCCCAACTTAAATGCTTTGTTTTTTCTTCCACATTTTGAGGATCTAAAGGGTCGTCTAAAAATCTGATCATTTGTGCAGCCATCGATTCTACGTTTTCGGCTTTAGCCAAATAACCATTAAATCCATCATCGATCGTTTCTGGAAAATGACCTACTGAGGTAGCGATCAGCGGCTTTTTAAAATTATAGGATAGCGACTCTATGCCTGAAGGTGTGGCATACTCATAAAAAAGAACAACTGCATCAGCAGTCTGAAAATATTTAGGAACATCCTCGTTTGCGATAAACTTATTATCTATAAATACTTTATCCTCTAGGCCTAATTCCTTTACTAATTGCAATGGTCTATAATCTCCCTCATTATCTGATTTCTTTAGGAATATGGTTTTTGCAATGGAAAACATAAAGGTCTTAATTTTAGTCGACCACTTAGACTGATCTAGTGTTTTCCAGAACGATTCTCCACAGATCATCAGACTGACATCATCTCGCTGATCCGCCACTAATTTAAAAGCTCGGATCGCATGATGGAGTCCTTTATATTTACGGATAAACCCAAAAAATAAGAACACATTTTTCTCAAGTCCATGTTCCTTTTTAAAATCCTGTTTATTAAAACCTTTATCTTCCTTAAACAAGCTATAAATCGGATGGAATAATTTTATTACCGTCTTTTTACCACGTGCTCGTTTACCATCTTCATTTATGTCAGCTACCAGGTTTGGTAATAATTCTTTTAGTTCGTCGACAGTTTTATAGGCGTGGGTAATATAAGTATCAGCATACTGGATAGCTCTCTTTGTAAGCCTATTATCTAGAGAACTTCCTTCCTTTTGAATTACAAAATGTAGGTCAAAAATGACTTCTATGTCTGGATGTTTTGATAATTTTTTTGCGAGGTATCCTAAAGGAACTCCTTGTATTGCGATCGCCCACTGGATGATTACCTTATTTGCCTTTAAGCCAATGATATATTTATAGGTCTCTCGCCAGCTCAGCGGATTATTATAATTAAGTAAGTAATGTACAGCTATATCTGTCCCTTCTAGAAAATCATTTTTGCTGGTTTTGTCTACAAACTCTCTCGGAATTATAGCTGGATACTGGTTAGTCCAGGAAACGATATCTACATCTACTTTATCAAACTGGTCTAGTGCTTTTGCTAGAGCCGTATTATAATTAGAAATGCCACCTTTAAACTTAGGCCCCGGACCAAAACAAATAATCTTCATCTACTCGCTTTCTTTTTCTAGTTTTTCTAGTTGAGCATTATACATACGTCTCATTCCTTCCTCCATTGTAATTTTTGCAGACCACCCTAATTCTTCATTGACGTAAGTCATATCACAATACCTCGAGTACACACCTACAGGTTTATCGAGCAACTGATTTACTGGCGGTTTATATCCTGCTATATCGGTCAGCACATCTATAATCTCTAAAAAGCTAGTCAGTCTACCCATCCCAATATTTATAGCTGTACCGTCAGAAATTTTATCCATTGCTACGTGGATGCAATCGATCACATCATCTATATGAACAAAATCTCTCCCCTGCTTACCAGTCCCCCACACATCCATCGGCGACTCTTTTTTAGCAACTCTCATGGCTATCGCTGGGATCGGATAGGTAAGGTCTTGCTCCTCTCCATATCCAGAAAATGGTCTGATACATGTTACGGAAACACCATAATGTTTTGCCGCTATTTTTGCTAGGAATTCGCCCGTGAGTTTAGACCATCCATAAGTCATGTCTGGCTGTCCCATATTATTAAAATCGATGTCTGATTCTTTTAGTGCTATGGCTCCAGATTCTGTCTGGAGATTTATCGGATACGCTGCACTGGAACTCGGATATAAAGTCCTGATAGGTTTATGCTTACATACCCAGTAAAAAAATTCTGCATCGATCGATAAATCTAATGCAACTACCATCGGATCTCCATCGATCATCGCACGACCTCCTACGATCGCAGCAAAATGATACACATCATGAAACTGTTCTATCTCTAAGCCGTAATGATTTTTAAGATAGTCTGGATCATCAGTCATTTTACGTACTAGAAATCTAAAATCATCTTTTAAGAAAAAGAGACGTCGATCCTCTCCATAAATTTCTAGATCTTTATACTGAGCTACTTTAGGAGCATCTAGCCATGTTGTCGGATGCTTGCCGACCATGAGATTATCTACAAATAAAATTTTATCCTCGGTCGTATTATATAATCTACGTACCATATTTTTTCCTACAAAACCACAACCTCCAGAAACTAAGTGAAATGCCATTTACTATTTTTTATACTGTACAAATATAGAATTTTCGTATATGATAATTCCATGTGTTCCCGTAATTATACGATATCATAACTATTTTTTAATGTAGATATTATATCCTTACATGCTTATGACTAATTCTGCTATATCCAATACACAAATCGCCTTACCTTTAAGTTATGAAAGATATTATAGCCGATCATATAAAAACGGTAGAGGGAATATTAGAGTTAGAGTCGCTTATCGCGAATGGCATAGAAGCTATCATAACATCTCTGCGTGCTGATGGAAAAATCATGCTATGTGGAAATGGAGGAAGTGCGGCAGATGCTCAGCATATCGCTGCAGAATTATCAGGTAAATTTTATAAACATCGGGCTCCGATCGATGCGGAAGCATTACATGTAAATAGCTCTTACATTACAGCTGTGGGAAATGACTTAGGGTTCCAGCATATTTACAGCAGAGCCTTAAAAGCCAAAGGAAAAAAAGGAGATATACTCATTGCATTATCTACTTCTGGTAATTCTATAAATATTATCGAAGCCTTAAAAAAAGCAAGAGAACTCGGTATCGTAACTATCGGTCTTACTGGTGCGTCTAAAGGAGAGATGAATGAGCTCTGTGATTATAGTATAGAAATAAATTCCACAGATACCCCTCGGATACAAGAGGCTCATATACTGATCGGACATATTATCTGTCAGCAAGTAGAAGAAATATTATTTCCATAAATGATACCATTTGAAAAAATAAAAGCAGACGGAACGTGGACTCTATTTATGGATCGTGATGATACCATCAATAAGCGTTTACCTGGGGACTATGTAAAGAGCTGGTCTGAATTTGAGTTTTTACCTCGTGCTTTAGAAGCCATAAAATACTTTAGTCAGGTTTTTAATAAACTGATCATCGTGACTAATCAGCAAGGCATCGGTAAAGAGATCATGACCTCTGCAGATCTAGAACAAGTACATAGTCTGATGATCGACGAAATCATCACTGCCGGCGGATTTATAGATCAGATTTATCACTGTCCTCATCTGGCTATAGAAGATCCGATGTGTCGAAAACCAAATCCAGGAATGGCCTTCCAGGCGGCAGAAGATTTTCCAGATATCGATTTTAGAAAATCTGTTATGGTAGGCGATGCTATTTCTGATATGGGTTTTGGTTACAATCTGGGGATGAAAAACGTGTTAGTAAATAGAAGGGCTCAACAAATCTCCGTGGACCAATCCGAAATGGTGGATTTAGAACTCGCAAGTTTACATGAACTAGCTATATATTTAAAGAATTATTAAACTGACCAGCTGATAAACAGTGACTACTGTATGACCCTATAAAACCTATACCGATGAAAAATATAATTTCTTCCCTAATCTTATTCCTACTTTGTTTTACAAACTATGCACAAGATCATTTCCTAGTCGAACTAGAAAACAGATCTCCTTCTGTCAGAGATCTTGTAAGATCTTATGAAGGCTTTCCATCTATTCCATTTATGGCTACAGATATGAATGGAAATGAGCAAAACCTGATGGCCATGAAAGGCAAGAATGTCATCTTGTTTTTCTGGAATTTGGATTCGCCTAATAGCAAAGAGCAGATCAATGCTTTAAATCTGATCCAAGAGAAATACCAACTAACTACTAGCGTAATATCACTTTCTGATAATGATAAGAAATCTAACTTTGACTTTAGTCAAACCACTCCAATAAACTTTCCTATTATTCCTAACAGTCGTACGCTGGCAGAAGGACCTTATGGAGGTGATATGGGTTATCCACGTATGTTTATCGTAGATGATTATGGACTGATCAGATGGGTATTCCCAGAAGAGTCTTTTAAAGGAGAGATGGATACCTATAGAGTTTTAGAAACCCTAATCGTCCAACTTAACAAAGAAGGTAAGTGAGAAAAAAGATTTCCTCAGGTGCCCAGTGGGAAGATATCGTAGGATACTCTAGAGCCGTGCAAGTAAATAATCACATTAAGATTGCTGGAACTACAGCAGTAAAAAATGGATAGATCCAATTTCCACATGATCCTTATCAACAAACGAAATACATCCTTTCTATTTTTAAAAAAGTGTTAACCGACCTATGACGTAGTATGGAAGATGTAGTGAGAACTCGTATCTATGTTATTAATATTGAAGACTAGGAATTAATCGGAAGAGCTCATGGAGAGTATTTTAAGGATATAAAACCGGTCTCCACAATGGTAGAAGTCTTTGCTCTGATCGACTCATCATTAGTCGCAGAAATAGAAGCTACAGCGATCATCAACTCATAAGATCATAACTTTAAAAGTATAGACTATCTTTGCGGGCTGATAAAGAGTAGCAAGAGTAATGAGCGATCAATATTTATTAAAAATATATAACTGATATATCTATAAAAGGTCTTTTAATGTATTCTATAAAAGAGATATACTACACCATACAAGGAGAAGGATTCCACACTGGAAGACCTGCTGTCTTTGTACGCTTTAGTGGATGTAATCTCTGGAGCGGTAGAGAGGAAGATCGTCATAAAGCGATATGTCAGTTTTGTGATACAGATTTCTGGGGCATCGATGGTGTAGAAGGCGGTAAGTATACAAAAGAGTCATTAGCAGAGAAAATCAAGTCGCTCTGGCCTATCGAATCTAAAGAGATATTTATTGTTTGTACAGGTGGAGAACCTGCCTTACAACTGGATCAGAAACTCGTAGATCATCTACATCAGGAACAAATAGAGATCGCTATAGAAACTAATGGAACGGTATCCCTACCCGATCACATCGACTGGATCTGTATGTCACCTAAGGCAAATACAGAAATCACTGTCACTAGTGGGCACGAAATAAAAATAGTATTTCCACAAAAAGGAATCGACCCATTAGATTTTGAATCTCTAGACTATAAGCATTACTACTTGCAGCCGATGGACTCTGTCGAGCAAGAGGAAAACATCTTTAAAGTACAGGAATACTGTCTCCTCCATCCTCAATGGAAAATGAGTTTACAGACACATAAGATACTGGGGATTAAGTAAGAAACAACTTCGCAGCAAGCTGGCGAAGTGGTCAAATCCCAAAGATTAAATTCCAAAATCCAAAATTTCAATTTAGATATTAGCTCCAGTTATGTAGTTCCATCTAAACTCAAATTCAATAATTCTTTAGGCTTGCGAAGTATACGTATAAATCAGCTCTTTATATACTGGGTTTTCTTCCAGTAGTTCTTTGTTTCCTATTAAGATGATTTGTTCTTTTGCTCTGGTCAGGGCGACATTAAGTTTACGATCTACGCCTTCTTTAGAGTGAGAAACTAGTGATTTTAGCTGATGCGTTTTATTTACACAAAAAGATAAAATGATAATATCTCTTGCCCCTCCTTGATAACGCTCAACTGTATCGACTGTGATATTGTCCGTAGGCATATCGGCCTCCATCATCAGTTTTTTTATCTGAGCGATCTGTGCTCGGTAAGGAGTGATAACGCCTATGCTATCCCGTTTTACTTCCTTATTATTTAACTTGTAGATTTCTAAAATCTCTTGGATCACTTTGACCACTTGATGTGCCTCATGAATATTCGTTTTTACATTTAGATCATCGTCGGCATCTGCGGAGATAAATACTTTTCTATTAGTGGCGAGTAATTTAGACAGTTCTGTAACAGATGATTTACGGTTCCACTGCTCATGCATCCTCTCTATAGTGTCGAGTGATTTTAGATTACCACGGTAAAACTGGTCATTAGGAAATGCCATAAGATCTGGATGCATTCTCCCTTGGAAGCTGAGGGCACCATATGCCCAGTTCCATTTTTTATGTTGGGCTAGTAAGTACAACCTTTCAAAACTCGAACTACGTAGATCTTCGATACCGACCTCATTAAGCAATGTGTTATTTACCTTTGTATATTCTGGCTCTTGTGTCACGACGGCAGGTAACTGCTTATGATCACCGATGAGGATAAAACGCTTAAATCTAGATAAAAATCCTGCAAGCAATGGATCTAATATTTGCGACGCTTCGTCGATCACGACGGTTTCTATATTTAATAAATCAAATAGTTCTGCCTTTCCTACTATCGATGATAAGGTGGACACGATGATCCGTTTAGATTGTATAAATGCTTTTAAAGCTTTACGAGTATCTAGATCGGAAATCGCATTTTGTAATAAATTATCTCTGTAATTTTCTCCAGTCGCATACCTGGAACCGATTCGTAAGTAGTTTTCTTTTACCCCATCGCCTATAGACTCTATGGCACTACAGATCTCATCGACTGCTCTGTTAGTATAAGCGAGTAATAATAAAACCTCGTCTGTGTTTTTATACTTTTCTTCTACATAATGCTTGAGCATTCTACTCGTCTTCCCTGTTCCCGGTGGACCCCAGAGCAAGTAGTAATCTTTACAAGAAAGCATCTCTTTTAAAACTTGGTTTTGTTCTGTAGTGAGAAATTCTTTAGGTGACAGAGGTATTATCTCCGTCTGTAAAGGAGGCGATTTACCTAACCATAAATCTTTCCATTTTTTATCAGCTCCTATAAAAGAATACAGTCCCTTATACATACTGTTAAAACTGCTATCGAGATGATCAGGCTCTATATTCCAGAAGGTATCAGTTTTAAATAATTTCT
>Ga0114957_1005897_pt1 | contig 9985 bp, 10 predicted proteins | sample BantaG_FD_87175 | JGI IMG/M metagenome (GOLD analysis project Ga0114957, IMG submission 87175) | Marine algal microbial communities from Bantry Bay, Ireland - BantryBay_4 metaG | ecosystem: Host-associated > Algae > Red algae > Unclassified | place: Bantry Bay, Ireland | collected 2014-11-21 | reverse complement strand
TGATCTTTCAAATACAAAAAAGACCCCATAAACTTTCGCTTATGAGGTCATTTATTTTAAAGAATTCGAGACTTTGAGATTTTGAGAACACGAGACTTAAAAACTCTCGAATTCTCGATGTCTCTATTTCTCGACATCTAACGCTTCGCATTTACATCATTCCTGGCATTCCGCCTCCGCCCATTGGGGGCATTGGTGGATGATCTTCTGCAACATCATTGATTACAACTTCTGTAGTCAATACCATACTAGCGATAGATCCAGCATTTTGGATAGCTACTCTAGTTACTTTGGTTGGATCAATTACACCCGCTTTTTTCAAATCTTCGTATACATCCGTTCTAGCGTTGTATCCGTTAGATCCTTTTTTGGATAGTACATTATATAGTACTACAGATCCATCAACACCTGCATTATCAGAGATTGTTCTTAATGGAGACTCTAGAGACTTTCTTACGATTTGGATACCCATTTCTTCGTCTTCATTCACACCTTTCAGTTTCTCTAAGCTAGAGATTGCTCTTACTAATGCAACTCCTCCTCCAGGTACAATACCTTCTTCTACCGCAGCTCGTGTTGCATGTAGTGCATCATCAACTCTATCTTTCTTCTCCTTCATTTCTACTTCTGTCATCGCACCTACGTATAGTACTGCAACTCCACCCGCAAGCTTTGCTAGTCTTTCTTGAAGTTTCTCTTTGTCATAATCAGAAGTAGTCGTCTCGATTTGAGATTTGATCTGTCCGATTCTTGATTTGATGTCAGCTTTTTTGCCAGCTCCTTCTACCACCGTCGTATTATCCTTGTCGATCGTGATTTTGGCAGCAGAACCTAAAAGATCCAAGTCAGCATTATCAAGTTTGTACCCTTTCTCCTCAGAGATTACAGTACCTCCTGTTAATATAGCGATATCCTCAAGCATTGCTTTTCTTCTATCACCAAATCCCGGAGCTTTTACAGCTACTACTTTCAGTCCACCTCTTAGTCTGTTGACAACCAATGTACCTAATGCTTGTGACTCAACATCTTCAGCAATGATCAATAGTGGTCTTCCTGCTGCTACAACTTTCTCTAATACTGGAAGAATATCCTGTACGTTTGAGATTTTCTTATCGTGGATTAAGATGTAAGGATTATCATACTCTGTAGTCATGTCCTCAGAGTTGGTGATAAAGTATGGAGACAAATATCCTCTGTCAAACTGCATACCCAATACCTCGTCTACATATGTATCTGTTCCTTTAGCTTCTTCAACAGTGATTACACCGTCCTTTGTAACTCTTTTCATCGCATCTGCGATTAATGAACCGATCTCTTCATCGTTGTTTGCAGAGATTGAACCAACTTGCTGAATCTTAGCAAAATCGTTTCCGATCTTTTCTGATTGTTTTGCAAGGTTAGTCACTACAGTTTCTACAGCTTTATCCATTCCTCTTTTGAGGTCCATTGGATTAGCCCCTGCAGCTACATACTTCATTCCTGCTGTTACCATCGCTTGAGCAAGTACAGTGGCAGTTGTGGTACCATCACCCGCAGCATCAGCAGTCCTTGAAGCTACTTCTTTTACCATCTGAGCACCCATATTTTCGATTGGGTCTTCTAGTTCGATTTCTTTTGCAACAGTCACACCATCCTTAGTAATTTGTGGAGCTCCGAAGCTTTTTTGTATTACTACGTTTCTTCCTTTTGGTCCTAGCGTAGTTTTTACAGCGCTAGCCAATGCATCGATTCCTGTTTTCAATTTTGCTCTTGCATCAGAATCAAAGGTTATCTGCTTTGCCATTATATATAGTTTTTAGATTTATTAAATATTGATTGGTAAAGGGGTCAACCGTCACCAAATAAAAACAGCCGCAACGAAGCAGCTTATTTTGTTTCTAACTTTTTCTTAGATAATTACTAAGATATCATCTTCTCTCATGATAAGATATTCTTTTCCTTTATAGCTTATCTCTTGTCCAGCATACTTTCCGTAAAGGACTTTATCTCCTTTTTTTACAGTCATTTTTACACCATCTTTCCCTGGTCCAACTGCTACGATCTCACCTTTTTGAGGCTTTTCTTTTACCGTGTCAGGTATGATAATTCCACCTGCTGTTTTTTCTTCTGCTGCTGCAGCTTTTACTACTACTCTATCATTGATTGGCTTCATAGATAAAATGTGTTTTATATTGATTAATTAAATTTCTTTTGTCGATTGGTTTATTGCATAATTAGTGCCACAAGAATTTTAACTGTCAATATTGCAGACGAAAAGTTACAAACTTCATATTGCGCAATAATTAAATCAATTGACTGACATACATGTGTGTCATTATGGCATTGACATATTAGTTATTTAAGTCATACGTCTCATGACTAACTAGAAAGAAGAAAGATGTATAAATGGTATCACTTTAATTAAAAAAAATAAATATTAATTCTAAAATAAATAGGAGTTGCAGAAACTCATTCCTACAACTCCTATTCACTTAGTAAATGAAAAATTACTTAACCTCAAAGGTTACCTTCAAATTCACTCTGTACTCATCTACTTCGCCATCTTTTACAGTAACACTTTGACTTTGAACAAATGCAGATTTGATACCTTTCACTGATTTAGATGCCTTAGCGATTCCTCTTGCAGTTGCATCTTCCCAGCTTTCATTCGAGTTTGATAGGATTTCTATCACTTTCATTATTGCCATTTCTATTCTAATTTTTATTAATTAAAAAATAAATTATTGTGGCTAATATAAAGCAAAAATATCAAGATTTACAGAATCTGACGTGTGTAAAACATATTGCACAAAATCTAGAATAACATTTAGTTGTCAACATCTAGAAGCGATTAGGCGGTTCAACCGATTTTGCGATTCAAGCAGAAAGCTCTTTTGAAGATCTATAGTTTACTTCTTTCTCAAAAGTGCAATTTGTTCTACACACGAATCTGACTATTCGATATTATAAATTACTTTTATGTATTATTTTAAAAACATTAGACCTATTTCAGTTTTAAAAGATCTAAAAAATATTGGTAGACAGAATAATATATAAGCAAGCAACCGAGAAAGACTACACTGCAATTCTTCTACTATATAACGATGCCTATCAATCAAAACGATCAGTTTCTAATCTAGAGTGGCTTTACGATGAAAATCCTATGGGTAAGGGTACTTTATTTATAGCCTTAGTCGATGATGAAGTAATTGGAATGCAAGGAATAGTCAAATATCAATGTTGGAAATCTCAGAAGACGATAGATATGTACAAATCTGAAGATTCTCTTATTCATGAAGATTATCGTGGAAAGGGTGTCTATAAGAAATTGTATCAAATGGTTTTTGACTTCATTGGCGAAACTCCAATTTGGGGATTGACCGATAAAAAAACGATATTAGAACGAACCGGTTTACCATCAGAGAAAAGATTTATTGTAGCTGCATCTGTTAAAGGATTTGTCTCTCCTTCGACATTCAAAAATGAGAATAAACGATGGGCAAAAACTATTCTCTATAATAGATTAAATTTTATTACTAAAGCTGGCAAAAATCGACTAATGGACTCTACCTCCTTTCTCACAGAATCAATAAGTGACTTTACAGATATAGAAGCCTTTGGCAGAATTTTGTCCGATCAATATCCCGATGCCAAAGTGCCTATTTTATCCAAAGAAGTTTTTAAATGGAGGTTAATTGACAACCCAAAAGTGGATAAATGGATAGTATATGCAACTAGAAATTCAGATAACGAAATAAAAGCGCTTACACTTGTAACCATCAACGGTAGAAAGTGTCGCTGGTTATCTTCTTATTTTCATAGAGATATATCAAATCAAAATTGTTCTTATCATATCCAAGAAGTGCAAAATCAACTATTTAATCTAGGTATTGTGACAATAGAGCAATGGTTATTTGATACCAACAGCACATCCACGATTAATAGCGAATTAATGCTCAAAAATGGATTCCGCCAAGTAAAAAAAGGTCTTTGGATTATTAAAAACCAACCAAAGGAAAATGCGACTGTCCACGAAATACTATTTTCTGCACAATTAGGGTTGGACTAATAAAGACATGCTTGATTAGATAAAATTGTTTTAGTTTTGGTTTATTATAAACAACATAATGCGAATTTCGATTCTCTCATCTTGGTATCCAACTGTAAAAAGTCCACTCTATGGAATATTTGTACAGGCACAGTCTACTGCTTTAGCAGTGCACCATGAGGTAGATGTTCTCCTCCTGGAAAGAGCAATTATACCAAATATCGAAATAATTAATAAGGGTCAATTCACCGTGATTAAAAAAGGTTGTGCCTATCTACCAAATAGAAATGAATTTCTATTGAAAATATGGGCACATCAGTATTATCTTCTATTTAAAGAGAACCATAAGAAAAAAAGGTATGATGTAATTCATTGTCATGATCATTATGGTGCATATGCAGGTTGGTATATCAACAAAAAGATGAATATCCCGTATGTTGTAACGATCCATAACTCAACTATTCAAAAATTGACATTGGTTGATTGGAAAAAATCGTATCTGCCAAAAGTGTTGGATAACGCCAATAAAGTCATTGCAGTTGGTCATAAATTAAGAGAAATATTACAAAAAAACTTCACAAATCAGGAAGTAATAATACTACCGAATTTAATTGACACAGATATATTCAAACCTATTGAAATAGTAAGACCCAAATACCCTTTCAAGTTCCTGTTTATAGGCGACTTAGACGAGAACAAAGGTGTAATGAGAATGCTCAAGGCTTTTAATGAATTAAGTAATAAATGTAATTTGCATATTATTGGTAGAGGTCCGTTAAAAGATGAAGCTGAAGCGTACATATCATCAAAAAAAATAGACGAGCGAGTAATTCTTCAGGATCAGATTCCTAACGCTGAACTTCCTAAGATATACAATAGTGCACATGTGTATGTATCACTTAGTAAAGAGGAAACTTTTGGCATCACTGTGTTAGAAGCTATGAGTTGTGGTCTTCCTATAATATATACCAAATCAGGAGGTCCAGAACATATTGTAATTAATCATGGGTGTATCCAAACATCAATGGATGATATCGGTCTAATTTCAAAATCATTAGAAGAAGCCATAATAACTTATGAAGACATCGACAGGGCAAAAATAAGGCAACATGTATTGGATAATTATTCTTCTCAATCGATAATAAATCAATTACTCTTGATCTATAAGAAATGTATTAATGAAGCATAGTAATTTGATAATATATAAAGTATATCGTCGAGTAATTTCTACTTTGATCAATTTGGTGGCACGTCAAACAAACTACGATATCTCTAACACTACTTTGATCATAGGGTCTGCAAGAAGTGGAACCACTTTTTTGATGGAAAGCATCAATCAAGATAACGAATACCGTCTCATTTTCGAACCATTCAATAATACATACACAAGTGAGTGGAGTAAATTTGCTACTAGAGAATATATTGACCCAGCGCTACCAGAAGCAGATAAAAAAAATGCAATTCATAAAATCCTTATCGGACAATTAAGAAATACTTGGATAGATAGATACAATAGAAAAATTAGAAGTAACAAAAGATTAATCAAAGCAGTAAGAGCAAATCTGTTAGTTGAACATATAAGAACTGAATATCCTGACCTTCAAATTATTTACCTTGTAAGAAATCCGTACGATGTTGTAGCCTCAAGAATCAATATGAATTTTGATCCGCGAGACATTTATCAAGTATTGGAACAAACAGATTTTCTAGCAAAACATTATTCTGATATTGATCGTGAAGCACTCATCAAACGATTAAACACAAACGAAGCCAGACATGCAGCATTATGGTGTATCGAAAATAGATACTTATTAGCATCAATTATTCAATTTGACTTGCACCATTTACAATACGAAGACATTATAGGTAAGGCTATTACGATAAAAAATAATGAATTGAGATTGATAAAAAAAGAAAGTAAACCATCTGCATCTTCTTCCTTGCGAGAAACATATAAATTGAGTCCTTCAGAGAAGAATAATATAGCTCAAATTTTAAAGCTATTTGGAATAGAGGATTTTAATTAAGTACCCATCATTTTCTTAAAAACCTTCCAATTTGTATTGTCATCACAATGAGATGCATATTCATCAAAAACTGCTATACCAGTTAATTGATACAAATGCTCAAATTGAAATTTCATTATTGCCATATAATGCACATTACAGTGATTCCATCTATACATAGAATACAGTAATCCATTCTTTAATTTATAAGAGGGTAACCAATTGAATGCACTTCTTAGATGTTTCTCTAATATTATCTGATATGTTTCATCTTTTGACACAGCACAGTATTCGCAGAGTGCTATTAGCCAGAACAAAAAGCCGTTTAGAACCATTGAAGGCTTTTCTGAGGGGTACTCTTCCATCCATTCTAAATTTGATGGAAGTAATCTTTTTATCCCTCCTTCCTTCACTGTTAAATTAAAGTGATTTAGTGATTTTCGCGCTAAGTCTAACCATAAAGAATCCTCTGTTTTTTGATAGCATCTGATAAATAATGAAGCCCCCTTCCCTTGGACAATAGCAGAAAGATACTGACCTGATAAACCAAATCTTTCATAAGATTCATCTATGATAAACGAAATGACATCCTCCTTATCTGTGGCTTGTTTCAATATATCTTCTGCCATGCCTAACAGCTCCACTTTTGCTTCTTGAGATACTCTAGAATTGTGATAGACCAGTGCCAAGATTAGATCAACAGTTACACTTTTGTTTTTCTTATGAAATAGCATTGCTTCTTCGAAATCAAAATAACTCAAAGAATGATATTCTTCTAGATAGTTAAGCTCGTATTTTCCATCCCACTTATCCTCTATACTATCTTTGAAAAACAAAAAAGGAGAACTTCCTCTTGTCAATTTCTTCCAATTGGCCAATAATTTGATCTTCACTGTGTTCCACAGATAACCTGGCATCAAAAAACGATTTCTATTTGCCATTAGTTTGAAATTTTATTTATCTGTAAGGTCAATCCAGACTTAATCTCAATTTCTTTGACTGTTTCTATATCATATCTTTTTGAGGCTTGATCTACTATAGAATTTATTGATTCAGTAAGACCTTGCTTCGCCGCATTTTCCGTGTTTATTGTTTGTATTATAAAGATATTATTGCTCTCATTAAATACCTTCGTCATGTATGATTCATTCAATAGCAATTCCATATCTGATTGATTGGCAAATTCTCCATGAAGAGGATTGAGATACCTCACAATGTTTGTCTTTCTAGAGAGGTCAAAGAAAATATGATCATTCCCATGATTCTCGTATACATAGTTACTGACCTCTTTGTGTAATTTTGCCTCTTGGTATACTTTATATTTCATACCAATAATTGCGACTGATACAAAGAGAAAAAAGAGGACGATTAGATATTTATTTATTCTCTTATTCCTAAAATACCAAGCCACAGTAAGCACAAAAAACGGAAGCATAGGAATCAGAAAACGCCCCATTAAAATAATACCTTTTGAGAAGCCACTATACTTACTTGCATTAAAACTATATGTAAGATATAAAAGCAAAAATGAAAAATTAGAAATGATAATTGGCCATCTATATTTCCCTTTATAGATTAATAAAAATATTACAGCCAATGGCATACAAACCAAAGTCAACAATGCGTATATCGCTATATTGCTACCAATATTTGTTAGACTAAATGATTCTGCAATTAAATAATAAAAAGGATCGCCATAAAAGAAATATGAAGATAATAATCTAGGTAAAAACCCTAAAATAGCACCTGCCAAATAATATCCAAACCAACGGCGATCTTGTAGAAAATGAATAAAACATATGCCTCCTAAAAGAATAATATTTGTCTCTCTTATCCAAAAGGAAAAGGAAGCCAACAAGCACAAACAAAACCACTTCCATTTACTTTCTTGACCCGAAAATAATCCATAAACAAAAAGGCATGACAACAAAAAACTAGGGATAGCACTCATTGTGCTGCAGCCAAAAAACTCAAGGGAAGGATAGAGAAAAATAAAACCCAAAGCTGGAACAAAATATGACTCCCTACTGATCGCTTTATACAGAAACCACGAACCACAAACTATCGCAAATAAACTACCAATGTAGATATTATTAACTCCAAATAATTTAGCCCAAGTGGCTATCCAAAAGGAATTACCCAAGGTATACGGTGTGAAATTATAGGAAATCATTTCTTTCGTAATCCCATCAACATATGATAAATAAGTATCTCCTTGTGATATGGCAATAGCGATATTCACATATGAATATTCGTCAGAAATAAGCCATCCTAAGGGAAACATAAACATATAAGTTATCGCAAAAACCAGCAATAACCCATAAAATAGAACACTATCTAAATCTAATTTTTTCACAATACAAAACTGCAAAAAGTAATGGATACTTTCTAATGATGAAAAAAAGAAACAACATAGAAGCTCAAGGGATCAGACTGCCTTGTCCAACGACCTAATTATTTCCTCTGCTTTGTAAAGTTTAGTCATCAGACTTCATATTACAAAAATTCACTAATTTAGCAATCAAAAGATAAACCAATTACAATGATTACAAACCAAAAACTTAATATTAAATCTTGGTCCGAAGAGGATCAACCTAGAGAGAAAATGATGCTCAAAGGTAGAGAAGCCCTTTCTGACGCAGAACTACTGGCGATTCTTATTGGATCAGGCAATACAGAACTCTCAGCTGTAGGTCTATCTCAGTTAATACTCAACTCCGCCGATAATAATCTACATGAATTAGGAAGAAAGGACTTGGCAGATTTCATGGCATTCAAGGGAATTGGAGAAGCAAAAGCCATAACAATCGCAGCTGCACTAGAAATGGGTAGAAGACGGCAGTTAACGGATCCTAAAGAGCAGCCAATAGTACAATCGAGCAAAGACGCTTACCACCTCATCGCTCCTATTATTGCTGATAATAATTTCGAAGAATTCTGGATTCTTCTTTTAAATCGTGGTTCCAAGTTGATAAAGAAGATTAGAATAAGTAGCGGTGGTGTCAATGCTGTGCTTGCAGATCCAAGATTGATCTTCAAACCAGCAATTGAAAACCTCGCTTCTGTAATTATTCTGGTACACAATCACCCGAGTGGTAGTCTGAAACCAAGCAGAGAAGATCTTAACATCACCAAAAAGCTCCAAGAAGGTGCAAAACTCTTAGATTTTTCTATCCCTGATCACCTTATTATAACTCAAGATGGATATTTCAGTTTTGCAGATGAAGGATTGATGTGAGAATCGCTGAATCGCTGAATCGCTGAATCGCTGAATCGCTGAATCGCTGAATCGCTGAATCGCTGAATCGCTGAATCAAGTGTTTGCTCCGCAAACAGCTTGATTTAATTGCGCTACGCATTTTTTTTCAGTAAATCAACATAGATTTTAAAAATTTACAAAATCCAACTAACATTGCTTACTTTTATATTTCATTGAATATTTAAAAGCAGGACACATGACATTAAAACAATTGATAAAACTTGAAGATAAAGCAAAAGAAGTGTGGGTCATTAGCCCTACCCTACATTATGATACTGAAAACAGTGAATTTTCAGAATTAGTAAGTGTAAACTTAGGAGAGAAAACGAAGTATCGATATATCGTGCCAGCAACTAAGACTGTTGAGAAAAACTTAAAAGTATATAAGAAAATATACAAAGTTTCTGAGGCAGATATAGCGAAAAATTTCTTAATACTTCCTGAATGCGAGTTCATTCCATTTATGGAAGAGACAGCAATCTATGATGCATCTACGAATTGTGTAGCATGTGCAGCTCCAGCCACTGAAGATAGCAATGATGTGATTAAATTCAACGCTACAACTTCAAAGACTATGGCAAAAGCATTCAAAACCTTGTGGAAAAAATACAAACGAGTAAATCCGTAGTGAGAAATTACTAATAAACTTATACAGTTCGAGTTGTTTTCTATAATTAATCAGGGATATAAAGA
>Ga0114957_1005896_pt1 | contig 9986 bp, 10 predicted proteins | sample BantaG_FD_87175 | JGI IMG/M metagenome (GOLD analysis project Ga0114957, IMG submission 87175) | Marine algal microbial communities from Bantry Bay, Ireland - BantryBay_4 metaG | ecosystem: Host-associated > Algae > Red algae > Unclassified | place: Bantry Bay, Ireland | collected 2014-11-21 | reverse complement strand
TGAGCCACGAGATGAGCACAAGTGGGTCGCCAACGGAACAATTTGAAATATGCGTTAGTGGGGCATATTTCCGGGGAATCTGGATCCCGGAGTGTGGGGGCCATGTGACGGATCGTCACAACGGCGTTGTCAACCTGCTGCGGCGCTGGTTGCGGGATGAGGTTGCCGCTCGGTTGGGGAGCGACGTGGCCGCAAGTTGGATGGTGGAGGGGTGGGAGACAGACGTGGACTCGTCTCGTCCGCGGCAGACCGACGGGGGCAGCTGCGGCGTGTTTGCTTTGGCGGCGGCTGACTGCTTTGCCCTGGGTAGGCCGTTGCTGTTTTCCCAGAGCGACGTGCCCACTCTGCGTCGGCGACTTGCTCTTGCACTTTGACGACCTCGATTGCGGGATGGACGTGTCGTGTAGCGCTTCGCTCGCCGCAGCATGCATGGGGGAGGGGGATGAGTCTGATTGTGGGTCAGAGGAGGGGGAGGCCTCCCATTCAGAACTGGACGACCTGTCTGGCTCTGAGTCGGAGGGCATCCCCGCTGCGGGAGACGCCGCCGCAGTGGACTCCGTGGAGGAGACGACGTCACGGTCGGACGACGCCGGCGCCGAGCGAGACGTTACCGAGGGGAGGTCCTTGGAGGCGGGGGATGCGGATGGTGACGGTGCGGGGGAGGGACTGATGGGCGTGAGCGTTGTGGGGCGGGGTGTGGTCAATGGCGACAGTACGGAGGAGGGAAGCTTGGTGCATAGGGAAGCTACAAACGAGGGCAGGAGTATGTTTGACTAGGTCACGTTGTCGTCTGCGAAAAACAATGCATACAATGGGACGGCTGACTCTGCCCGCGCTCCTGAAGAACGTGCTTTAACCGTGCCTCCAGCACTTAGAAACACAAATCTGCGTTGTGGCTGGTGCCTCCAAGTGGGTTGGCGGGGTACCGACGCCAGCGGGCAGCGGGTCGTACATGTTGTCAAAGAAGAGAGAAGCAGGCAATCCACGACTCAACCAACGTCCCCCATCTGCGTACAACCAGCACCCAAGCGTCCGTCGCCACAGCCCAACTGCCCATGCCACCCCAAGACACGCCGCGCAGAGGCATCTGCCCGCATCCCAAGCCCCCCCTGTCCACACCAGAGCTCCCAGCAGCCCGTCACCGATCACATACGCCTTGAGAGAGGGAGCCCCTTCGCACACAGTGGGGCTCAAGATGCCGCTGTACACGACGTCACGGCCGTCGTCATCGGCGGTAGCCGTCCTGGATGGGAGAGAAAAAGCGCCACCGCACTGCCTGGATGGAGCTGGTACATGAGGCGATCATTGGTTCCTCCTGACGGGGGCCTCTTTTATGGAAGTACTTGATACTTTTACCAAATAGGTACACGTCAGCCACAGTCACCCCATCCAGATCGCCTCAGAAAGGGGCCCTGTGTACAGCGCACGATGTGCAACTTATGTACTTGAATTACTATACTACACCGCGTCATCAACCGCCCCTTCGTATCCAGCTCCTTCCTTAGCGGCCCCGTCCTGCTGGTTGCCTCTGACCGTCTGTACCCACAGGAACAGCTACGGCTGCCGCGTCGGCCCTGATGTTGCTTCAATATGCCATTCCTGCGCTTATGTTTACAGAGCTGGGCAACACTCACGGTCGCGTCTGTTCCAAACGCGGTCCAATGTCGTTGCCGACGTGGAGTTACCGCCTATGGCATCGGGGTTGCCAGTCGGTATGGTCAGCACTTGCTGGCCGACGGAGGAAACACATTGTGAACAGCATAACAGAGGCGGGCGAGGACACTAACCCCGCTGTGTCGGTAGCTGCACGGATGGGGGCCACGCAGAAGCACAGGGCACGTGCTGCAGTGCCTGCCCTGCTGGCGCACAGGATGCGCAGACGAGGCGCCGCCTGTTCAGGGTTTTAGTATCAGGTGGTATCCCATTCAATGTTGGTCAGGCTATGCGCATGAGCGTTTGGTTCTCCAGATGCCACTGTCCATCTGCAACGTGACTGGGACTGCACACATGCAGCGAATTGACATCCTGAGGATGCTGCATGATGTGCCAGCACGCATCCATGAATTGGACGGCGGAACGACAGTATGAAAGCAGGAGGATACTCCTATGCGAACAGACCTTGCTCCTTTGTTATGCAGTCGCGCTCCTGCTGTGGTGGTACTCCACGTTGCACGTGTCCCATCCTAGGTGCACCTCGGCAGACTCGCGGGGGAGCCGCACGCCAGTCTCTTTGTGTTATGCAACTGAAATGTAGAATGCAAAACATACGGGGATACCGGACCACTTCGACACGTGCGCACAGCACTGCTCGCGCAGGCACGTTGCGAGGAGCAGTCTCAGGATTGCGCTGTAGGCACACGCTCGCTCTGGATTTTCAACGCCCGGAGGTGTTGCAAGTCATGTCTGACTAGCACTCTCCAGCCAGGTAACTCTGGTAGTGAACGCGCCGTGCTGCCCTCTGTTCTGCCCGTCAGACCAGCTTGCGCTGGGATGGCATTCGGATGCCTTGCTCTGCTTGCGGCAGCGCACCCACAGTGACGGTACACTCTCGTTTCCGCTGTATAAAGCCCGTCTGACTGTTTGCTGCACTGTGGCCAGCGCAGCCGCGAGCCACTGCAGGCTTTGCTCATCTGCCCCTGTTCTCTGTATGTGCGGAGGTGCAGCCGGATGGTAGTGCTCCCTGATTCCAAATGAGAGCGTACAGCCTGCAGTCACTGTTATCGGAGCGGCGATTGATGGGCAGGGACAAGACTCTCCTGGACAACTGCACGGTTGCTACCTGCGCTTCCGCTCCGTCGGCCGATGTGAGTGGAGTGACTCGGAGGCGCGGTTACCGTCCGCTACGTCTCTGCGTCAATGGCGCTGAAAGGCACCTCATGCTGGCCTTTGAAGACTTATTGGGCTCAGGCACGCTCTGGTGCAGTGACCGAGGTAGGCTTCCACCGCCGTACAGGTTGCTCGTGCACATGTGGGGTTAGGGTTAGGGTTAAGGCCCTGCCTTAACCCTAACTCGCATGGATCTGGCTTAGAAGGACGGGTGCTGGCGGGAGATACAGTATCTCAGCTGGGCCGCAGCAAATTATCTGCACGCACGAGATTACAGTGAAGTAGCACCTGTTTGCATGCGGCAAACCGATGGATCTTGATCGGAAGGAAAAAGGCGGTCTCACTGCGCCTCTGCCCATCTGGCGCCATCGCCCCCCCCGCCCATGGCGGACGATACCGTACGAAAGCCCGCCCTCGGACCGGCCTTTGAAGCTGCGGCGGTACCGCCCCCGCCACCGCCTCGGTGTGGCTGCCACGGTCCGTTCTGGCGGTGGTTTGCCCCCGCGCGCGGGCACTCGGCTCTCCGGCCGCCGCCACCTGGCGCCGCTTGACAGTGGCCGTTCAGTCTGCATCTCCCCGACGGCCACTCGGTTGGGCACCGCGTAGCATTGTTCCCTTGCCACCGCCGCTCCCTTATGAGGTATGTTCCCTGTCGACGTCAGTTACTAGGCACCTGCCTGTACCTGTACTGCCTCCGCCCCCCATCTCGTATGTGCACCTGTGCTGTCGTGTAGTGGAGGGAGGCGCGAGTGTGCTTCGCGGTCGAGGAGGCCACGCACAGGGGGAACTGCAGCCACTGTGCTCTGCGCGTCGTGTTGCCGTGTGCTGGTGCACTTTGCTGACTCCTTTGGGTTGTTGCCGTCGTCACACTCGTTTCACATCGCTGTGCTCCCGCTGGTCCGTGTCTACCCGGCCTCGTCTTCCATGTCTGCCCCACTCCCCTCCCCATTTTGCTGGTTGGCCCGCTTTTGGCCGGCTCCAGGTGCGCGCGCGTGGGACAAGGCGGTTTGAGTTCACGACGGCAAGGGGCCAACTCGGTCTTCACCAACACGTGTGTGGGGGAGAGCCCCAGTGGCAATGGCCTCGTTGGTGCGCCCTCCGCGCAAGTATGTGGCCATCCTCTCCCCGACGGTGAGCATCATGCTCAACTGGTACGACGACGCCCATATCTCGCAGCGCCTCTGTTCCGGCGGCGACTCTCGCGTGCTGGTCGCGCGCTGCTTCACCACGCAGAAGGATGCGCTGTGCTGGTTGACCAGCCCAGCCTACAAGGAGGCCGTCGCCACCACCGCTGCGTTGACCGAGGAGCTATCGTCGGCCACCAACTCACCTGTGGCGTGCATTGCCGTTGCGACGGCGTCGTCAAGGAGCTGTTTTCCTACGAGTAGCGCCGGCTTAGCGTCCTTGCTCGCGTTGGTGCAAGACCCATCCATCGGGGTCTGCATCACCGCCACGTTTGCGACGGAGCCGATTGCGTGGGAGTGGCTTGAGAACAACACAGGCACGGCGTTGCTGGACGTGGTCGGCGCTCCGATGACGTCTTCCCCTGTGTGCCCGGTGGCCGCCGGTGACTCTGCGCCGTCTGTCGTCGGACCCATCTCGGCGCCGCCTCCGGGTGCCAGCACGTCGTCGTCTGCGCGGTCGCCTCAAGCGGGTCCTCTCGGTCTGCCTCCCCCCCGGACGATGCCCGGGTTGGACGCCTCGGCCATTTCTCGAGTGTCGAGCTGTGGTCGCCGCTCCTCGCAAGTCGCTGCATTGTCGACGCCCTCGCGGGCAGCCAAGCGGCCTGCCGTCACCGCCCGCCCTGTTGTGTCGCGCCCGACAAGTTTTGTTGGGCTGTTTGGCGGTGCGCGGCAGGACCTGGCTCACCACTCGGCGGCGCTCAGTGGCAGCGGTACCGACTCGGACACGTCGATCCGCGCACGGGACAAGCGCCGCAAGACGGAGGCAGCGGATTCCATCGACGTCGACCAGCCATTCGACTCGTCGCCCACAAGTGTTGACGGCACCGAGTCGCTGTTGTCGCCACCCGACATGGTGTGGGAGGGGTCGAGCGGCTCCACGCAGGACCGTGACGGCAAGGAGCTCCGTGCCTTGTTGAGGTCTTCGGACGTGCCGCCGGCACGCCGCGGCGCTCAAGTGCGTGGCAGTACCGCGTCGGGGTCGCGTGCGGCGCCTGGCCGCGCTGGCACCGGCCGCCTCCAGGGCCAGGACCGCTCCCCGTCGGAGCTCGGCTTTATTGGGGAGATGGCCGCTGCTGGCAAGTGGGACGACGTCTGCGAGCAGCTGTTTGCTCGCATCCAAAGTGCCTTTATCTCTGGCGGGCCGGGCGCGGGCAAGTCTACTCTTTTGCAGCACCTGCATGGCTTTTTGCTGAAGCGCTATCCGCTGGATGGGGAGGTGGTCGTGCTCGCACCGACGGGCACGTCGGCCAAGACCGCTGGTGGCGTCACCTACCATTCGTTCTTCGGCTTCATCCGCGATTATGAGCCGAGCGGCGACCCGGCGGCCGAGGCGGCGCGTCTGCTGTCGACCGGCCGCTACTCCCCCATCAAGGAGCGGCTCAAGCGCGTGCGGGCTGTGCTGTTGGATGAGGTGTCGCTGGTCGGGGCCAACAAGCTCGATGTCATGCACGAACTGCTTTGTCAGTCGCGCTCCGACTCGGCCCGCCCGTGCCTGTGGTACGCTTTTGGGGACTTCTACCAGCTCGGGCCTGTCAAGCGGGCTGCCATGGCCTTCACAGCTTCATGCTGGCGGCTGCTCTTCGGCGACGCCTACCTCGACCTCCCTGGTGCTTTCCGGCAGCGGGACCCAGGCTTCATCCGCGCGGTGCGCGACGCCCGGGTCGGCAAGGTGTCCAGCGCTGTGCAGCGCCTCATCCAAGACTGCTGGGTGGAGGGCGCCGAGTACGAGGCGACGAAGACCAAGGTCTTCCACCTCATGCCCCGACACAAGGATGTCGCAGCGCACAACAGCGCCTGCCTCAAGGCGTTGACGGCCGGCGGGCAGCCGCGCGTGTACCTGGCCATCGACTCGGTGGACGTCGACCCGGACCGTGACATGTCGCTAGGCAAGCCCCTGGTCGAGAGGGTGTCCAAGCAGTCGCGCAGGGCGGCGTTGGCCGAGTGTGTGGCCCCGGTTGCTGTGCAGCACTGCTTGCACGCGCGGGTGATGATCATCTCGAACCACAAGAAGCCGCTCGGGGTCTGCCACGGCAGTGTCGGCTTCATCTCGTCGTACCAGGCCGACGGCACCGCCGTTGTCCGGCTCGAGAACCACGTTTTGCCGCCGGGCATCGCGCGCGGCAGCTACGGGTTGCTGGACGCTGGAGAGTCGTGGGCGGAGGTGGCGTGCCCGCCACTCAAGTTCTTCGCTCGCATCTACTCCTGCCCGGGCACGTTGGCCGTGCGTACGCAGGTGCCGTTTGTGTTGGGCTGGGCGTCGACCATCCACATGGCGCAGAGCTTGAGCATTTCCCGGGCTGTGCTGGACTTGGCTGATTGCTTTGAGGCGGGCATGGCGCAGACGGCAATCAGCCGCGTGCCTACGAAGGAGGGCCTTTTCATCAAGTCGTTCTCACCTAGTCGCGTGTACGCCAGCCCGCTGGTCTTCAAGGTGTATAGGGAGTGGCGTCGGTTGTAGAAGTTGTTTATTTTTTCTCTTCCTCGTTACCCATTGCTGTTGCCGTCGGTTCTTGCCACCGACTGGACCATTCCCTGGTCATGTCAGGCACCACATACAGGAGCAGCTGCCCGACGCTCGATGTGATATACGCAATCCATGATGGAGGTACCTCTATCGATAATCGCAGTGATGGAGGCCGGCAAATTTGTACAAGAGCACGTGTGTCTAGCAAGGGCGGTACTCTGCCTATTTATTCACTGCTTTCCATCTCTACGAGCTTCTTGCCTCTGTAATATATGCTGCAAAGAAGCATTGGCATCCCGCAAGTCGGCTTCGACGCGCGCATGTCGCGCTCTACTCTGCTCCGCAAAGGTCAATGGGGAGGGCGCCGAAGCGTGCTCCATTGACGCTCCTCCCTCAAGCGACGCGACGGCAGCCCCTCCCCCGACCATTCCAGCAAGCACAGGAGAATGCAAAGCAGTAGAAGAAGGAGAAAAAGCAGGCAAGGTACCCGGAGGATCAAAAGGAACAGCGCCCGGGGGGAAGACATGCTGCAACGTACTTGTTTGCGGAGTACCGCCACGTGCGGCAACCGGCTGGCTGATGCCAGGTTCAGGTTGTGGAGCGGCGCCAGCGTGCGCCATCGCAGACGGGATGAGTGGCGACTGCACCGACGGAGCACCGGCAGCAACCGCAGCACCGTCGTGCACCGCCTCCGTCACTTCCTCGCGGCCGGCACTTGTACCGTCCGACGCTGCAATGGCTGCCCCGGTTCTAGCCGCCGCACCCAATCCGACCGCGGCCGCAGCCGCGGCCGCGGCACTTGCGGCCTTGACCGCGGCGGCTTTGGCAGCGGCACCCCGGGGAACACGCGGTGTACGCCCTCGCTTGACCCCCCTTGGAGGCCTGCCAGCACTTGCACCAGAGCGCTGGCTTGCGCTTGTCGGCGCCGCGTTGGGCGGAGGAGTTGGTCCGGCCCGCAGGAGACTCGGAAGACTGGCCGTGCGGGCGGCAGCAGCCGGCAAGACACCCCCGGTACCTCCAGCAGCCGTCGCTGCAGGGGAAGGCCGTGCAGCCGCGTTTGCAGCTTGCGCTTGCGCCGCCTGCGACGCACGCATCTTCTGCATACGGTCCGCCCGGTTGAGCGCGGCCACCGCGACGTCCTCCTGCTGCAGCGCCACGTCCATGTCGGCGTACTTCTCCTCCATGTCCACCTCATCGCCGCTTTGCAACACGGCGGCAGCAACAGCCCTTTGGTCAGGTGGGCGCAGGTGAGGAGGTGCCGTACCCTGGGAGCTGAGCGCGGAAGCAGGTGCGAGGCCGTCCGAGGCAAACTCGTGCAGCGACGCGGCGTGGAGGGGTGCGGCCTTGTTTACGTTGACTCGCCCGACCGCCGCCAGCTCCATCAGGATGCCCGAAAACCGCTCCTCCTTGGTACAGAACAAAAGCATGGCTGCCACCACCACAGGCAGCCGCATGGCAATCTTGGCGGAGATGCGCACGACCTCCTCCACAGCTGCGAGCTTTGTCTTGGGGAAGAAGCGCGACGACCGCACGCTCGTTTCATCCAGCGTCGCGTTGATGGCTTGCATGTCGACCGAGACCGCCCACCGTGACGTCAGCGCCAGCCGGCTCTTAAAGAGCCGACGCGAGACAGTCCCGACCGGAGGTAGCGTGGGGACGTCGGGCGTGGCGATCCACTGCGGCCACCAGCTGGTGCACATCCGGGACACCGCCGCCCAATCGGCCTTGCTACCGGTGGGGCAGACAGCACCGCGTTGGGAGGGGGTAGGTGGCCCAGTGCGCGCCACGCAAAGGACACTGTCGTCAAACAGCTTGCGCATCACCTCGGGCCCGCCCGACCTGCTGGCCACGGAGCGTATGACCGACGCGACGACGGCGACGGCGGAGGCTGGCGGCAGCACCGTCGGTTGCCGCTCGCAGACGACGTGGGACGGGACAGGCCCGGCGCCGCCATCATCGTCCGCGTCGACGTCGCCTCGCGGTACATCTTGATCCCCACCGGGCCCGGCACCTTCAGCAAGGGAGCTGTGGGTTTGACCGCCGGTCGCCGCGGATTGGCCCATTCCACCAGCACCCGCCAGAGGATTGCTCCCTTGCGTGCCACCGGCCGATGGGAGCTCCCCTGTCGCGGTGTCCGATACAATCATCCCGCCCGGTGGCAGCCGCGGCTCGCCGCCATCGCCACCGCCGTCACCGCCCACACCAGCCGACGGTGTGTCATCGGATGTGAACACGAGTCCCCCGACGGGAAGGGCGGGGTCCTCCGCGTCACCAAGGTCATCGTCCACCTCCCCGGGGAGATCTTTGTCGGCAACGCCCGTCTTGCCGCCGACGGCACCTGACCCGGCAGCCCCGTTGGCAGGCAGGTCGCCACCATTGCCGCCACCTCCGTTGTTAGTCGTCGTCGACGGAGCCGTTTGGCGCAGCAGGACGGTGTTGGCGTCGGCGAGGGCGTCCACCTCCAGTTGGCGGTAGGCAAACGACATGCCGATGTTGACGATGCGCTCCGCGTGTTTGTCGCCGTCTGTAAAGAAGCCCAATCGGTCCAGGACACGAATCCAACGGTGACTTGGCGCCTCCCGCGGGTTCTTGGACACCACCATGCGGCTCACAGCGTAATGTAGCGAGGCCCCGTACTTGGCCAGGTGCCGGTCCAGCTTCGACGTTGTGTCGAAAACGTTGCGAAGCATCGTGGACAGGAACACCAGCTGCACCTCGTCCTCAATGCCGAGATGGTTGAAGAACTGCAAAAAAAGGTGGCGGTCGGAGGCGTTGCCGATGGCCTCCATGTCGTCGACCCCTGCGGAGAAAAAGAAGTCCAACGACCAGGAAAAACACACGGAAGGGAACAGGCAGCCAGAAGACAAGAAGAAACCAAACAAACGTCAGAATGCGTACAGGGGCGATACGATCGGCGCCAAGACAGTGTCCAAGAAACGGACAAGAAAAAGCCACACCGCACGCACAGAAAAGGCACATTGCAAACCCAACGAAGCCATGCCCGTCCAACACGGGCAGTGGCCAGCCACTTCCCGCCGCTCCCAGACGCCCTCCCCCACAATAGACGACGTGCCGATGGCAGCGCGGGCGCGCACCCAGATCAGATCCACCACCCGCACCCAGTCACACAAAAGGAACTTACACGCAGTCGCTGCACGAGAGGGGCTCCGGGATGGTCGTGCGGCACAGGGGCGTCAAGTCCCAAGTGCGCCGGTCGCCGCTGTCGTCGTTGGCGTCATGGTAGGGCGTGTCATGCTCCCGGGGGTGAACGACTGACTGACAACCAAGGCGCGCACGCGCCAGTGGCCTGCGCACGTGCATCATGGCCCCAATCACGCACAAGAGATGGATTCTCATCAGCGAGGAATCGCCCCGAAGGCCTCAGAGCAAACCTAGCAATGATGGACTAACAAAACGTGTCTCGTTTATTCGTGCAACGTGTCTATATTCGCTTATTGGTCCACGATCCACGCTCTCGTCAATGTAACGGTGCCCTCTAAGGAACGAGATTC
>Ga0114957_1005893_pt1 | contig 9991 bp, 7 predicted proteins | sample BantaG_FD_87175 | JGI IMG/M metagenome (GOLD analysis project Ga0114957, IMG submission 87175) | Marine algal microbial communities from Bantry Bay, Ireland - BantryBay_4 metaG | ecosystem: Host-associated > Algae > Red algae > Unclassified | place: Bantry Bay, Ireland | collected 2014-11-21 | reverse complement strand
CGCGCGCACTTTCCCTACCATCGCCTGTCGCCCGCAACAGACGGCGGAGGTCGCGGGCTTCTCGATCCCGGATGACCGCAAGTTTTTGATGGTCGAAAATCAAGGCCAGATCGGGCCGGAGCACAAGTTCTGCAAGGAAAAGCTGACCACGCTCATGGCCCTCTATCACTTCGACACGTTCGACGAGGCGCTCGACATCGTGCGTGGCATCTATGCGGTCGGCGGCACGGGGCATTCCTGCGGCATCTACAGCCACGACGATGCCCATATCGACGCGCTCGCCCGCGTCGCGCCGGTCAGCCGGATGATGGTGCGTCAGGCGCAGTCGAAAGCCAATGCGGGCAGCTTCACGAACGGAATGCCGATGACCTCTTCGCTGGGATGCGGCATCTGGGGCGGCAACATCACCAACGAGAATGTCAGCCTCAAGCATTTCATGAATTATACATGGGTGAGCCGTCCAATCCCGGAAGACCGCCCCAGTGAGCAAGAATTATTCGGTGAATTCTACGGGCGAGAGGTCGCGTGATGGCCGGTGCAGCAACCATGGACAAGACGGTCGCCGAACATGTGGTCGACTTCCTCGAACGGCGGGAGGTTCGCCACGTCTTCGGCCTCTGCGGCCATACGAACATCGCCGTTTTGGCCGCGATGGCCGACCGGCCCATCGACTTCGTGACCGTGCGTCACGAGCAGATTGCCAGCCACGCCGCGGATGCCTATGCGCGGGTGACGGGCAAGGCCTCGGTGGTGCTGTCGCATCTGTCGCCCGGATTGACGAACTGCGCCACCGGGGTCGCGAATGCGGCGCTGGATTGCATTCCCATGGTCGTGATCGCGGGGGACATCCCGACCCATTACTATGGCAAGCATCCGCATCAGGAGGTAAACCTGCACGCCGATGCCGCCCAGTGGGAAATCTACCGCCCCTTCGTCAAACGGGCATGGCGGGTGGACCGGGCCGAACTGATGGCCGAGATTCTCGAAAAGGCGTTCCATCTGGCCGAGAGCGGGCAACCGGGGCCGGTGCTGGTCAATGTGCCGATGGATATCTTCTCGGAAATCATTCCCTCGGACAGCTTCGACCGTATCGCAGGCAATACTCGCGCGCTGGTCAAACCCTCCATTGATGACGAGACGGCCCGGCGGATCGTGACGTCGCTGGCAGAGTCCGAGAACCCGGTCGCTTATGTCGGCGGCGGCATCCTGCTGGCGAAGGCGAGCGAGGAACTGCGCGATTTTGTCGATCACATGGGCCTGCTGCTCGCCCACAGCCTGATGGGCAAGGGCGCTCTGCGCGACGATCACCCGCTGGTCATGGGTATGACGGGGTTCTGGGGGACCGAACTGGTCAATCAGGCGTGCCTGAACGCCGATACGATCTTCGCCATCGGAACACGGTTCAAGGAGGCGGATTGTTCGAGCTGGTATCCCGGCTATACCTTCACCATCGGCGGCGCAGACACGCCCGGTTCGAAGATCATCCACATCGATATCGAACCCTCCGAGATCGGGCGCAACTACCCGACCGAAATCGGTGTCGTGGCGGATGCCAAAGCGGCCCTGCGCGTCCTGACGCGCGTGGCGAAGGAAATGTACCCGGACGGGTTCGACCGCCCCGAAGCCACGCGGAAAATCGCCGACTTCCGGGTTTCCTTCAAGGAAGGCAACCGCGAGATGGCGACCAGCCCGGCCTTCCCGATGATGCCCGAGCGCATTCTCGCGGACCTGCGCACGGCCCTGCCGGAAGATGCGATCATCACCACCGATGTCGGTTGGAACAAGAACGGCGTGGGCCAGCAATTCGATATCCTCACCCCCGGCTCGATCCTGACGCCGGGTGGTTTCGCCACCATGGGCTTCGGCCCGCCCGGTGCCATCGGCGCCAAAATGGCCGCGCCGGATCGCGTGGTGCTGTCGCTCGTGGGCGATGGCGGCTTTGGCCAGAATCCCTCGATGCTCGCTACGGCGGTCGAGCGAGGGCTGGGCATCGTCTGGCTGGTGATGAACAACAACGCTTTCGGCACCATCGCGGGCCTGCAAAAGGCGCATTACGGCCTCACCTACGGCACTACCTTCCCCGGATCACCGGATGCCCCGACCAACGGGCCAGGCTATGCCGAGATCGCCCGGGCCTATGGCGCGGAGGGCGTGCATGTCAGCGCGGCGGACGCGTTGCTCCCGGCCCTGAAAGCCGCCATCGCCAGTGGCAGGCCAACCGTGCTGGATGTGCCGATGATCAACAATCCCACCCCTACCACGGGTCACTGGAATATCCTCGATATCTACTCGCCTGACCGAGATGTTTCCCACGTCTCGACCTGAAGATCCGCCATACAACAAGACGATCCTCATTACCGTCGCCATTGACCATCCAGTCATGCTTGACGAAAAGTTACAGGCCGCGCGCCGTCTACTGAACCCGGAAGGCTGAAAAAATCGGGGCCGGCCTGATCATCGTCGGATCACGCCGGCCCGATTCGGGAGACATCCTCTTCGGCTCCACCGCCGCTCGTGTCGTACGCCGGGCACCATGCCCGGTTTTCGTTATGCGATGAACCAAGGAAGGAGGCGTACAAGGAATGGCAATGATGCGCTCGCTTCGACCGTCGGGGCGCTGACCATAACGTTGAACCCATGACGGTGGCGAACGCGAGCGTCACCACCGTGTTTGACGCGATGCTCGCATGTCTCTTATGGGCCGGGAGCGGCCTCCTCCGCATTGGTTATGAACAGGGTGTGTCCGCAAGCCGATCGATCAACGGACACTCGATCCGACGTGCTTCCGACATTCGAAAGGGTGGAAGCAGGGGAGGGCGTCATTCTCGTAAGACTGGTACGATAAGTTTTTCAGTGAGGGGAAGGCTATCGCAACATGCCACTTAGGCATATCGAGAGTTGCGACTATGTCCGCTTTTCATCGAATGGCTCGTTTGACCGTTCATTTTCGAATGTGTCCACAGTCTGCAGGATCATTGTCGTTGAACTCAGAACGGCATCCAACGGACGCGACGACAGGACTTTCCCGTCGACAAGCCAATGGTGCGTAGCACCAAGTAGCACTTCTTCGGGTAGCGGATGTCGAGCATTGGGATTGTGGAATACCTGCACCTCTTGCGTCCACCATTCCTCATATCCCTCAGCGCTCACTTCCACCGCGAATGGGCGCCCTATCGCGGCATCAGGATCGGGATCTGGGAGGAAACCGCGGCGGATATAGGTACAGCCTTGCGCACCGAAGCCTGCCGCGACACCCATACGATCAAACTTAGCGATCGTGCCTGCATTTGAAAACACGACCGCCGCGACATTCTCAGCTTCCTGTAAAGCGAAGAAGTTGGAGGGGATCGTCTTCTCGCCATAGGTGTGTTCGGAGACCAAGTCATAATCGATGACTAGGCTGCCCTTGCCATCGTGGTGGTGAGAAATCCGCAGTCCGTATAGGTATTCCCAGAGCGCCGATTGAGTGTAGACCATCGAACCTGGAACTTCCTTGGTCGCCGGGTCATGGAAGTCAGCTAACGCGATCACGAAAGGTCGGTTTCGACTCTCATCACGATCCCAATACGATTGGCCTGCTTTGTTGCGCTTGCGAAGCTTGCTCGTCAGTGCAGAGCCAAATTTGATGGCCATGTAGTCGTGTAGGAATACCTCCAACTCCTCAGGCGTCTGTGGCTCTGGATGTTTACTGAGTGGACCCGCCTCGGACGGTGCCACCGTTGTAGCCTCGATCGTGAATGCGCCGCTTGGTGCGCGACACAGGAAATCGGGTGCCTCCAGCTGCGTTACGTCGAGCCGGAACTCGCGTAGGGCCGCCCAGAGATACATTTCCCAAAGACGCTGATCGAAGCCCGCTCCCTGAAACTCCCGAACGAACTGCGGCTCTGCCGGTGCGAGCCATAAGGCGAGTTCCGTAATGACCTTGCGTGCGGGCGCGTTGCTGTGGTTGGTGGCGAGCTGTTGGAAGTAGGGATGCAATTTCGCGTCGTTGGTGGACGTTGGAACTGCAAACGGATCCAACGGACTATTGGTCTCGTCCCCCTGTGTCCCGAACTCGGCGACTTCACCGTCGTCCACGATCTTCGCCATCTCAGCACGCAGTTGGCGCTCCGCGATAGCATTCCTCCGATAATTGACCTTAAGGCTAGCGCATCTAAACCGCCCGATCCGATCCCGCGCCATCACCATCCACAGGTAATCGTCGTCTATCTTGTCGCGACCGACCATGCCGAGCAACGTATCGCCGTCGATCGACCACCACGATAGTTCTTCGCATAGATCGGCTTGTGGCAATTGGCGAGTTCCCATCGTCAGGAGATTAAACCGTGCCCGGCTGATCGCCATGCAGCGCTCACCTGCGGCCATTTCGATTATTTTTCTACGCTTCGCTTCACCCATGGTTCATACTCTAACACTGCTGCGCCGGATCTTACCCTCAAAGTGTATTGCTGTGACATTCCCCGATGGTCCTAATCTGTCGGTCCGGTCGCATCCCGGATATTGACTGGGAACGCTCTCTACTCTCTGCTCTCCCAGCGCATCGAAACGGCCGTGCGAATTTTTGCTCGCGAACTGCAGGTCTTCTTACGCAGCTTGGGTCCCGCAAACGCCTTCGCTGCATCCCTGTTCCGGCGAGCCACCCTTCGGTTGAAGACTGGCTCTGTCCATCTACTCTTTCCCAAGCTATTGCTACTTGGAGCCATGACTTGGGGAGGACATGTTTTGCTGGATAAGAAAACAATCGAAGTTTTTCAAGAATTGGAACTTCGACCGATTTCCGGCGATCTCGTCGCTCTTCGTGCAGCCCTGTGCGAAGTCGATTTGAGCCGATGGGCCTACGATCATGAAGCCGAAGAGCGAATGCGGGCAATTGCCGGTTTGGATACGGAGATCATTCCTTTCAGCTACGATGGTCCGGACTTTCCATCTGCAGGCCTTGTCCTCATGGATTACGATGGAACATATCGGGTTACGAACATTGTTCCCAAGGAGTCAGGTGCTCTCAGCATGACTCAATATAATGGACTGCTGACTGATTTTATCTCGTCGATTATTGAACCTGCTCGAATCTCGACTGAATTCGTTATTGATCTCACTTCTGCAAGACGACCTCTTTCCGATTGGCTTCCAGATAAAGCGGTCGATTCTCTTCGTCGTTTCTCAATGCTGGCAAATAAGAGTACAGGATCATCTCATCCCTCTGACAAATCGAGATGGGAAACCTTCTTGATTGCTGTTCATAAATCTGGGCGTGATCTTCCGGTGGACATCCTGATTCAATGGCTCGTCGATGTCGATAGCTGGCAGGATGAGGAAGCAGATAACTTAGCAATTCAGTATGAGAACGCTCTTTCGCTGCTAAGACATTATGATAGTGAGCGGTGAGGTCGAATGCCTATCACCTTCGAAGAGCTAATAGATCGCGTGATTGCGTCCAACGTCCCGATTTTACTACCCGATACCTGTATTCTTCTCGATCTTGTGCGCTCTCCCCGGAGAACCGAAGTTACTATCGGTGCTATAACTGCAGCACGTCGATTAGTTAAAGCGATAACGATAGACCAGACAGTTGCATGTATCTTGATAGATCAAGTTCATGATGAATTGATACGTAATCGACCTGATATCGAGGAAGATGCTGACAAGGGTGTAAACAAGTTAGAAGGCGAGCTACATCGTATAGCGGATTGGACGATCGGGCAGGAAATCCCTGCCGACGTCGATGTCGCTCACGTGCGAGCGGGTGTACTTCGCGCTCGAATCTTGTTGGACGACTGGATATTGGCAGCGTTAAAGGTTGATTCGACGGAGGATCACAGAGCTCGTGCCGGCTTGCGTGTCGGCAAAGCAAGGGCACCGTCGCGAAGGGGTAGGGATTCCTATGCAGACTGCCTTATTGTCGAGGCGTCGATTGCGATCGCACGTGCGCTTAGATCGAAAGGATACAAACATACAATCATGTTCGCCTCGTCTAATCTGGAAGATTTTTATGATCGAAGCACACGTGGTTTGTACGATGACCTTGCGAAAGACTTCGGCGAGGATGGCATAGAAATTAAATACGCACGCAACCTAGAAGAGGCAGCTTATCGACTTGAACTATGGTAATATTCATGAGTTCAAAACCTAGACAGGTGTTGGGTTGCAAGAGCAACTTGCCTTGCGATCAAAACGGATTCACTTGAACAGTTCTAGGCGTTCCGTGATAGGTCAAAATACGATGGCTGCAATTTCGTCTCGGCGGAGTTCTTTCTCTGCTTCGGTGAGCCTACGAGAACCTCGCACTTGCTGTGTCAGAGTTTGTGCATTTAGCCTGAATGCCTTTTCGCGCTTCTGCCGGATGGAATTCATCTCACTCGCAATCTTCTGACCGCGCTGCGAACCCTTTCCGACCACGTAGCGAATGCCGCCGAGGTGAGACAGAAGACGGCTCGATGCCGCGTCTTTCTCCTCGAGAGTTTCGGCTTCTTGAAACTCTTGCCAGAGCTCCTTCGAGCGCAGTTCGACATGGCGCGGCACCATCAGGTTCGCGCCGATGACGCCCACACCAGTGATGAAGACGGGTCGGTTGCCTGTTCTGATGTTCAGCTTGTGCGAGCGAAGGCCATGGTCCGTGACGATCGCGCGTGTCCGTGCCCGGAACTCTCCCGGTATGCGCGCTCCGGAAATCGTGAGATCATCGACCCATACCGTGTAGCCAAGGTCTTCGGTCACGCATAGATCGGCGATTGCATCGAACATCGGGCGATGGACGAGCGACGCCAGCACCGGGGTCAACGGAGACCCGAAGCATGACCGATCATCTGCAGTTCCAAGATGTGCGATCAGGCCCGCAACATCGGGAGCCATGTTGAACTGTGCCATCAAAGAGCTGCGGATCATGGACCGCGTCGTGGAAGGATAGAACTGCTTCAGATCGAGCGTCATGTATTCGCTCGTATCGAGATGTGCAGCCGCGTTATCGCGTTGTGCCTTGCCCTTACGAGGACTCATCAAGTAGCTGGGCTGGACGAGCTTCGAGAGATGAAATTTCAAGCGTTCGTGTACCGCGCGCAGACGACCTTTCGGGTAGACCAGCTTGCGCTCTTTCCCTCCCGATTTGATCCTCCGCCTGACGAGGAGTTGTTCCTTGAAGCGCGGCGTGGCGAGCTTGTGCAGGTCGTCTAGGGTCTCGTGAACCAGCGCGGCCACATCTCTCTGCGTCGGTTTCTGGGCGAAGGGCGAACGCTTCAGTCCGTAACGCTCATGGTGCTTGCGACGTCGACGCTCAGGCATCCTGCGGGTCCGAAGGCTTGAGCTTGTCGAGCAGACGGAGAGCCTTTTCGGCAAGGATGAGGCGGCCCTTGCGGATTGGTGCTTCTCCCTCAATCTCTTCGGCGAAGAACATCAATTCCGATTTTCGGATGCCCAAGACCTTGCTATATCTATCCAACGTCTCGAAGGTCACCGACTTCGTGCCCCTCTCGATCTCCGATACCATCGCCTGCGAGATGCCCAGTTTTTCCGCCATTTCGGTCTGGGTGAAGCCCCAGTAAAGTCGCGCGATTTTCAGCGCTTCGTTAATCATCGGTATCTGTCTGTCAGACATGGCAGCTCTCTTGGGCTGTGAAGGGGTCACCGCCGCTGCCTACGAAGGCTCCGGGAACTACTCCCAGAAACGTGTGACCCAGTCCCAGACCCGGAAGAAGATCACGATGCCGGTGTACACATACCGCCATCTCGAAGGTCGCCTGCGGTGCCGCCGCTGGTGCTGAACGTCTTTCTTGCACATGGTAGAGTTCCCTCTGTTCCGGCCAGAAAAAGCACTGGCCCCCGTAGGAACGAGGATCGCGATCAGCGGCGTTTGACCCCTTACATGCTGCACCCAGGCCCGGGTGGGTGCGGCGCGCGGCCAGCCCCCGTCCCGACACGCAGGTGTGAACCGAAGGCACGAAGCCTTCACAGGGCCTCTGGCCCCAGGTCTTGTCGGTGCGTGCGTGTGCAAGGTTCATCACGCGGCCAGAGATAGCTGTGTCGTACAGGCAGATCAAGTACAATATTGCTGAAAGCGATATAAAGTGTGTAGTGCATTGATTAGAAAACGTTCCGTCGTCTCAGCTTCCGGGCAAGTGCGAGACATTTTTCGTACCCCTGAGGGCTATCGCATAATTCGCGCGGTCGCTTGTTTTCAAGATCGGGGTGCTGTGTCTGAAGGAACAGTTCGAAGCGCTCGGCGGCATCGACTCCGAAACCAGCTCTCAGAAGGTCGAGGTTCTTCTCCCGAAGATCTTCGCGCGCTCTCCTGCGCGACTGATCGTTCAGTTCGATCTGTCTGCGTCGGGATTGTTCCGCTTCCACGATCATCTTGGCGGCTGCCGTGTCGCCTTTCGTTGCGCATTCTCGGACGTAAGCTGTTCGGCTTTCGCTCTGTCCTCTCCTCTCTTCGACGAACCTTTCCGCTTCTTCCTTGCCGAACGCCGAGGTCGCCAGTTCGAGGAGGTCGCGTTCGCTTTCATTCGCTGCACGCTCCTGCTCGATCTTCCTTCGTACATTCTCGAACCCGTACTCGCTTCTGATCGCCTGCTCCCGTAGCGTCTCGCTACGGTATCCTGGTATTGATCGGTCTAGGAAAGCTTCCGCGCCCTCGACGAGCAAATCTCGTGCGAGCGTTGCGACCCTCTCTCTACGTTTTCGACGCTCCTCTTTCTCATGCCGTTCTCTCAATGAACGCAACGTATCGGAGTCCATTACGATCCCGGCCCCCGAAAGCGATGAGGGGTCGGGTGGCTTATAGGGTGAGTGACAGGCTTTCGTCGCGGCTTCCAGTGCCCTCATGATTCCATAGCTTCCGGACTGTCGACAAGACGAAGCCTTTGCCTCCTGCAACCATTCCTGTTGCGAGATCTCGACAACCGTGTCCTTGTCTATGATCCGTCGGAAACCCGGCGTCGCGTTGGTCGCGTACCGGTGCGCCGAAACCAGAGCCGTGAGACCCTCCTCCAGCTTCTGCGCCGCTTCCTGCAGGTGAACGCCATCGCTCACGATCGGAAAGGTCTTTCCTGTCCAGTCTGGCCATCCCAAGATACCCAGTGATTTCAGCGCGATGAGCCATCGTTCGATCGACCTCCAAGCCGAGTTCATCGGAAGGCCTAATGCCTTTGCTTCCTCGATCTCCCGATCCAACAGGCGAGCGAATGTCGGTTTGACCAAGTTATAGTCCCTCAGAGCCTTCAGAGCTGTCTTGGTGCTAATTTTCCGATCTTCGACATCTTTTGGGATCGGTGGAGCATGTCTCGTTCGAAGCAGCAAGACCCGCGCGAGCAGGAATGCTCGCCAGTCGCCCGGCTCTCCGACGAAGGCTCCTTCCAACTCAGGATACAGTTTTAGATGAGCGCCGAGGCCGATACGGCGAAGCGCCCTACGGGCTTCCTCGATATCTGTCTTCACATCGACATTGGTAATCGGAACCGTTCGAGCGAACTCGGCGGCGAGAGTTTTCAAATGCTCGCGATCCTTTTTACGCATCAATCTGGAACGCTCTTGAGTTTTAGGGTTATGTACCCAATTCCGGGGTGCCCCAGTCAGGACAGCCTGCTTGATCTTCGCGTACGACGCCCCGCGGGAAACCGCCGACAGATCTATTTCCAGAACTGCGATGTTCCGATCCTCGATCTTCTTCCTCTTGCGGTCGCCAACAGCGTGGGTGACGTAGACCTCGATCAGGATCGGGCGCGTGCCGACATACGCCATGATATCCGGTACGATATTGCCGAGCCTCACCTCCGAGACGACACGCTGGAGGGTCAGCATCTTCTCGTCGTGGAGCCTTTTCAGCGTAAAAAGACCCTTTGCGAAGACAGGCGGACTGAGTATACGTCCCGCGTCTTCGATGATCTGCTTCGCGATCCGGTGCATCGTCGTTTCGGTCGCGTGTTCACAGGATGCGCGTGAACGGTGCCGGAAGTGATGGGAGACCTTCTCACCACGCACGGGATCAACCCGTTCACCACAT
>Ga0114957_1005892_pt1 | contig 9991 bp, 8 predicted proteins | sample BantaG_FD_87175 | JGI IMG/M metagenome (GOLD analysis project Ga0114957, IMG submission 87175) | Marine algal microbial communities from Bantry Bay, Ireland - BantryBay_4 metaG | ecosystem: Host-associated > Algae > Red algae > Unclassified | place: Bantry Bay, Ireland | collected 2014-11-21 | reverse complement strand
CCCCCCCCACCCCCCGTGTTACCCACCCACTCGCGTCGCGACCGTCCTTTTTTCCGCATTTGGGCCCGCCATGGCGCGCGCCGTGGCAGGCAACGCGCGCGATGTGCCGACGGCCCGTCGGCGCGTCGGGCGGCGAGCCGAAGAGGGCGGGCGTGTGTCTCGTGCGCGTGGGGGGACGGGGTGGAGACGGCGTTAGCGTTGTCGCCATCGTCGGGGCATCGTGGTCGGGCGTGGTTGCCACCCAGCCATGGCGGGCTCGCCACGTCGTCGGGGGGGCGCCTCAGCTGGGTGGTTTGCAAGCGCAGCGCCGCCCCCATCTACTGCGCCGCTCGTCCTGCCGCGGCCAGCGGGCCCGCCCGTGGGTGGGGCGCGCCCCTCGACCGGGGGTTTGGGCACCCACGCCGGCGACGACTCTTCTCGGATCCCGTTCGCGCCCCACCGCACCCCTGCCCCGCCACCTGCTCCCGCGACGCGGGACGCGCTATCCGGAGCGCTGGTCGCACCCCCAGCCATCCACCTGCATGGTGGCATTGGCGGGGAGGTCGTAGCCGAACTGTCGGCGGGCCTCCACGCTTTTGTGGATGGGGAGGGATCCTACACGGTGCGCAACATGGTGGCGCGCCTGTTCTTCAACAAGCCTGACGTTGGCGGCCGCCTCATCCGCCTCGGCTGTCTGTTTTCTGACGCCGACCGCGCTGGATTCCTGAGCGACCACTTCTCGGGCGCTGCCCTGCCGCCGGACGACCGCCGCTCGCCCGCGACGGCCAAGTCGGATCGCGCCGCGTACGAGGCCATCGTGAAATTGGCCAAGTACTGCGCCGCGTTCAGGCTGGACGCGGCGTGCACCCGCGCCGTGGTGGAGCAGGCGCTCCACGTGGCGGAGCGGGGCAACCACCACTTGGTGTCTGCGGTGCATAGCGCGGTGAAGAACGACTGGCAGAAACACTCTGTCAGCGCCACACATGGGGGCCAAGAGACCACCATAAGACGTACGCGGGCTACATCCAGCGGTATTGTGCGTGGGCGGCGGACCGCATGGACGCGGGTAAGGCGCTGCCCGTGAGCCGCAGTGTGGTGGTAGAGTACCTCGAGGCTGAGGCCACGCGGCGCTTGACGCCCGCGCGGCGTAAGCGGCCGTCGACTCGCCGGGCTGTAAGCGCCGACGCCGGTGCGGGGGAACGGGCTGCAACGGGCGGCGCTGGTGGGGACGAGTCGTCTGCTGGCGGGTCCTCCGACTCGTCGGATGCGCGCGCCAGCGACAGCGACTGCTCCGTGCCGCGTCGGCGCCGCCGCACAACCCCACACGGAGGGGCTTTCAGTCGAGCACCGGGGGGGGGAGATGTGGTGGCGGGGGCGCAGCGCGGCGGAGCGCGTGATGTTCGCGTGGCTGGCAACACATCTGCGACGGTGCGGGACGGGACCCATGTGCGGCCGCGACCAACTCCTGAGCGTGGCGCACCTGAGCGACGCGCCGCAGCGCCGCCTCATCCCCCGACCCCGCCGGCCGATTCGAGGTCGACGCCCCCCCCTGCGGGGGCCGCTGTGGCGGTGGGCTCGGCGCCTCCGATGGCAAGCCTGCTACAAGACGGCAATGTGGGCACAGCGGGGAGCCGCGCCGCGCCCCCCCCTCGTGACGGGAGCGCGCCGCGCTCGTCAGGGGCCAACGGCCCGTCACCGTCGTCGGTCAGCTGCCAGAGGCGACTGGTGAGCCACCACGTGCTGTTGGGAAACCTCAATGCGCTCTCTAAGGTGGCCAACCTCTTCAATTTTCTGTGCCGAAACGCGGCGTGCTCGTGCTGCCGCCACTGGGCGACGGACGAGTTTCTGTCGGTCGAATGCTTCCACCCGGCAGTCGCGGTTGTTGGCCGCCGCAAGCGGGACCGGACCCTGCATGAGAATGCGGCAGGCGTTGCCAAGGCAAAGGGCAAGCGCGACACGTCGGTGACTGACGAGCAGCGGCGCGCGGTCTCCATCTCCCTGCTTCTGCAGGCGAAGACGGCGCTTGAGTACAACAAGGACGCGCGGCTGAACGCCCTGTGGTTGATGCAGTATGCGCTCGGATCGAAGCGCGCCACGGCTAGGGAGCTAACCTGGACCGACCTGAGGTTCCGCGCTTTTGCGGGTAGGTTTGCGGACGCACAGCGCGAGGTGCCATTTTTGTGCACCTACATTGGAGCGACCAAGACCTGCGAGGGGTTCGTGCATTGCATCGGTGCGCTGCCGCACGTGGACCCGTGGGTGTGCCCTGCCGGCGCCATGGCCGATGCGCTGGTGGAGTTTTGCCACCGTCCAGGTGGCGACGCCACCACCCCCCCCGTCGACTTTGCGCCCGCCTTTACGCCAAACGACGGCGAGCTGGTGGCGGCCGGCGTCAAACCGATTCACTTCCGTGAGGCCGGCACCGCGGTCGGCTTCCGCTCCTGGTACCGGATGCTGGCCTTCCCCAGCCCTCGGGGGGGGCTGCTCAAGCCCATGACGTACCAATACCACAGCACCAGTTTGAGGCTGCGTCTCATGGCGGCCGGCGTTCCCGATTGGGCAGCCAAGACGCAACTCGGACGCCGAGTGGCGGCGCAGGCGGGGAAGGAGCGCGGCGCGTCGGAGGCGGACAACAAAGACCACCTGATGTGGTCGGTCGGGCCGGGGAGCGGGACGTACGAGGCCGCCATCTTCACCCCCACGATAGTCAACGCGCTGTCGGGGCGCTACGTGGACTGCAAGTCGTCGACTACCCCCCTACTGTCGGTCCCCGTGCCGGAGGAGCTGCAAAAATCCATCTTCCCCTGCTTAAAGAAAGCCGAGGAAGCTCTGAGCGAGCGCGTGGCGGCAGATCCCAGCGCCCAAGACGAGGCGCTGCGGGACCTATTTGCGTTTGTGCGCCGGTTTCGGTGCGTGTGTTTTCAAACGCACACAGCGCGCTTGGCAACTGCCAGCGTTCCCTCTCACGCGTATGTCTTGCGCCAACCCTTGCTTAGCAAGTCGGCGTTCCAAAACTATCGCACGTTGGTGGCGCGCACCCTCGAGACGGCCGGCGAGACCGCGGCGGCCGCGGTGGCGCAGGTCATCCCCCCGCTGGCCGAGGCCGTCCGCGTGGCCGTAGAGGCGGTTGCCACGGCGAGCGCAGCCGGGACACGGGGTGTGGAGCGGCGCCTATCGGAGCAGATGGACGCTGGCGCAGCGGTGGTCAAGGCACACGAGGAGACCGGGGTGGAGCGTGTCGTGGCGAGCACCACAGCGGCCGCGACGCAGGTCAACGGCTACGTGGACAATCGCTTCAACGCGCTGGCGGCGGAGCTTAGTCGGATGCGCGGGGTTTTGGCGCGGCTCCTCCTGGGCGACCTGCTGCAGGCCCCCCCCGCGCGGCAGTTGGGGCGGCGGGGGCTTTCTCGTGCGCCTGCCCCCCCCCCCCATGGCTCCGCTGCCGCCTGCGTCTTGCTGAGTGCGAGTCAGCGTGCCGTTCTTCCTGCGCCTCCACCCCCTGTGCGCGTGTCGCAGCGCTTGCTGGAGGACCGGAACCGCGTGCGCTCGCTGCAAGCAGCCGGGCGACTGGCAGGCGTGCCCATTCATGCGTAGGCGGACGAGTTCATCCCGCTGTTGCCGATGGCGCGGCAGCTGCACTGGAGGATGGCTCTGGACGAGTACGCCGTTGGGCTGGACGAGCGTCTTAGCTTCCGAGAGATGTAGGAACTCTTTTGAAATAGGTGGAGGCTCAGGCAGGAGGGCGCGGTGAAGGAGCGGCTGGTCAAGCTGTACTCCGAACGCAACGCGTTGTACCGCGCATTCGGCACGGAGTACGGACGCGTGGGGCACAGCCGCGGCGTAGACGGCTCGGTGGCATACCTCAAGCAGAAGTACGCGACGATGAACAACGACAAGGCCGTGCAAGCCCGCATGCGTTCGGACTATCCCGCGGTGAACACGGTGTAGGCTGATAGTAGAGCGGGCTCTCTTTGCGTGCCTCTTGGGAGCAATTTGTTGTGTTTGTAAAGCCATTGTCATGTCACTGCTCTTCAAAGACAACAAGGCGCAGCCATGTGTTCCCCTTTTTGGCTGCCCGTCGCGCGTGCATGCCGCCCTTCCCCCCACGGATGCATCCATTGTTGGGCTTCGCTGCTCACGAAAAACGCATCAACGACGCTTCTGCGTCACCAACTGCCCGTTGTGATGTGCTGCAGGCGATTGCGCTCTCTTTAAAGCACCAGGTAATCAGGACGAACATGCATACCAAAAAGGTTCTTGCACTTGAGGGAATCAACGACTTAAACGACAATCACAGAAAAACTGACCTCACGAACGGGAGTTTTCCCAAGGTCACAACCGACTTTCTAGATGCACGCGGCGTGTCACAAACCTTTCGGCAGACCACGCGTTGGCCGTTGAGGCACCGCCCGAGCTCGCATGTACGCTCAGAAAAAGAGACGCTACGGGCAGGCTTTTTGCGCGGCGACTGAAAAACCGCAATGAGAATGCTCACGACACCTCCCTCGTTCTTAATAACACAAGACGTGCTCATCCGTGATGCGTTGTGCGCCACCCTGGCACCCCCCCAGTGTGTGACGACTTGACTTTATAGGCGTGCACAGAAAAAGTGATGCCAAAGAGGGGGTCCTCACGCAACTGTACAAAAACCTAATGGACCTTGCTTCCAAGACCGCTCTATATCGAGAAGCCCCGTGAAAAGACCGATCGGCGGTTCTTTTTTTTGTAACATACGCGACCCCTCCCAGAAGCATCAAATTCAATGGTTCGGGGCCTACGAAAAATGGCCGCTGTCGCCGCCACCGCGGCCACGGCCGCCACGGGCGCCAACCGGAGTGTCCCCGCGCGGCCTCCACCAGGCGCCCGTGGGGCGGCATGATCGCCGCGGGGGGAACGCTGTGGCGTTCTCCCGCCGACCACCGCCGAACTGCCCACGCTGCGAGGCGGCTGCGGCTGCGATGGCGGCCGCGGCGGCTGCAGCGGCTGCGGCGGCTCCGGCGTCTGCGGCTGCGGCGGCGGCCGCGGCGGCTGCGGCGGCTGCGGCGGCTGCGGCGGATGCGGCTGCGGCGGCGGCCGCGGCAGCTGCGGCGGCTGCGGCGGTTGCGGCGGCTGCGGCTGCGGCGGCGACCGCTGCGTGTCAGAGTCAAAGCCATCGAAGCCTCCGCCGTCGGACACCGAGCTGTCCGAAGACACCACCGACGGCGGCTGCCGCCGCTTAAGACCGGAGGCCTGGGACGCGCCGCCCGCGACTGCAGACGCCACCGCCGTTGCCGCGTCCGCCGCCGCCATCACAGGCGATGAAGGCCGCGCAGGACGCGAAGCGGCTTGTGGCAACGTCAGGAACACGGTTGTCTGGAGCGGCGCGTCAATAGATGCGGCTGCCTGCTTTCGCTTGATCGCCTGCGCGCGGCGGCCGCGCTGCTTCTGGGCAGCCTTGGCGGTCACCCGCACCGTTGGCGTCGGCGCCCCCGTGACGACCTTATCAGACGGGCCTGGCGAATCGACAGAGGCAGCAGCAGCCTCCGAAGGCGTTGCCGCCGCGGTTACCGCCGACTTCGGCGTCGACGCGGCCGCCTCCGCCACCGCCGCTGAGCCTGGCGTCGCCAACGAGGCAACGGCGGCCGCCGAGTGCGTCACCGGCGCGGTTGCTGCCCGTCCCCACGTCGACGCGGCCCCCGCCGCCACCGCCGTCGAGCCTGGCGCCGCCAACAAGGCAGCGGCGGCCGCCGAGTGCGTCGCGATGTAATTTACTCCCCGCCCCCGAGTCAATGCGGCCACGGGCGCCCCCGCCACCAAGCCCGGAGCCGCCAAAGAGGCAGCGGCGGCCACTGTACGAGTCGCCGGCGCTGTTGCTGCCCGCCCCCGCGTCGATGCGGCCGCCGCCGCCTCAGCCGCCGACGTTGGCGCGGCGGCCGGCGGCGTCACCTTCGACGGCGCGTCACCCACGATCATGACGTCGTCCTGCGCCGCCACACCTCCAGTAGCAGAGACGTCGGCGGCCTCGCCCAAGGCGGGTGGCGCGCTCACGGTGCTGGCGTTGGTGCCCTTGGCCGCACCTTCGCCAGCAACCGACGCGTCTGCCGCCGCCTTGGATGGCGGCACCTTGATGCCTTCCGTCGCCTGCATTCTTTTGGCTTGGTGCGCCCAAAAGGCCGCCCCCATGGGCGTCTCGCGCATGAACGGAGGGCTGAATGCCATCATGTTCGTCCGCTGCGTCGTTGCTTCCCCCAATTCTCCACCGCGCTCGCGACACGGCCGATTGTGCGGTCGTCGGCAATGCCGTCGGCTCGTGCGCGCTCAGCCGCCTTGGTTGCGATGGGGCGGCCCGCCCACGGGCTCTGCTCCTCATCTTTGTCTCTCTCAACCACATCGACAGGTGCCGCACCTTGGTCAGCCTTGCCGGCGGACGCCGCCGCATTCGCGGCGGCCGCCGGCGCCGGGTCCCCCTCGGCAGCCGCTTGCTCAGCGGCCTGCCCGTCGCCACCCGCCTCAGCGGCGGTCGCCGCCCTTGCCGCTGCCCGTACCTGCGTGGCAGCAGTCCGCTTCTGCAGGGCAGCAAAGTCGGCGGCCGCCGACTTGAACCGGTCTTGGTTCTTCAGCTTCTCCCAGTACTGGGCCCAAGGGCGCATCACTGGTTTCGTGCGGCGCTTGGTCTTCTTCCCTTTCGCCACGTCGTCAGCATGGTCCCCGTGGATGCGGCCGTACACTTCTGTACCGCAGTACAGGCCCTCGGCGCAGTTGACGAGGTCGGCGTGCGTTGAAATGCCCGTAGGTTTGGACAGCCTCGCCTGCACGATACAGCTTGAAAACTACATAACACCTGCCACCATCTTTGTCCACTGCTGGCGGAGTGCGTCAATGCCGCGCTTGTCCCGCATCGCTCTCACCCCCGCGTCCTTCTCGTTGCGCAGCATATGCAGCCAGTCCTTGAGTACGCGACCCCAGAACTCCTTGCCCGACAGGTCCGTTCCGCGAATCTGATTGTTGGCCTCGATCAGCTACGCGTCGATGAGCGCCATGTTTTCCACCACCGCCCATGCCGGGCCGCGCCCCATAGTGTCCGATGGCGGCGCCGCAGGCGTTTCCGACCGACTCGGCGGCACCACCACCACGGCGACGCGACGCCGGTGGAAGAGGGGGTCGGCCGCCGCCGCAGCCTAGCCGTTTAGGCGTGGGCCGATTGACGGAAGCGGCAGCCGCTCCCGCGCCAGGGTCGGTCGCCGCCACAACGGGTTGCTGCACGCGTCCGCCTGTGAGGTAGGACACAGCTGCCGCAGCCTTGCTCGAGGCCACCGCCAGCCTAGCCGCAGTAGCCTCGGCGTTCTTGGCCGCGCGCTCGGCCGCAGCGGTGATCGCCGCTGACGCCCGGTAGAAGGCTCGCGCGGACTCCGACTCGGCCGAGGCCGTGACGGCCGAAGCGGCCGCTCTGGCCGCCGGCGCAACGGCAGCTGCTTTTGTCTCGGCGACTGCGGCACGGCGGTACGCCACCAGTCGCTCGGGACTGCGCGACCGCACGGGCCGCCGTTTCCGCTGGGCCCGCTGGGCCCACTGCTCGCGGGGAGGCCAATAGCCAAAGAGTGAGAAAGAGGATGCGCCCGATGTGGATGCCGCCGCAGATGTGGCGGTCGTGAAGGTTAGCCGTTCGGCGGCGGTCCACTCCCCCACCTCCGCGGGCTCGGCGGTAGGTAGTCGGGCGGCGGCCCGCTCTCCCACCTCCGCGGGCTCGCCGGTCGTTGGTCGGGTGGCGGCCCGCCCCCCCACCTTTGCGGGCTCGACGGTCGTCTGCCCGTCCACCGGGGTGGGTTTGGTGGATAGCAGTCGGGCGGAGGGCCGCTGCTCCACCTCGGCGGGCTCGACGGTCGGCGGCCGGGTTGCGGGCCGCCGCTCCACATCGGCGGGCTTGGTGGTCACCCGCTCATCCACCGTTGTGGGCTTGGCAGTTGGCAGTCGGGTGGCGGACCGCCCCCCCACCTTGGCGGGCTTGACGGTCGTCCGCCCATCCACCGCGGTGGGCTTGGTGGTCGGCGTTCGGGCGGTCGTCCTCCCGTCCTCCTCATTGGGCTTGGCCGCCTACCTCCAGGAAGCGGCTGCCCGCCTCTCGCCCCTTGCCGCAGCGGTCTTGGTGGCGGCGGCGGGCAGCAGCACTGGCACTGGTAGTTGTCGAGGTGAAGGGCGACTGCCGCCACCAACTGCGCGATGCGTTGGCGCTCCCGTCTCCGCTGCTCCCTCCGCCGCGCGGTGTTGTCAAATCACTTCATGCGAGTCATGGCGGTCGCAGGAGGCAGCGGCAGCCGCCCTTTTGTAGGCAACCGGCGGCCCGAGCAGCCCGGTCACAGCCGGCAGCGGCAGCCGGCCGCGCCTGCCGGCGGTATCCGCTGCCCGCCACAACGAGATCCGCCGGCGTCGGGAGCCCAAGCGGCCGCCGCAGGGTGGCCAGGCGGCGTCCGCGAAGGGCGCCGAGGCGCAGGAAAAATGCGCGGGCGCCACAAATCCGCCGGCGGCAGCCGCAAATCCGCCAGCGGCAGCCGCTAATGCGGCCGCCGCCAGCCGCTGCCACAATAGCTGGGAGCTAGAGGGGAGCAAAAGGAGGTCGGGGGAGCAGGGGCAAGCCCGCTGCCACCGCGGCCAAAAGTGGATCCAAGACGCGGACAAGAAAAGCGCGCGCTGTCCAGGGCCCACGAGCGCCACCCGCTGGCAGCTGCAGGGGGAACTTCGGCAGTAACCACCAACGAAGCAGGCACCGACGAGTGGGAAAAAAGGCGCGCGCGGAAAGTGCGCGCGCAAAAGACGGCGGTCCACGCGACGGCGGCGCAGGCGATGATGGGCGATGGCGGGCACGGGCGACGGTGCGGGCGCAGGCGACGGTGGGCGCAGGCGGCGAGGGTGGGCGCAGGCGACGGTGGGATCGTTGTGGGATTCAGGCGAGGGCAGAGTGGCGAGGCCCCTGCCACCACGGGCTCACATGAGCACATTGCTCCCAGAGGCCGTTCACCGGCCACAGGGCTTCTTCAAGGCCCTTCCTGTGGGGTCCTGGGCATGCAGGTGACATTCTGTCCCGCACGAGGGCGCACAAGAAAAAAGGTTGGCGATGCCCCCGCCAGAGACAGCAGCCAATGACCAAACTCTGATCGGGGCGGGCCCTCCACCCAAAATAGGGGGAGAGAGAGGCCGCGAGGATCCGCGCAGCAGTTGTGGCTGTATGGCTTGCGGGCCACCTCGCGAGTGCGACCAACACGAGGCGGCTGCCTCACCTCCGTCTCGCCGTCGCATCCTCACGTCCGCCTGTCAAACTGAGATTCCACCACATGGCAACGCCAATTCTAGGCCCCAGCCTGCGAGAGCGTTGCCGCGTCACCGCCTGTTAAGGGTGTGTGGTGTAGGCAGCGCCATAATCTAGGGCCAAAGATGCGGGGCGGACAGGCAGCACACGGTCAGGAGCAATGCTTCTTTTCATTGGTGTACACAAGGCCGTTCCAGCGGCTCAATTCGGCGTAGAAAAGCTGCCAGCGATGCCTCGTGCGAGGCAAGAATGGTGTGATTGGCTGATTCAGTCTCGGCGGTTGCCTCGTCAGACGGGCTGGGAACACAATGTCACAGGCTGCGGGCCTCTCCACTCCTTCCTTTCGTGGTCACTCGTCTCTTTAGCCACATGCGGATGGCTGCTTACCATTCGTAGCGTCACTCAGGGGTACGCGCACAGAAGTCAGACCGAGCTCCGTTGCCCTCGCTGGATGGCACGGTCTCTTTCTTTCAGGCGGTCAAGCCTCGTCCCTCAATAGATGACGGTCTCCTAGTCACACTTCTGACTCAGCAGTAGTAGTGAGTGGCCGCCATACATCCGAGTCATGCCGCCTGCTGAAACGCCGCGTGCTGCTGCGACGACCAAGGCTACCCATGTAACAGGCGACCTGGCCTTCTGACAGCCTTGCGGGCTTGCGACGCTCATCGCCTGCTCACGACAGGGGAAACGTAGAGCGCTTCTTCGTTCCTTTGGCCTGGCTTTTGTCTTCTG
>Ga0114957_1005891_pt1 | contig 9993 bp, 6 predicted proteins | sample BantaG_FD_87175 | JGI IMG/M metagenome (GOLD analysis project Ga0114957, IMG submission 87175) | Marine algal microbial communities from Bantry Bay, Ireland - BantryBay_4 metaG | ecosystem: Host-associated > Algae > Red algae > Unclassified | place: Bantry Bay, Ireland | collected 2014-11-21 | reverse complement strand
CTGGGGGCGGGCGAAGCAGCATGCGATGACGCGGTCGCCGTGACCACCGCCGCCGCCATTACCACTTCCGTCGCCACTCCAACCGCCGCCGCCGCCGCCACCGCTGCAGCCGGAGCTTCCACCGCCGCCACTGCGTCCGCTTTCATGGCCGCCAATGCGGCCGTCGCGGCCGCCACCGCGGTCGCCGCCAGTGGACCGCCGCCATCGCCGCTGCGCGTGTCATCAGCTTGGAAGAACGGGACCAGCCGCCGTTGTGTGCGCTCTCTGTCTTGCAACATGAGCGTTGGTTGGGAATGCGAGCCAAGACGCCATGTGGACGAACAATGCTGTGCAACTCCTCGACCAGGTCACACGCAATTGCAATATGTTGCAATCTTCTCGACCGATGAGTGGACAAGGGGGTATGTGCTGTGCTCAAATGCTTTATCGCCCATGAGGCCGAGAGGGCAGTGCGCGAGACGTCCGAGGATCTTGGAGCTCCAGTGTCGTCTCTGATCCTGTCCCTCGTCAATCGTCTATCTCGTTCATCTCTGTGGGCCAGCCGTCCATCCTTGGCGCCTCTAGAGCGACCGCTGTGTTGTCAGCCTTGACTCGTTCTCGTCGACCGGCCGGTGCGTTGTGACTGGCGGGAGCCCGCAGACCGACTGGCGGGTGTTTGAGACCAGTGGGCGCTCCCGTCCAGGAGGTCACATTGCCTGGAGCGGTTCCTGGCTGACGGGAGGCTTGTTACCGACCCGTTCGCGCTCGGCCACCGGCGCCTGCCCGCCGAGCAGACCTGCTGTCTGCCTCTGCCTGCTGTGCATCGTCCGTCAGCCACGTGCTAACCACTGGTCGCTCGTTGTCCGCCCACTGTGCTTTTGGTTCTGTCCGACTGCGGCTTTCTCTCGCAATGGCGGCTGATCACACGGCCAACAGTGTGTCGATTGCGGTTTTCTGTGGTCGTCCGGTCTGTACCGTCCGCCGTCTCTTCAGAGAGACATGGCCTACCCCGCCGCTCTGCATGTCCCTCCTGACTACGCATGTGCGTCTTCGTCCGATGGCGGTGCGTCGAGCGTCGACCCTGGCGAAGAAGCCATTGATATCGCGAGAGCGCGCGCCGGGGACCGACGCGCGATAGCGCGGGTCGCGCCGCGCATCATCCGCAGGACGTTTCGGCTGTCGCGGCGCCGTCGCCGTTCTACTGCTGCAGCTGTCATGAGGGCAAACCGAGAGGCAGTGCGCCGTGCACAGCACGACCGGCATCTTCAGATTCGTCGTGGCGCAGCTCCGCTGCCCGTTGAGTGCGCCGACTCCGCTCAAGACGTCATTGCGCCGGCTGCCCACTGTGTTTGCGCGCCCCTGGCGCCAGTCCCCAAGAGACCACGCCTGGCAGAGACCTTCTCGCCACCGAATTCGGGGGAAGCGGGGGCGGGTGCCGATGTTGCCATCGCACCTTCCGGCATTGAACCGCCCATCGACCCATCTGTCGATGTGCCGGAGCGTACGGCCGTTCAGCCGACCATGCTCCACGCAGTGCGACCTCCCCCTCGGATGACCAGCTATGCGACTGTCCGCCGATCGTGGCGGCGAGTCGAGGCCTCTTCGCGGGGCTTCGTCTTCCAGCACACGGGGGATTCTTCTCGTGCCAAGGGCACGACGGCGCGTGGGCTCGACCAGCACAAGGAGTCGTCAACTGTCAGCTCTGACGGCAGCGACACCTTAGGGGACGAAGCAAGCAGGACAGGGAAAGACTTTCACTCCCTTGCTGCGCGTACTCTCAGAGCCATGCACCGAGAAGCTCTTGCGTCTGTTGTGGCTGTGATGTGTGCGGACGCTGTCGTGCTCCGTGTCGTGCGTCGTTTTCTCCGCGTGCGTCGGTCGGCCGTCCGTCATATGCTTGACCAGGCGGACGCCCGTCAGGCCGCCGCGCAAGAAGTCCAACGGGCGCGGACGAGCGCCGCTGCCCGACACTCGTCTCTGAAACGGCTAACGGGCGGCGCCTGCCTCGCGGCAGTGTTGGCGGCGGGTGCACTGGCAGAGTCCCAGGAATCTCCGTCTGACGTCGACGCGTTGACCGGGCCTCGCCCGGTCGACCGACGTGGGCGCGCGTTCCAACCCGGCACTGTCCCCTATTGTGCTGACGCTTTGCGTGCAGGCGTCGCCGGTGCCCGCGCTGTCAGGATGGCTATGCGTGCTGCGGGGGGCGCTACTTTCCCGTCCGTGTCCCCACTCTTCGGGACGCTGCTGGGATGCCACCCTCTGCGGCACAGTCAAGCGGCTGGTTCATCACGTGCAGACGTCGCTGCTGCCCCGAGGCTGGTCGACTCGGCGGACCGTCCCCGTGACGCGTTTCTCCGATTGTTCTGTCGGTTTTGCTTTGTGTACTGCTGCCGTATTCACGGCACGACTATGCGTGACACGCTCGTCGCGCCGTTCCCGTCGACACCCGTCGTTTTTCCATTGGATCCACGCCGAATGGAAACAGCGGCGGATGGCGGCGATTGCGATTTTGACGCCCAAGGCTCGGCGTCTGTTGGCGGGTCAGATGGTGGTCGTGCGCGTCGCGCCCGCGCCATGCATGCGGCAATTCGTGTCGCGGCCGGACCTTGCCGTGACTGCCGACTCGACCTCCGCAGCCGCGCGGCTGTTTTCGTGCACGGATGCCGCACGGAGGTTTGGACGGTCGAAGACGTCGAGCTCCTTCGCGCCACAGTTCGTATTTTCGGGCCATTTGATACGTGCCGCATGGCCCGTTTCGTTCCCAACTCGACTTGTCTCCGGGTGGCTGAGTACCTGGTGGACTGGGACTGGCCGGGCGCCTGGCGCGAGGAGCCCACAACACCGCGACCACCCCCCCGACGAGACGCTCTTCCGTCTCACCCCCCGGTGCTATCCCTCACCAACAACAGCCAAGAGTCGGTCGTGAAGAAATCTCCGCCCTTCATTCCGTGCTGGCATGTCGGGCCGTGCACGCGGTCCAGTTGCCAGTGCGTGGCAAATGACGTACCCTGTGAGAAACAGTGCGGGTGTGCTCGTACCCGGTGGGCGTCGAGGGTGCCTGTCGTGCTGGAAGCCGGCGAGGCGGCGTCCACATCCATCCCCGCCGACGGCTGCGCGCCGACGGATGGGTCGCTGTTTTGCAGCAGGCGCATATCCTGCTCGTGTCCCTCGCCGTCGCGCTGTGAGACGGACGCGTGCCCTTGCTATGCCGCGGACCGTGAGTGCGACCCAGACGCGTGCATGATGTGCGGTGCCCACCTCCATCCCGCGTCAGACGTTGACGGGTTGACCACGGGATCAGTTGCCGCAGAGTCTCCCATGGCCCGATCCACTGCGGCCGCGACTGGAGCCTATTGGCGCCTGATGCGGTCGCCGCGCCCGACCGACCTGGGTGTCATGCCAGGGCGTGGCGGTGGTGCGTCTCCGAACAGTCCGCCGATGGTTAGACGCTGTCGCAACATTCAAGTGCAAGTTGGGGCCCGAGTGCGCCTCGTGCTCGGCGTGTCTCGTGCTCACGGGCTTGGCGTCTTTGTCGCCGAAGCAGCTGGGGCCGGCGACTTTGTGGGTGAATACGTCGGGGAGCTTGTTTCCGCCGCGGAGGGGCACCGTCGCGGTCGTGCTTACGACGCCGTGGGGGTGAGCTATCTCGCCACTCTGTCGCAGACAACCATCGTCGACGCCACTCGGGTTGGAAGCCGGACGAATTTCATCAACCACAGCTCCGACTCGCCCAACCTGGAGATGAAGTTGCTTAGCATTGGTGGGACCATTCCTGCCGCTCTGTTCGCTGCGAGGGATTTGAGCGCCGGAGAGGAGGTGTTTTTTGACTACGGCTATGCTCTTGACTCATGGGTGCAGTGATAAGCCAGGGAGTGACAGAAGGGCATTTTCCTCTCTGTTTGTGCGTGTTCAAGTCAGATGGGTGGTCCAGCTCCGGGCGTCTCGTCGTCCCGCGGGCTTGCGCAGGGCGAACCTCCATCCCTTGATTCTCCTCCAATGCGTTTAAGGAGGCAGCGCGACAGGGCCTCATCCGGGGCGTCAGCGCGTCGAGCTGCCACCCCGGCACCGGCGCGCCCTTCGGGGACAGTAGCCCGCCGTAGCCGCACTTGCTGCTGCCGCAGCCGCAGCCGCCGGAGGTGTCGGCAGGAGACACCGCAGCTGGCGCCTCCTCGGCCGAAACCAGCCTGGGCGGGAGCCCGTTGTGGCGCTGACTGCTGCTCGCTGCTCCCGGCGGCGGCCCCGGCTGACAGGACTGCTGTGAGATGGACGGAGTCGGGAGAGCACGGTTGGAGTGTTTGTTTCGTTTGCTTGGGCCTCCCATATACCGACCCCCCCATCGTCGTCCCCGCCCACCACGCGACCGTCAAGTCTGGGTCGGCAGTCCGTCCAGCAGCAGCCGCACGAAGGCGACGCGCTCGGTCACGTCCGAGGTGGCCGATTCCCCAGCGCTGCCGCCCGCCGCCGGTCGGCGGCAGCCGTGCAGCCCGCCGCTGCCGCCGGGTCGTCGTCGGTGCCCTCCCTCCCCCCGTCGGCTGTGCCACCGTGGAAGGGCAACGCCGCCGCCGGCCGCCGCCATGCCGCGGGGGAGGCGAGCGTGGACGGCATCGCGCCTCTGTGCCAGCGCCGCCTTCGAGGCCCGCCAGCCGCCGCGAGAGGTCGAGCACGAGCTAACATCTCCGTCGCCGCCGTACCCGCCGACCCGGCAGAGCTGCCGTCGCTCCCACCTGCAATCGTGCCGCCGACGCCCGCATCGCCGCCATATCCTCCGCCCCACCGGTGATGCCCGAACCGCCGTCACCTCCATTCCCACCAGCACCCCCGTCGCCATTGTTGTCCCCGCCGCCGCCGCCGGTGTCGTGACCATTTTCCGTGCCGCCACCTGCGCGAATGCCGTCCCCGCCATTGCCACCATGCCCATCGGGCCCGCCGTCCCGGCAGAGGCGCCGTCGCTCCCCCCCTGCACCCGTGCCGCCGACGCCCGCATCACCGCCATTCCCTCCCCCCCCTCGGTGTTGCGCGAACCGCCGTCACCTCCATTCCCACCGGTACCCTCGTCGCCACTGTCGTCCATTCCCACCGGTACTCTCGTCGCCACTGTCGTCCCCGCCGCAGCCGCCGGCGCCGTCACCATTTTCCCTGCCGTCACCTGCGCGAATGCCGTCCCCGCCACTGCCACCACTCCCATTGGGCCCGCCGTCGCCGGCATCCATGCCGTCCGAGCCTCCAATGCCGCCCACATAGCCAGACCCGCCGTTACCGCCCTTCGCGTCGGCGTTTGGCGCATACGGATCCCCCGCGCCCGGGTTGCCGACGTCGCCACCGGTGCCGCCCGCGTCCGACCCGTTGCCGCTGCCACCGTCACCACTGGGCCCGCCGTCCCCCCCTTCGCCCCCAGATGGACCCGTCCCGCCGGCGTCACCCGATCTGGCCGGCCCTTCATCACGGCGCCCTTCAGGTTGCCCCCATTCCCGGCAACACCGTTGTCCCCCCCGTCGTCACCGTCGCCCGACATGCTGCCCCTCGCCCGTCGTCACCGCCAGCATCTCCGGTGCCCACGAGGAAGCCGGTCTCCCTCGTTGTGGAGCCGTCACCGCCATTTCCACTGCGTCAACCGTCCCCGCCCGCGCAGGGCAAGTCCCCGCCGGCCGCCGACTCCTCAATGTCACCGTCGTCGCCCGGTCCACCGTCGCCGCTCTGGGGACTGCTGCCGCCGCTACTGCCGTCGGCACCGTCCCTCCCCGGTCCACTCGAAGCGCCCCCCCCGACGGGCCCACCGCTCCCCACGGCCTTGCCGTCGCCCCCCGTATTTTCGTTACCAGGGTTGCCCCAATCCTCATCCTGCCCTGCTGCCACACGCCCCACACGGGTGCTGGTCGGACGGTGCGCTGCCGCCGCCGCCGCCGCCGTGGACGACGGCGGCGGTGGAGCCGGCGTCAGCATCGCCGGCAATTCCGCGGGGCCTCTCGCGACCACCACCTCCGGGGCGCCCACCCGCCGGGCCGCAACGACAGTTTCTGCGTCCCCTGGCACATTGTCCTCACACATCCGGGCGAACGTACGAGTGGTGGCCGGTGGCGCAGCAAAGTCGATGTCTGTCGCCCGGCCGCGAAGGAGCCAACAGGATGGCTGGGTTGCAGCTACTGCCGCCGCCGTTGCAACGAGCGGCGCAGGCCCCGTTGCCGCCGCCGCCGCCCGTGCCGGAGCTGCCAACGCTGCCCAAGCTGTCACCTCCAGCAGCAGATACAGCCGCCGTCACGCACGGTGTGCGTGGCAGCACGTCTTTGCGGCAGCTGCCGATTGCAGTGGCCGCGCATTCCTTCGCCTTTGCCGTCGGAATGGCCCGCTCGTGCTGCACGCGGCAGGGCTGGCACCACGGCAGAGTCATTGGTGCCGCCGCCGCCGCACCCGGCGACGCGGTCCCCGCTGCTGATGCCGCAGTCTGTGCCGTCGCCGGTGCCGCTTCAGGCCCCGCCGCTTCCTGTGCGGGAGCTGGTGGTGATGCCGCCGCCAGCGCAGCCAAGTATCGCGTCGAGAAGGGACAGTGACCATGCGCCCGGCGGAGGAGGGTGCCCCAGATTGTTGTTTGCAGACGCCGCCGCCACCACAGCCGCTGGTACCGCTGCGACTGCCGTTGGTGGCTCCGGCAGTGTCGGCAGTGACATCCTTTGTCGCGCACGGCGGGAATGGGAGCCCGGCGTGGGGGCAGGAGCCGCTGCTGCTGCCACCGCCACAGGGCACCCCCACCGGTGTCGCCGACACAGTCGCGCGCGTTGTCCATGTCCACCATCGCTGTGTTCGAGGACGGCAGCAGCGTGACGTGGCGCCTGCTCACGTCGTCGCTGCTCCGGCCGCTGCTCCCGCCGCTGCCGCCGCGGCTGCTGCCGCCGCTGCGGCGGCGGCCGCCGCCGGCGGTGCTGGAAGCGACCAATCTGGCCACACCCGGCACGGGCGGATTTCCAGACGTACGGGCTTCTGCGCCGCAACCGCCACCGCTGGAGCCGCTACCGCCGCAGTGGTTTGCAACGGAGCCGGCGCCGCTTTATCCGCCGCCGCAGTCACCGCCGCCGCCGCCGCAACCGCCGCCGGCGCCGCCGGCGCCGCCGGCGCCGCCGCTGGCGTCGGCAGAGGCAACGCCTGTCGCGCCCGGCAAGGGCAGGAGCCCTACGTTGTGACAGCTGCCGACGCCTCTACGGCCGCCGCCGCCGCTGTTGGCGTCGGTGTCGGCAGACGCCGCCTTCGCCGCGCTTCCCCGCGGGGGCCGTCGCGCGAAGCATGCCACCGCGAGATGGGCGTTTTGGTGCGCGTGCCGACCCTGTGCGGCGTTTCAGCGTCCGAAAAGGTCTTTGCGATGCACTGTGACCCCGCCACTCATGGGCGAGCTGCGGCCGTGGATGACGGGACCGACCAATGGAACGCGTGCGTTTATGCTCTTGGTGCCGGCGACTGCATTCACCGTGTCATGCAACATCTTGTGTCTGGAAGGCAGATACGTGAGCTTGCGAGCGAGCACGACCCACCTGCTCGTGAGTTTTCTCGATTTCCAGTGCACACTGAGCGGGTGCAGACCAACGCGACACTGTCGCAAGCCCTCATGACCTGTAAAATAGCCTCTTCCATGGAAAAGACAAAGTTGCCGTTTCATGTGTATCCGAATACCTCTTTAAGACAGCGACATCCCAGTCGGGCTCTGGTCCAGTCTCACAAGCGTGCCAATGAGCATGCGCTGTGGCAAACATCTGATTCAAACGACGTGCTTCCATTGGCAAGCACGATTCGGGTACGCCTTGCATGCACAGGCAACCCAGAGCCTCAGACACGGATGTTTCTGGTCCAACAGGTGCTGAGACATGCGCCGTTTGAGCAGGGCCTGAAACAGAATTCGCACCGGTTCGCACGGACGGGACCGGATCGGCGTGATCGGTTCGAAGGGCGGCTCCGCCATGGTAGTGTGTCGGCTGCCAAGCATCCACATCTGTCCCTCTCTGTTCTGGTTCTGACTTGTCCGCTGTCTCTGCGAGTCGGCGAGTGTGGTTGAGCCGGGCTGTGAGAGCATGTCTCGTCGGCGGGCTTCCGTACCCATGTCGGCATCCCCTCCTGGGCCCGCCTCCTTGCCGCCTCTGCCATTTGAGATCCGCCTAACCCCCCCCTTTGTCCGTCACGATGCATCCCCCACCCCCCCTGGGGTTCAACCGCTCATCTTGTCTTTGGTGGTCACAGTACTCGCCGGACGTGATCATGGTGCCGATGCTGCGCGCAACCCTCGTGGGGGGCGCACCAGGCGCTCGAGGACTCGGGACTTGTCTTCTCACAAGGGTGCAGGACCCGCCGCCGCCGAGCCCGGTGCGCTATATATCGCGCTGGTTTGTGAGACTCCCTCTGTGGTGGGGCCGCTTCAGACGCTGATTTCCGTCGCACCCGCGCTTGTCGGTCAAGTTGTTTCGATTGACGTACGTCCTGGGATTGCGGCGGTATTGCATCATGAGGAGCGCCAGTCGGCAGCTACCGCAGCAGCCGGCCTTGCTGGAGCTATGGGGCGTTCCGCGGCGCCGAAGCCTTTGGCACCCTATCCCCGTCTTCTACTGCGCGTCGTGCAGCGCAGCGGCGATGGACGTCGCGCCGAGGCCGCCGCCGGTTTCGAACACGCGCTGCACGAGGAAGGCAAGTGGGCTGGTGTATGCGCACGCGGCGGAGGCACCATTGCTCTTGGCGACACATTAAATGAGTGGCGGCTGCAGTTGTCGTGGGTGGGCGGCGTTCCCCCACTCGATGTATTGTCTTCGTACGCTATTTTCCTCGGCCGCCCGGGGCATCTGGCTGCAGTCCCTGCGATGGCGTCGGCAGCTGCCGAGACGGCGGCGGCCGCTGAAGCGCTCGTTCTGGCGGCACTTCCCGCCTCGCATGGTCGTACAAGGGCCCCGTGCGAGGCGTGTGCAGCTTCTCCTGCAGCTGTGCTAATCTCTCTTCCTTCTGCTGGCTCTGGCGCCGTGCCGGCCATGCCTGCCATGCCGCAAACGAATGCCGGTGGGGAGGAGTTGGTTGGTGGGACGCGGGGCTCTGCAGCCATCGGCCGGCCGGCAACGGCTCCCTTTGACGTTGAGTACCTGGAACATCGGCCAGGTCGAATGACGCAGCTCTTTCGCCGGCATACACGGCAGGACGCCCGGTGTCCGCTGTGTCACCTCGATGGCGTGTCTGTCAGTGGCCTGCTCGAACATTTCCACGCTCTCCACACCGACGTCAACGTCGAGTTCTTCCGTGCTGTGTCGGCCGCAGATCTGGGAGGGGCGGCATCCAGCCGTGGCGGAAGCAGCGGCTGGGACCGCTACCTGGCCAACGTTCGCTGGTTGTCCACCCCAATGCCTTTGCCAGGCATTTTTGGGTTGACCGGTTGCGTCACACCGTCCGGTGGGGCTGTGCAGCCCTCCGCCCGCCTGCGACCCACACGGGACGCCATTGCTTCCGCCGATGTGCACCCCGCTGGGCGCGCTGCCTCGTCTGCGCAGCTGCGCGTCGATGGAGGCGCCGTTCGCCCCGTTGGGGGGCTGCGTGATCGAAGCGGGGCCGGGTCGGCGACGGCTACAGCCGCCTTTCTCCGTGGGAAGCGGTCCTGTATTTGTAACCCGCTGGCGCCCGGGGCGTGTCGCCGACGGCCGAGAATGTCGCCGCGGTCGAGCGGCAAACGGGCTGCGCATCGGACACTGGCTTCTGCAAGCGCCGGTCGAGAGTACTTCCACACGGGCACCCTCGCCCCTCTTACTGTCAAGCAGTCCCCGCATGCCGAGCTGTCTTCTGACTCCGAGGACGACGTCAACGAGGATTGGCTTCACTCGATGGACGCGGCACGCCTAGAGGCCCTCGAGTTGCCGGCGCATGACGTGTTGTTCATGGCTTTGTGGACAGGGTACGTGGACGCGGTACCATCGTGGGGTGACAGAGGCGCGGCGTTCTTGCTCGGCAGCTTTTTTGTCGCGCGTCGCCGTACCATCCTGGAAACAGGGTTGCTGGCTCAGGCCG
>Ga0114957_1005887_pt1 | contig 9997 bp, 9 predicted proteins | sample BantaG_FD_87175 | JGI IMG/M metagenome (GOLD analysis project Ga0114957, IMG submission 87175) | Marine algal microbial communities from Bantry Bay, Ireland - BantryBay_4 metaG | ecosystem: Host-associated > Algae > Red algae > Unclassified | place: Bantry Bay, Ireland | collected 2014-11-21 | reverse complement strand
TATTTATTCCTTCTGATCTAGCATATGGCTCACGAGGAGCAGGTGGAAAAATAGGCCCTAATGCTGCCTTAGTTTTTGAAGTAGAATTACTAGGAATAGAATAATAAGAGATGAGGATAGATATCATTTCTGCTGTTCCAGAACTTCTAGATAGTCCGCTTAATCATTCTATCCTTAAAAGAGCTCAGCAAAAAAATATTCTTGAAGTCCAAGTTCATAACCTTAGGGATTATGGACTTGGACCTCATAAACAAATCGATGACTATCAGTATGGTGGTGGAGCCGGGATGGTTATGATGGTAGAACCATTAGATAAATGTATCACGGATCTTATGGCCGAGCGTGCTTATGACGAGATCATTTACCTTTGTCCAGATGGAGATCTTTTAGATCAGCCACTTTCTAATCGGCTCTCGCTTCATAAAAACTTGATGATGATCTGTGGTCATTATAAGGGTATAGATGAACGTATCCGAGAGCAATTAGTAACCATGGAAATAAGTATAGGAGAGTATGTCCTCTCAGGTGGAGAGTTAGCAGCAGCTGTTTTAGTAGACAGTATAGGACGACTAATTCCTGGAGTTTTAAATGATGGCAGCTCTGCCTTGTTTGATACCTTTCAGGATGATATGGTCGCTCCGCCAGTGTATACGCGTCCAGAAGTTTATAAAGATTGGAAAGTACCACCTGTGTTACTTTCAGGTCATGATAAAAAAATAGAAGACTGGCGTAACGAACAATCAGAGTTGCGAACTAACAAAAAAGATTAGATTATATAGAAAATGACGTCATTCTCGTAAGATCGATATCCTGTAGAGGACTTGATTATACCGGGGCTTTTCTGAGACCTTAGATGGACATACCATCCGTTTTATTGGAAATTAGCCTTTCGGAAATAAATATAATGACTTTTATATCTTGTAGATATGATTGTTAATGATTTTTATCTTACCTCTATATTCTCATAAAAGGCAGGGAAAATAAACCAGTAACCTGTCATGGCGACAGGAGATTCTAAAACTAAACCTACATCCGGTCCGGTAAGAACACGTCCCATAAGATCATATTGGTTACCATTACTATCGCTAAAGATGATGGGTAAAGCATTTTCGACTGGGGTATAATTTACTCCAGATGCTCTATTAAATGCTGCTAAATACCGCTGTGATTTATAACCTACGACGAGGATGTTTTCATCTTCTAAGACATCCTCTGATAGCATAATATCAGTGTCTGGTAAATCATCGTAGCTATAAGCGATCGCAGTACTGTCTCCTAGTATCCCGAGCACTTTCTCCTTTGTCAGTAGACGGTTATCTAGATACTCCATGTTGAATGGTAAAATTAAATCTCTCTCGTCTCTATAATCTCCATAAGGATAGACATCATAGGCTCTTGCAAAACCAGTGTCGATATCTAAAACAGGAGCATTAGGGTAAGCTATTTTGGCTGTAGCCCAATGTGTTTCAAGTACATTTATACTAGGCATTTTTGTATCTATATAATTTCCGGATATACATCTAGATAATAGCTGCGACCAAAAGCTGCTAGTAGTCTGATCATACATGATCAAGTTGTTGTTTAATACATATTCTGACACCCCAAAATCTAACCTAACGCCATCTACTATGCGACGCCACATTTTGGATGTTCCAGTAAGCGTACTATAACTGATTAGATCGTTAGATTCATTTATAAGTTCGTGATATACAAGTATTTTTACGGGGTATATTTTAATAGTACCTTCTACATTGGCAACTAAAACAAGATCATCATCTTCCATATAATCGATCTCACTCAGTGTTTTATATCTAGGATTATCAAGGGCAGGAATATCATCTCTATTCCTTAATCCCTGTTCGATATCATTAATATTTACATTCCACACTTGATCCTGTAGTAGGTCAGTACCACAGCTTAGAGCTAGTATAGATATACTGATAACGATTATGATAAAATTCCTCATACCTAAAGATTACCTGTGTCAGAAGGAGACATCGATCACAAAAATAAAATAAATATCATCTATGAAATATAACCGTTATCTCCTAATCTCAAGCCTATGTATACTTAACTTATACTTTAAAATATTTAAAGTCGTGATTTTTCTTGATTTTTAGTAGTGTCTCATAAATCAATTTGATCACATTTTCTACATCCTCTTTATGAGCCATTTCTACTGTGGTATGCATATAACGCAGAGGTAATGAGATCAGTACAGAAGGTACTCCGCCATTACTATAAGCAAAAGCATCCGTGTCTGTACCGGTACTTCTGGAAGAGGCAGCGTACTGGAATGGAATTTTTTTCTTAGTGGCAGTATCGATTACTAGTTCTAGTAATTTTGTCTGAACAGCAGGAGCATAAGTGAGAGATGGACCTAATCCTGCTTGGGTATCTCCTTGTTTTTTCTTATCGATAAGTGGGGTCCGAGTATCGTGCGTCACATCGGTTACGATCGCTACATTTGGTTTGATGCGATCAGCGATCATCTGAGCTCCCCGCAGTCCTATTTCTTCCTGTACCGCATTTACAATATAAAGAGAGTAGGGAAGATTCTTTTTATTTTTCTTCAGCAGACGAGCCACCTCCGCGATACAAAATCCTCCTAATTTATTATCTAAGGCCTTACCTACATAGTAGCGATTATTAAGGGTCATCATCTCATCTTCGTAAGTGATGACACATCCTACATGGATTCCCATAGCTAGCACTTCCTTATTATCTTTTGCCCCCACATCGATAAATATTTTATCCATTGTAGGCGACGCATCTGCATCTTTTCCTTTCCTTAAATGTATAGCTGGCCATCCAAAAACACCTTTAACGATTCCTTTTTTTGTATGGATATCTACACGCTTAGATGGAGCGATGATATGATCAGATCCTCCGTTACGGATTACATTTATAAAACCATCATCAGAAATATGATTAACAAACCATGAAATCTCATCTGCATGTGCCTCGATGACCACTTTATAAGGTTTACCTGGATTGATCACGCCATATACGGTTCCGTAAACATCTAGTTCCCATTCATCGACATAAGGCTTTAGATAATTTAGCCATATTTTCTGACCAGGTGCTTCGAACCCCGTGGGAGAAGCATTATTTAAATATTTTTTAAGAAATTGTTCTGAGGCTTTTGTAAGAATAGACATTAACTAAAATTTTTGGAGTACCATGACTTGGGATCACTATTCCAGTTCTCTAAGATAGCTTTTTCTTTATCAGAAATGTAAGCAATTCGCTCTGCTTCTTGTAATAAACTAGAATATCCACTTAAGGAATGATACGGACATTGATGGTTAGAAAAATTATTTTTTGCTGTTTGGAATTCGTAATCAAAAATAGATACGACTTCCTTTACATTTAAATCGGCTTCCCTGAGTACTTCTACTGCTGCTAGGCTACTACCTCCAGTAGATATAAGATCTTCTACTACTAGTGTTTTTGCACCGACATTATATCGCCCTTCGATCTGGTTTTGCCTCCCATGTTCTTTTGCTTTACTTCTGACATAAATAAAAGGCAGTTTTAGGTAGTCGGCAAGTAAGGCTCCATGAGGAATTCCTGCAGTAGCTACACCTGCAATTAAATCTATAGGTCCTAGTTGTTCTACATGTTCTGCAAATGCAGTTTTTATCATATCTCGGATGTCCGGATAAGATAATGTAATTCTATTATCGCAGTAGATAGGAGATCGCATTCCTGATGCCCAAGTAAATGGATCCGATGGGCTCAGTTTAATGGCTTTAATTTCTATTAGTTTTTTAGCTAGGGTGGTATTTATATTCATTAATTTTAGCACTTTAAAAGCGACACAAATGTACAAAATCTACATAAATGATTCTCCTTTAATCCTTTGCCCAACTGTTAAGGTTTCTTTTATCAAAAATAATGATCGTAAACAACTCATTTCTCGATATAATGGTAAAAGTAAATTTATCCTTAATCATATCGATATGATGGAAAAAGCAGATGAGTATGATGAGGTGATTATTCATGCAGAAGATTACGATACTCTTAAGGCGGACTGTCTTAGTTTATATAAAATTATTTTAGCATCTGGTGGACTGGTTTTAAACGAAGAGGGAGAAATTATGTTTATTTTCAGGAGAGGTTTTTGGGATTTACCCAAAGGTAAAATAGAAGCAAAAGAGAAAAAGAAAAAAGCGGCTATTAGAGAAGTGACCGAGGAGACTGGACTTATAGATTTAACCATATTAGCTAAAATAGGTGTGTCTAATCATTCTTATAAAAACAAATCTGGTAAACGTATTTTAAAAGTATCACACTGGTATCTTATGAATACTTATAAACAACAAGCTACTCCTCAAACAGAGGAAGACATCGTAAAGGCGGAGTGGATTACACTAGAAGAATTTTACGCTAAAGAAAGACCCGTTTTTTCCAGTATTTTAGAAATCCTAGATCTCTACCAGATGAAACTATCTAGTGAAGAAAATTTTGAACCGTATTTTTAACTAGAGTACAAAGTATTTAGTATCAAGTACAAAATATTCAGTAGGAATTAGGAAGTACCAAGAAGAAGGGCCAAGTAGGCAGTACTGAGCGCTCAGAACAGATTCTCTGCTTTTTTTTGTCATTATGATTGGAGCGATTAGGAACAGATCATTCTAATATCTAGAAGTCTAAAGTCTAACATCTAAAAATCTAACCTCTCATTTGCCCTTTTCCATCTTTTATGAGACCATAACCAATACTCAGGTTTCTCAATAATTTGTCTTTCTAGACTACGCATGTACAATTCCGTTATTTCTCCGTCAGTAGTCTTAGAAGGATCATCGGTTAGTAATTCGTAACGCAGTTTATAGTGACCTCTTTTTACTCTTTTTGTAATTATATTAAAGACAGGGTAGCCTCTGCGTCTTGCTAGACGATCCACTCCAAAATGACAAGGCGTATCCTGATTTAAGAATCGGATCCAGTGAGCGGTTTTAGTATTACTGGGACCCTGGTCAGAGAGAAATACAAACTGAGTAGGCTGGTCAGCAAATGATCTTATGGCAGTTCCTGCTTTAGCAACATCGGCCCAGAATACATTTTTTCCACAGCGATGAGTTTGCACGTAATCATTGATATATTTATTCTTGAGCAACTTTACTATTCCTAGCGAACGATGTTTTATAAAATGTCCTACAGCGAGTGGTCCCCATTCCCAGTTTGCGTAATGACTTGCATAAAGGATTACGTGTTTACCTTGGTCATAATATGAGTGGACTAACTCTGTATCATGAAATACATAGCGTCTTTTTATTTCTTCTTCCGACATGGAGAATCCTTTGATCCCTTCTAGTAATACATCTGCTAGATTTATATACGATTTTTTAAAAATAGAATTTAGTTCTGTTTCTGATTTGTCAGGAAAAGAGTTCTCTAAATTCTGCTTAGTGACATCAGTCCTATATCTAAAAACTTTTCGGAGAAACCACGCAAGCACATCTGAAAGCTTATACATGACTGGAAATGGTAGGATTCCTATAAATCCAGCTAATAATCTAAATAATAAATAGTTGATATACTGCACTTAGAAATTATATTTCTCTTTCCATAAATTCTTTAATCGCTCTGCCATTTTATATTCTGCAGGATTATCACCAGTCTGATAAAATCCAGTTCCTTTTAATTCGTCAGGGAGATACTCGTCCAAAACGAAATTGCCAGGGCTATCATGTGCGTAGTTGTAATTAGTGCCATAGTCTAGTTCTTTCATAAGCTGAGTAGGAGCATTTCTAAGGTGTAATGGAATAGAAAGTCCTCCTGTTTTCCTCACTATATCTTGAGCCTTTCCGATGGCTAAATAAGCGGAATTACTTTTAGGACTTGCTGCTAGATAGATGACACACTGTGACATGATAATACGACCTTCTGGCATTCCTATTTTTTCCAAAGCAGTAAAACAATTATTAGCGATAAGTAGCGCATTAGGATTAGCAAGGCCGATATCTTCTGCAGCTAGTATAATTAATCGTCGACATATAAATTTAGGATCTTCTCCTCCTTCTATCATTCTAGCGAGATAGTAAACTGCTGCATTAGGATCAGAGCCTCTGATCGACTTGATAAAAGCAGAGACTGTATCATAATGATTTTCACCTGTTTTGTCGTATTGTTGGATGTTCTGTTGGATGCTTCTTTCTACCAGCTCGTTAGTGATGACTAATGGCTCTCCCTCAGGGATGCTATTGATCGTAATTTCTAGACAATTATATAATTTACGTGCATCGCCGCCAGAGAATTTTATTAGTGCTTCATAATCTGTCACTGATACATCTCTTGATTTTAAAAAATGATCTTTAGTGATAGCATTATCTACGAGTTGGATCAGTTGATCTTTTTCTAATGCTTTTAAAACATATACTTGACACCTTGAGAGGAGAGCTGAGATCACCTCAAAAGAAGGATTTTCTGTAGTCGCTCCGATGAGTGTGATGATACCTTTCTCTACGGCGAGTAATAATGAGTCTTGCTGTGATTTGCTAAATCTATGAATCTCATCGATAAATAGAACTGGTGGTGAGGCATTAAAAAATTGTTGCTTCTTAGCTGATGCTATAGTCTCTCTTACATCCTTTACACCAGAATTTATTGCACTGAGGGCGTAGTATGGTGTTTCTAATTTTTCCGATATAACAGATGCGATAGTCGTTTTTCCTACACCCGGGGGTCCCCATAGTATAAAAGAAGGAATCTTTCCAGACTCGATGATATTCCTTAGTATGGCACCATCGCCCATGAGATGTTTCTGCCCGACATATTGGTCGAGTGTCTTAGGTCTCATTCTTTCTGCTAATGGTTGCATGACTAGTGTCTTTAAAAAACCAAAGATAGAGATATCTATTTATATGAGATTAATATGGTTTATTACTATTTATGATTCTAATAGTAAGTATATTCTCTATTGTAAAATCGGTGTTTTATATCAGGTCGCAGGATTTGTAGTGGATATAAACGGAGAGGACATAGGGTATGAGGTTATCTAAGTCATCACCTCGGCAGCTGTAAAAATACTGCCGCCTACATAGATCAGTTCTTCCTTTTTTACTTTCTTCTTAGCAGCTGAGAGTGCAAATTTTACTGATGCATATGCTTTACCGTTAAGACCTTGAAGAGATGCTTGATTTTTTAGGTTCTGAGCATCTAATCCTCTTGGAATATTAGCTTTAGCAAAATAATAAAGAGCATCTTTAGGGAATAGCTGTAAAATGGTATCGAGCTTCTTATCATTTACAAAACCCAGTACAAAATGTATCTGGGGATAATCTGCTTTTGTAAGAGCCGATATCACCTCAGTAAGTCCAGCTTGATTATGGGCACTATCAGTGATGATTAGTGGTTTTTTCGATAGGGTTTGCCAGCGACCGAGATAGTAAACTTTTTCACGGAGCTGGGTAAAGCTAAGGATGGCACTTTTGCGATTGTAAGTATATTTTGGGACTTCTTTAGATAGTAGTTTTAAAGCAGATATGGAGGTGATGATATTTTTTAATTGGTAAGGAGCTCGTAGTAGGTCTGCTAGCACTTTTTTCTCATCAGAATTTAATCGGGTAGAAGCAATAGTAAGAGGAGCTTTTTTAGCCGCTGCTTTTTTAATAAATATCGATAATACATCATCTTGTTTTTCTCCTATAAGGACTGGGATATTTTTCTTGATGATTCCAGCTTTTTCCCTAGCGATGTTATTAAGTGTATTTCCTAGCATCTGCTGATGATCTAGACTGATATTAGTAATTATGCTGAGTAGTGGGGTGATAACATTAGTACTATCGAGTCTACCGCCGATACCAGTTTCTATAATTGCGATATCTACTTTTTGATGAGCAAAATAATCAAAAGCCATAGCCACGGTAATCTCAAAAAAAGAAGGCTTTATCGCAGCGATGGCAGCCATATTTTCTCTAACAAAACGAGTTACCGCTTTTTTTTGAATTAGCTCATTATTAATCTTGATTCTTTCTCTAAAATCCATGTAATGAGGCGAAGTATACATCCCTACTCTTAGGTGCTTACTTGCTATTGCTGCGGCTATCATGTGTGTAACGGTGCCTTTACCATTAGTCCCTGCGATATGCACAGAGGCAATTTTTTTTTCTGGATTATCTAGGTGATCACAGAGTTTTATAATATTAGTTAAGTCCTTTTTTAAAGCTGCTGGGCCTACTCGCTGATACATCGGTAACTGCGTGTATAAGAAATCTAAACACTGCTTAAATGACTTCATTGCTTGTCTATTTAAATCTTATTTTTGTCTTACAGGAAAATGACAGAAAGATACGATTATATCATTTGTGGTGCAGGATGTGCAGGATTAAGTCTTGCATATTATTTATCATTATCAGATTTAGGAGACCGTAAAGTTTTATTAGTAGATAAGGATGCAAAGTTACAAAATGACCGTACGTGGTGTTTTTGGGAAAAGGGAGATTCTCCCTATGAGGAAGTCGTGGATAGGGCGTGGGACAAACTTTATTTTTACAGTGATACGCTCCAGAAAAAATTAGACATCAGTCCTTATACATATAAGAAGATAAGAGGTATTGATTTTTATAATTTTGTTTTGAGCAGGTTAGGTCGACATCCTAATATTACATTCCGTAAGGAGCACATTACTGATGTGTCAGAAGTAAATACTCAAGTGGTAGTGACTTCTGATCATCAAATATATCATGGTGCTCAGGCATTTGTATCTTATCCAGATGAGATCTCATTTAAAGGGCATCACCATGTGCTGCAGCATTTTAAAGGATGGGAGATCGAAACGAAAGAGTCTTCTTTTGAAAAAGACGTGGCTACTTTTATGGATTTCCGTACGGATCAGGCAGGAGAGACTCGCTTTCTTTACGTTTTGCCTAAATCAGATAAAAAAGCCCTTGTAGAATTAGCTATTTTTTCTAAAAAAATTCTAAAGCAGTCTGATTATGACCAAATTCTAAAAGACTATATAAACGGTCCATTGAGTATTACTAAGTATAATATTCTAGAAGAAGAATTTGGGGTAATACCGATGACCACCTATCCTTTTGAAGAACATAATCAGGCTAATATAAAGTATATCGGTACCGCTGGAGGCTGGGTAAAAGCTACATCAGGATACGCTTTTGATAGGATACAGAGATTAAGTAAATCATTGGCGAAAGCCATAGTACAAAATGAAAATATAGATCAGGTATTACTTACCGTTAATAACAGATATAGAGCCTACGATAAGATATTCTTAAATGTGATACTGTCTGGAAAAAAATCAGGAGCTGATGTATTTACGGCCTTGTTTAAATCTCTACCGCCGCAACTAGTATTTAAATTTTTAGACGAGGAGACCACTTTTCTAGAGGATTTAAGATTATTTACTGGACCACCTACTATCCCTTTTGTAAAAGGTTTTTTCTCTGAACTATTATCCTGATAATATAAAAGATCACCATAAGAAATCATCCTTAAATATTGAAGTGTAAATAGCTTTAGAAAGTATTCTTATGATGCTTGTAAGGTCTATATCTCTCGCATTAGACGAGCCTTTAATTTCTTTTTGTATTCCTCCTCGACCCAGTCTCTATAGTTACGCGTGGTATTTACCAGACAGTAGCAGTATCTTCTGATCCGATCTGCGATTTCGTCATTGAGTAGTTTTAGAAGTTCTAGAGCTTCTGGAAAATCCTCAGCATTTTCTGATATGATCTCCATGTGATTATCCATAGACTGCTCTAGTATTATGGAAGTCTTTTTCTTAGAAGCGACGATGTTTTTATATGCTCCTTTTATATCAAACTCTAGTGACTCTGAGTTTTTAAAACGCTCTCTAAATTCTTTAGGCATGCGATATACAAAACGCTTTTCTATTTCCTCATCTGTAATCAGATTCTCTAGAAAATACTGTGGAGATCTAAAAATTTTATACCAGTCGATATCCGCGGACCACTGACCAAAACGGGCAGCATTATTACCCATATCTATAACTTCAAAATTCTTTTTACTA
>Ga0114957_1005885_pt1 | contig 9999 bp, 7 predicted proteins | sample BantaG_FD_87175 | JGI IMG/M metagenome (GOLD analysis project Ga0114957, IMG submission 87175) | Marine algal microbial communities from Bantry Bay, Ireland - BantryBay_4 metaG | ecosystem: Host-associated > Algae > Red algae > Unclassified | place: Bantry Bay, Ireland | collected 2014-11-21 | reverse complement strand
CGGTTTGAAAGCTTGGGAAGGTAGTAAAGACACCATTTTTAAAACGGATAATGAAACTGTTACAGATTTTGTATACTCCTCAAATTTATTTAAAAAGGTTCGTGAGGCTATATTAAAAGAAAACAGTTAGTATTTTATTTTCTATTAATATAAACCGTGTCCACATTAATTTCTTTTTTTAGCCATTGACTAAACTGTTTCTCCTTTACATTAACGATACTATCTTTTAAACTTGTACGCCATCTTACACGTACAACTGGTATGGTATCTATTCTAATAAAGTCTTTAGATTCTAACATGTTGGCGTAGCTAAATAACTCCAAATCCTTAAATCTTATTTTTGCATCTTTTGCTAACGTAGTAAAAGAAACGGCGTTTTTAGCGTTGTTTTTCTTTTCTAATTCTAAATTTAGCGTGTTTATATTACCTTGAAGTTCTTCAATTTGTTTTTGCAGTCCATCAATTACATTGTCTCGCCTATCTAAATCGTCGTAAGCACGTTCTAGAGATTGAGATATTCTATCGATACTTCTAGATTTATTGGCACGAATAACCAATTCAAAATCTTTAATATTACCGTAATTACTTCCATTTTTTAATTCATTTCTAAGGTCGGATAATGTAGCATCGGATATTTCACCATTAAAATTAACACGTATTTTTTTATTTTCGACATCAAGCTTTGGATTGTTCTGTAACCATAAATTTTCATTAGTTTCAATTTCATTTTTAACGTAGTTATCAAAATCCATTTCATATTTACTTTGTTGTAGCACATTAATAAATGTGTAAATAGCAGGAATCATAACGACTATGGCAACTAAAGATGCAAATCTTGCAATACGTTTTCGCTTAGCAGAATTGGCATATTTTAGCATTGGAAAGCGTAAAATTTTCAATACTAAAAACGTTGCTAGGGCAATAAAAATTGTATTTATAGTAAACAAGTACATAGCCCCCCAAAAATAGACCCAATTGCCTTTAGCTAAACCATAACCCGCGGTACATAGAGGTGGCATTAATGCTGTAGCGATGGCTACACCAAAAATAACTGAGGCTATAGTGCCTCGTTTTGTTCTTGCAATAATTAAAGCCAAACCACCAAAAAATGCAATTAAAACATCTCGAATATCTGGACTTACACGCCCTAAAAGTTCGGAAGTATCTTTACTTAACGGAAAAAAATAAAAGAATAAAAAAGCCGCTAACAAACTAAGCACAATCATAGTTGCTAAGTTTATAAGTGAGCGCTTTAAAGTATCAATATCGTTTATGGCAATAGCTAAACCAATACCCAAAATAGGTCCCATTAAAGGAGAAATTAACATGGCACCAATTACAACTGCAGCAGAGTCTGCATTTAAACCAACTGAGGCCACGAAAATGGAACAAATTAAAATCCAAGCGGTTGCACCTTTAAATGGTATATCTGCTTTTATTGCCTCTACGGTAGCATCTCTATCTGTATCGTGCCTAAAATCTAGTAGTTCAGTAAAGAATTTCTTAATACTCTCAAAGAAACTAAATGCTTCTTTTTTTACAGATTCTTTAGATTGGTTTATAGCCTCATCACTTTTGGCCGCTGCTTCTTTGGCTGCTTCAACTTTAGCTAACGCTTCTTTATCAGACTCTTCTGCAAAATTAAATTTATTCTCGTTGCTCATATACTATCCTAAATGATTTCCATATTGGTCTTTTACCTTTTGAAGTACTTTTTTAATATCCTGTTCTTTTTTCTTTGGAAAGATAAGTAAAACTTCGTCTTTATCCACAATTATATAATCTTGTAAGCCATCTAAAACTACAACTTTATCTTTATTAGTTCGTATAATGTTTCCAGAAGCGTCTTCGGTTAGTGTTCTTGAATTTACAACAGCGTTATTATTGTCGTCTTTATCTAACTTATCGTATAGGCTTCCCCAAGTTCCAAGATCGTTCCAATCGAACGTTGCAGGTAAAACATATACGTTTTTAGATTTTTCCAAGATGGCGTAATCAACCGATATGCTTTTGGCTTTAACATAGTTATCTCTTATAAAATCGTCTTCAAAATCTGTATTGTAAACAGGTACTCCGTTTTCGAAAAGCTCAAACAATTCTGGCTGGTTAATTTTAAAAGCGGCTAATACACTTTTAACACTCCACATAAAGATACCAGCATTCCATAAAAAATTGCCTTGATTAATAAAACTTTTAGCAGTTATATAATTTGGCTTCTCGCGAAACTGGTTGACAGATTTTATAACTTCCTTTGATTTCTTATCGTATTCTATATAACCGTAGCCAGTATTTGGAAATGTTGGTGTAATGCCTAGCGTTATTAGGGTATCGCTAGTTTTACAAAAATTGAATGCATGTTGTACGTTATCTCCGAAAGCTTCTTCATCTTCAATCCAATGGTCGCTTGGTGCAACTAAAATTAATGCATCTTCATTTTCTTTTTGTATTTTTAATGAAGCATACAATATACAAGGCGCCGTATTACGCATTACTGGTTCTAAAACTACCTGTCTTTTTGTAACTTCTGGAAGTTGCTTAAACACTAAATCGTTATACCTTGCATTGGTTAAAATAAAAATGTTTTCTTTAGGAATTAGTTTTGCCAAGCGGTGAAAAGTTTTTTGAATAAGAGTATCACCAGTACCCAGCATATCGTGAAATTGTTTTGGAAAATCCTGTGTACTTACGGGCCAAAACCTTGAACCTACACCTCCTGCCATTAAAATAGCGTAGTAATTTTTATTTTTCATCTATCTTTTACTTGACAACCATTTTTAAATGTAACATGAATTTTTTAAAAAAAATATATGTTTATTTGTTTTACTTTTTTTAAGCAGATATTACTTCTATTTCTGCATTAGGGCTGAAAAGATACACTTTTCCTGTACTAATTTCAACACATTCAAAACGTTTTACACGTTTTTTTAATTTTTTAAAAACTTTTTTATTTCTAAATTTAAAAATAGTACCGATGGGTACTTCAAAAACATGTATTACATTGGTTAAAACATCAAACTGTTTTAAAGCATACGCCAATTGCGTGTCTGTATCACTACTTGCTTTTGGGTTTTTAAAATGTTTAGCAAGCAATGGTAAAAGCTGTAAAGGGAATATCTCAGGATTTAAAAAGGGCAGCATTAAGTGTTGAAAGGTACGCTTCCACTCTATTCCGTGAGGTTTTATAAATCTTCCAAAAGATTTATAAGCTTCAAAATGTGCAATTTCGTGTATTAATGTTATTAAAAATCGGTATTTATTTAGGTTGTTATTAATTGTTATTTGATGCTTTCCATTTGGTAATGCTCTATAATCGCCATGCTTTGTTTTTCGTTCGTTCTTAACTAAAACAACTAAATTATCATCTTTTAAAAGTTGTGTTATTTTAAAAATTGAAGCCTCTGGCAAGAAATTGTCTAGCGTTTTTTGCATGAATGGTAAAATACTAAAAGAAATAGTTCTATAAAATAAATTTCTATTTAAAAACTACACATACGCCATTACATGCTTTCTGGTACAGCTATGCCCAATAATTTAAACGTATTTTTAATTTAAACTTGTATTAAATAATTTTTTGCTTGTTCTAAGGTTTTTACGACTCTAGTAGTTTTTTAATTAAAGGGTTTGTTGTGCTTTGCATTTAATAAATTAAGCTCTTAAAAACCAAACAATCAATATAGGTCTATACAAACTAAATCTTAATTAGATTTTTTCGTTACTAATTAGTGCTGCTTTTTAATGTAAAAGGTTCTTTTTTAAATACCTTAAAAAACAATTCAGTCATAAAACGAAATAAAATAATTCTTATCTTTAAAGCATAAAGCTTGAGATATCGTACGAAAATTACCCTATTAAATACTAACGTTTCATTTTAAGATTAATCTTTAGTTATTTTTAAAAAATAGAACTTATGACATTAAATATCAAGCAGTCTCTACTTTTATTATTAATTACTTTTCTACTTGTAGGCTGTAGCTCAACAAATATTTTAACAATGAGTGTTACAGAACCAGCATCTGTTTATATACCAAACCATATAAAAAAAATTGGCCTATTAAATAGAAGTGAGTCTACAGCCAATAAAGTTTTAGATGATATTGACAAGATATTTTCAGCCGAAGGAAAAAATTTAGACAAAGAGGGTGCTGAAAATCTAATTTTTGGAATTAAAGATGAATTTGAAAAAAATAAAATTTTTGAAACTGTTAAATTAGTAAATTCTGACAAAATTAAAAATCCTGGATTGGGCATTTTTCCAAACACCCTACCTTGGTCTGTAGTTAATCAAATTTGTACCAAAAATGCCATAGATGCTTTAGTTGTATTGTCGTTTTACGATACCGATGCAGCAGTAAGTTACAGCACCAAAACTATAGAAAAGTCTAATGTTTTAGGCGTAAAAATTCCTATGATTGAGCATACCGCAAGAATAAATACCAATATTTTGGGTGGTTTGAGAATATACGATAATGCCAATAAAACAATTTTAGATGAAGTTATAAGACGAGATAAATCCGTATCCATAGGTCGTGGAATTAATCCGATAGAGGCTGCTAAAGCTGTAATTCAAAGAAAAGAAGCCATTCTACAAATAAGTAATACCATTGGTCAAAGTTATGCTTTAAGAGTCTATCCTTTTAAAATACGTGTATCAAGAAATTATTATGTAAGTGGCACCAAAAATTTTAAAATTGCCAAGCGCCGAGCCCTAACTGGCGACTGGGATGGTGCAGCAAAACTCTGGGAGGTCGAAACAGAAAATAGGAACCACAAAATTGCTGGTCGTGCTTACTATAATATGGGTATTATTAACGAAATTAATGGCAACCTTGACGTTGCAATAGATTGGGTATCAAAAGCGTTTACTAATTATAAAAATAGAAATGCATTACGTTATCTTAAAATTTTACAAAATAGAAAAGTGAAAATGAAATTGCTTGCTAACCAAAATAATTAAACCAAAAATACTATCCAACTAAATGTCTTTACGGTTTTAATCAACCTAGGTCTTAAAAAACGGACTCTATACAAAGCGTTAATACCATTCCAGAACTTTATGTTCTTGGGTATAAAATATTAAAAAAAAAATTACATACGCTCTGGTACAGCTATGCCTAATAATTTAAACGCATTTTTAATTGTATTACCAACACTTTTAGAAAGTTGAACTCTAAATTGTATCGATGCGTTGCAATCGTTACCCATTACAATTGGTAAATTTTGAAATAAAGAATTATAATCTTTTACCAAATCGTAAGTATAATTAGCAATTAGCGCTGGACTTAATTGCTGTGCTGCATTTTGTATAAGTTCTGGAAATTGCTGCAATTGTTTAATAACAGCTTTCTCTTTATCGTGAAGCTCTAAGTTGTTTTTTATAGCATTAGCACTAAATGCACTGGCATGGCTTGTCTTAGCTTTACGCAAAACCGATTGTATTCTAGCATAAGTGTATTGTATAAATGGGCCAGTATTGCCTTGAAAATCTATAGATTCTTTAGGGTTAAATAGGATACGTTTTTTAGGATCTACTTTTAAAATATAATATTTTAGAGCGCCTAATCCTATGGTATTGTAAAGGGTTTCTTTTTCTGATGAACTGTAACCTTCCAATTTCCCTAAATCTTCAGAAATTGTTTGTGCTGTAGCAGACATATCACGAATTAAATCATCTGCATCTACAACAGTTCCCTCTCTACTTTTCATTTTTCCGCTAGGTAAATCTACCATACCATAACTTAAATGATAAAGATTTTTTGCCCAACTAAAACCTAATTTTTTTAGTATTAAAAACAGCACTTGAAAATGGTAGTCCTGTTCGTTACCAACGGTATATACCATACCGCCAACATCTGGATAATCTTTAATACGTTGTATAGCTGTACCAATATCCTGCGTCATGTAAACGGCAGTACCATCACTTCTTAGTACTATTTTTTCGTCTAATCCATCACTTGTTAAATCGCACCAAACAGATTGGTCTTCCTTTTTAAAAAACACACCCGTTTTTAAGCCTTCCGCAATAAACTCTTTGCCAAGTAGATAGGTTTCACTTTCGTAATACAAACTATCGAAATCGACACCTAAATTTTTATAAGTGACATTAAAACCAGCATAAACCCAATGATTCATTGTTTGCCATAATTCTACGACTTTAGTATCACCAGCCTCCCATTTTTGAAGCATTTGCTGCGCTTCTTGCAAAATTGGAGCTTGCTTTTTAGCCTCCTCTTCTTTTTTTCCTGAGGCTATTAAAGTGGCTATTTCTTTTTTATACGCTTGATCAAATTTTACATAGTAATAGCCTACTAATTTATCACCTTTAGTTAATTCGGGATTTAAGGTTGTATTTGGCGTTTCTTTTTGGCCATCACTTCCATTAGGAGCAAACCGTTGCCATGCAAGCATACTTTTGCAAATATGTATGCCGCGATCGTTAATAATTTGGGTTTTATATACTTTCTTCCCAGAAGCTTCTATAATTTTAGAAACACTATAGCCTAGTAAGTTGTTGCGCACATGGCCTAAATGTAATGGTTTGTTTGTGTTTGGCGAAGAATATTCTACCATTACAGCATCGTTATTTTCAACTACTGGTTTAATGCCATAATTAGAATCAGCTTTTATAGCGTTAAAGACCTCAAAATAAAAGGCATCTTCTAATTCAATATTTAAAAAACCTTTTACAACATTAAAGGCTTTAATATCTTTAACCTCATCTACCAAAAATTGACCAATAGATGTACCAATTTCTACAGGATTACCTTTAATAACCCGCAGCATTGAAAAAACTACAACTGTAATATCTCCAGCAAATTCTTTTCTAGTAGATTGAAATTCTACAGTGTCTAGATTTGCATTATAAATTTTACTAACGGCTTGCTTTACAGCGCGGGTAATAGTTGCTTGAAGTGTCATTTTTGTATTTACTTTTAAACATGCAAATATAGCAATAAAACGGAGGTGACGTGTTACTATTTTTAAGGTTTTAAAATGAAAATTAAGGCGTGTTACTTAAATTATGCTTTTGGCAAAAACACTTCTGCCATCATACATCGTGCACTACCACCACCGCATGTTTCTATGGTGTCTAACGGACTAGAAAGTATGGCGCAATGCTTTTCAATTAGTTTGATTTGTGCTTGAGATAAAGCGTTGTAAGCGGCTTGACTCATTACCATAAATAATTTATTGTCTTTCCCTCTAACTTGAAGCATATTGCCAGCAAAACTGTGCATTTGCTTTTCATCTATTCTAATAACTTCCTTATTAGAATCTTTTAGGTGTTGTACTACATTTTTGCGTTCGCGTTTATCATCAATACTTTCCAAGCAAATTACGGCAAACGTTTCAGCTAGAGCCATCATTACATTTGTATGATAAATTGGTAGACGTTTATTTTCTACCGATTGATAGGCCGTAAATACTATTGGCGTGTATTCAAAATCTTCACAAAACTCAATAAACAAGTCCTCATCTGCTCTAGGAGACATGGCACAATATGCTTTTCTATTAACATGGTCTAATAGTAAACTGCCTGTACCTTCTAGAAAAACGCCCTCATTTTCGGCCTTTGTGTAATCTATAATATTATTAATTTTAAAACCTTCTTTTTCTAAACGCATAAAAACTTCGTCGCGACGTTCTTTTCTTCGGTTTTCTGCAAACATTGGATACAAGCCTACATCACCATTAGTATGAAAACTTACCCAATTGTTTGGGAAAATGGAATCTGGTGTGTCCATTAGTGTATCATCTTCTTCTACAATAACATGCACGCCAACAGCTCTTAATTTATCAACAAAGGCATCAAATTCTTCTTGTGCTTTTTTATTAATTTCAGCATTTTTTAAATCTAAATCTTCTTGAAAATAATTATTAATAGCTGTTTGCTCATTCATTCTGAAATGAACAGGACGAATCATTAAGATTGTATTTGTAGTTTGTTGCATGATGTATAATATTGAAGTGTAAAAATAACGTATATCAAAATTATACTTCTGCTTTATTGAAGAAAAAAAAATTAAAAAGTCTTAAGTAATTTTTAAAAATAACAAAACTGTAGATTTTTTTTATTTCCATTTAATACCGCAACCTACGCTAGGTTTTTGGTCTTCTGCAGGTGGCTTGTTGGCTAAAAGTCGATCTAATGCATTACGTAAATCTTTGCCATTGACTTCCTTTTGGTTTCCAGGTCTAGAATTATCTAACCTGCCATGATAAACAGATTCTAAATTGCTATTAAAAACATAAAAATCGGGAGTACATGTTGCGTTATACGCCTTTGCAACTTCTTGAGTTTCGTCGTACAAATACGGGAAAGGATATTTTAACTTGGCGGCCACCTGCTTCATTAGCTCAGGTCGGTCTTGTGGATATTTGTCTGCATCATTACTACTTATCGCAATAAATCCAATGCCTTTTGCTTTGTAGTGGTCTGCAAGTTTTACCAACTCTGTATTAATATGCACAACGAAAGGACAGTGATTACAGATAAACATTATTACCGTACCTTGATCTCCTTTTAGTTGTTGTAAGTTTATTGTTTTACCTGTTACAACATCTTGTAAAGAAAATTCTGGTGCTAGCGTTCCATTTTTAAATGCCTTAGACTCTGTAAGTGCCATATTTTTAGTATTATTTAATTATAAAATTAAATAAAAAAATTAAAATAGGCACTATCTAAAATTTAAAAAACTTTATTTGGACTGAACAACTTCTCCATATAAATCGAAATCTGCTGCTTCAATTATTTTAATGGTTGCGAATTCGCCTGTTTTTAAGTAGGTAGTGGTTGCATTAATAAGAACTTCGTTATCTACATCAGGAGAATCACTCTCTGTACGACCAATAAAATATTCGCCTTCCTTCCTATCTATAACGACTTTATATGTTTTACCAATTTTTTGCTGATTAAGTTCCCATGAAATTTGAGATTGAATTTCCATGATTTCATTGGCACGCGCTTGTTTAACATCTTGTGGCACATCATCCACCAAATTAAAGGCGTGTGTATTTTCCTCATGAGAATAGGTAAAACAGCCTAAACGCTCAAAACGCATCTTGCGAACCCACTCTCTTAATTCTTCAAACTGTTCCTGTGTTTCGCCTGGATAGCCTACAATAAGTGTTGTGCGAATAGTCATTACAGGTACTTTAGCTCTAAACTGTTTAAGTAGTTTAGTGGTTTTTTCGTGAGTTGTACCACGACGCATACTTTTAAGAATATCGTTGTTAATATGTTGTAATGGTATATCTAAATAATTACAAACCTTAGGTTCCCGATTCATTACATCAAGTACATCCATTGGAAAACCTGTTGGGAATGCATAATGTAACCTAATCCACTCTATACCGTCAACCTTTACCAGCTGCTCTAACAGTTCTGCAAGATTTCTTTTTTTATACAAATCTAATCCGTAATAGGTTAAATCTTGCGCAATAAGCACCAACTCCTTAACGCCAGTTGCAGCTAGTTTTTCAGCCTCCGTTACTAAGTGCTCTATAGGTTTACTTTTATGTTTTCCACGCATTAATGGTATCGCACAAAAACTGCACGGTCTATCGCAACCCTCAGCAATTTTTAAATAAGCATAATTTTTAGGTGTAGTGGTTAAACGCTCTCCAATTAACTCGTGCTTATAATCTGCTCCTAGAGCTTTTAATAATCCTGGTAATTCTGTTGTTCCAAAATATTGATCGACGTTGGGAATTTCCTTCTGCAAGTCTGGTTTATACCTTTCGGAAAGGCAACCAGTTACAAAAACTTTATCTACATCTCCATCTTCCTTTTTTTGCATGTATTCCAAAATGGTATTCACGCTTTCTTCCTTTGCATTATTAATAAAACCGCAAGTATTGATCACTACTATGTTTCCTTCTTCTTCGTGTACAACATCTTTGTCACTCGCTTTTAGTTGCCCCATTAACACTTCGCTGTCGTACACATTTTTACTGCAACCTAGTGTAATAACATTGATCTTGTTTTTTTTAAGTGACTTT
>Ga0114957_1005884_pt1 | contig 10000 bp, 3 predicted proteins | sample BantaG_FD_87175 | JGI IMG/M metagenome (GOLD analysis project Ga0114957, IMG submission 87175) | Marine algal microbial communities from Bantry Bay, Ireland - BantryBay_4 metaG | ecosystem: Host-associated > Algae > Red algae > Unclassified | place: Bantry Bay, Ireland | collected 2014-11-21 | reverse complement strand
GGGAGAGCGCCACGCCGCCGCCCGCCACGCCCGCGCCCGACCCGCGCCAGCAGCCCAATCTCAAAGACCTAACGCCCGAACTGGTGGAGCTGCTGCTCAAGGCCACCGCACCCCGCCGCGCCGACCGCTTTGGCTCGGCCCACGAACTGCTCAAGGCGCTGGACGGCATCCAGCGCGCGCGGCGGCTCCAGCCATCCACCACCGATCTATTGGACAACGATATCTTCCACGGCTTTATTCAAAACGGTCAGCAGCCAATCAATGGAGAGGCCGACACCAACGGCAGCAGCCCACCGCCTATTCCGCCCAACACCAATCCCTATGTTAACCGCTTGCTCACCCTCTATAGCCAAAGTAAGCGCACCAATGCCGGCACCCGCGGTCTGGATACCTTTGCTCAGCACATCTATGTAGAGACCGCGCTGGATCGGGCATTAGCCCCAGCCGTGCTGGCGGGCGAATTCCGGCTCGTCCTCATCACCGGCAACGCGGGCGACGGCAAGACCGCCTTCCTTCAGCAGCTAGAAAAGCAGGCCGCAAATGCCGGAGCCACCCTAACCCATCTGCCCAACGGCTGCCGCTTCGAACACAAAGGCCGCACCTATCTCTCCAACTACGACGGCTCTCAGGACGAGGGCGATCAGGCCTCCGACGACGTGCTTGACGCCTTCTTTGAACCATTCACGGGCAACACCAGCGACCAATGGCCCGATGATCAGGTGCGTCTGATCGCCATCAACGAAGGTCGCCTCATCGACTTCCTCACCACCCGCGGCGACCAATTTGCCTTGCTCACCCAGCTCGTCCACCAGGGGCTAGCCGGTCAGGTCGACGGTGCTCAATCTGGCGTCGCCATCGTCAACCTCAATCTGCGCAGCATAGTGGCGTTGGATGAAGAAGCAGATGGCTCCATTCTGGAACGGCTCATCCGCCGCATGACCCGACCCGAATTCTGGCAGCCCTGCCAAGCCTGCGACCTCAAAGATCGCTGCTATGCCCACCACAACGCCCGCACCTTCCAGGACGAGACCGCCGGTCCCAAGGTTATCGAGCGGCTCCAGACGCTCTACACATTAACCCATCTGCGGGCGCGGCTTCACATCACCCTGCGCGATCTGCGCTCGGCCTTGGCGTACATGCTGGCTGGCACCCGCGACTGCGACCAGATCCACCAGCTTTACCAGCAAGGCAACCGCGAGCAGATTATTCAAGGCTTCTACTTCAACTCATGGATGGGCGGCGACCACCCCACCGCCGACCGTCTGCTCACCCTGCTCCAAGAGATGGATGTCGGTCTCATGGCCGACCCGCGACTGGACCGCGCCTTGGGCTTCATCTCGCCCGCGGTCGATCGCAGCCTTTTTGCCCTACCCAACCGCGGCGACTACGATCAGCAGCTTCTGCGCAGTCTCTTTGCCGAACTACCCCGCGAAGCCAGCGGACAACCCAGCCGTCAGCAGGTAGACCGACATCAACGCTACGTCGCCATGACCCGCCGCCGCACCTTCTTCGAGCGCCGCGACAGCGGCTGGCAGCAGATGCTCCCCTACCGCGCGGCTCAGCCACTGCTCCAACTCATACAGGATGCATCCGACCCAGCCGCGGATCTGCGAAAAGCACTCAGCCAAACCCTCACAGACATTCTTCACGCCATCAACCGCGGCGAGGGCCTCAGCGACCCCGACCGGCTCGGCGGCAAGCTGGCCCTGCAAGTGCGAGAAGTCGAGCGCGGCACCATCCGCTCCTACCGCGTCTTCCCCACCGAGCGCTTCAGCCTCCACATCGCAGGCGCGGGCCAATCCAGCGAGGGAGACAAACAAGAGAGCAGCACCGGCCGCTTCGTCGAACAGATGCCCAGCGGCCTCATCCTGCGCTACCAGGGCGAAGCCACAACCAACAATCCCGGCATCACCGCCGAATTGCCCATCAACCTCGACGTCTACGAAATGCTGCACCGCCTCAACAACGGCTACTGCCCGAGCGTCGAGGAAGAGCAAGGCTACTATTTGAGCCTGACAGTCTTCAAGAATCTACTCAGCGCCGAGCCATATCAGGAAGTGCTGCTGACGACAACGGGGCATGATTTTTATCAGATTGAAAGGCATGGGGATGGAGTGTTGGAGATGACGGAGTTGGGGGTGGAGGATGGCTGATCGAAACGTCTTGCAAGAATTACGTGATATTCTTGTTAAGCTCTATCCAAAGCAAGAGAGTGCAAAGCCCGTTGCAGATGACTCTGGCCTTAATACGGCATTAATCGGATTTAGCTCTACTGCGAAAAACAATTGGTATGCCATTCTTCAGCAAGCTTCAAATGAAGACAAACTACTGCATGTAATAGATACAGCCTTGGCGGACTATCCCAATCATACACAGTTGCAGGCGATCCACGATGAATTAGCACCACCGGAAGAGGAAGAAGAGCCAACGTCTCAGCCAGAAATTGCTCCAAATACGAGTCCTGATACGTTCGACACCGAGCTAATACTTGGCACAGTTCCAGAAGAATCTACACCTGCTTCACCGTCCGAGCCGGATCCGCCAGAGCCAGATGTGTCTACATTTCGTCAATTATGGAATTGGGCTGTTGAGCACAAAAATATTTTGCTTACTGTGGTGGGCATTTTGATTAGTCTGATCGGTGTATTTCAAGGTTGTGACTCAATTCCTACAATTGAAAACGAACCATCTCCGACTCCTACTGAACAAGTCCAAGTTGTTGCTGTTTCACCAGACGCGCCAAACATTCCAACAGCAATTATCGATACAACTGTAACGAGCGAATCTAGCCCATCTGATTCCTGTCCCGATAGAATGAAACACATTGACGGGGGTAAGGATATAGCCGGTTTCTGTATGGATATATTTGAGGTGACTAACGGCCAACATCGAGAGTGCGAACAGTGCACGACACCTAATATGGGGAGGGTACCAGGTTATGAAAATTACTATCAGACACAGCTAGAAAATCCGGTAGTTTTCGTAGACTGGGACCAGGCAGCGAAGTTTTGTAATGTACATAAAGATAATAAACGACTGCCTACGCAAAAGGAATGGCTTCTCGCTTATCAAGCCCTTGAACCAAAACCATTAGCTCAAACTATCACAACGCTTAATAGTACGGACATAGTTGGTAGTCACGATTCTTGGGATAAGTCTGATGATGATATTTTTGACCTGGCTGGCAATGTACGCGAATGGGCAGATGATGGTCCATCCGATGGTCAAAAGTATGTTATGGGCGATAGCTACGCCGCAACTGGTTCACGTGAGTCCCACCCAACTACGCATAAAGCCCCTACGATAGGGTTTCGATGTGTCAAATAAACATTCAGTATTCTGCACTGAGGATTCTAATGAGCAATAAATTCCGGATTATCTTAGTTATGCAGTTGTTGATTACTTTTCTACTATTTAGCAATTCAGCACCTAGTATTGTAACAGCCGAGGGAAATGGTTGTGGCATTGGCGATGTTTTGGAAATTGGCACTCATGATGATTTCGGCCCCTACGGGTTTCAACCTCCTAATAGTGATACTCATATTGGTTTTGAAGTTAACATTGCCAATGAGTTAAAGACACGATTGGGAGATGTTGCAGCCGACATATCCTATGTCGAACGTACAGAGCACATAAATGCCCTGAAGAACTGTGATATCGATGTACTCATTGCGACAATATCACCTTCATGGAGCGATGAAAGCGACTTCGATTTCAGCCAAAGCTATTTAAGTGTGTCATTTGGATTCATGATGCTAGAGGCAAACAAAGAGGACTTTCAAACAATCGGTACCCTATTGGGAAAAAGAGTTGGTGTCATTGACGGAACACAGGAATCGGAGTGGCTCTCCAAAGAGGTGGGAGAAAGCTATATTGTGGCTCCTTTTAATACCTATAGACAAGCTCTTGAGGCTTTAATTGATGCTGAAATCGTAGGCCTAGTCGCCGATGAACGTGCTCTGTTGCACACAATAAAGTCCCCCGAGATCTATGATATTGGCGAGGAACTAGACTTAGCTAATCATCTATTGCCAGCGTCATCACCGACGATCAACTACGCAATTGCTGTTCGCCAAGGTGATACTGTGCTGCGCGAACTGGTTGATGTCGCCTTGCAGGCAATAAAAGAGGAAAAAACTGAATGGTTTGATGATACGCCCTTTCAGGTACACATAGCACCCGGAAATAAAGAGGTTAATGCAAGTGATATTGCTCGGCTTACAGCTAAACTTGCAGAACTTCCGAACAGTGCTGAAGTCACAGAATCTCCAGACAGCGTTGTGGAGCAACTCAAAAAGGGAGAAACCCTCACGATCGGCGTTAGCAATCCACTCGGCTATGAGATCGGCGAGCCTCTAGGCTTTGATGCCGATATTGCCCGCGAATTTGTCTATCGCTGGGCTGGAATCGATGCACTCTCCATATTAGTACCTATCACACCAACCCTTGGATTGGAAAGACTGGCAGCAGGCGAACTCGATTTGCTTGTTGCATCAACCGTTCCTACATGGGAACGCGCAAAGGACCCAAATATAACCTTTAGCCAGATCTATGCTGAAGATACGGTGTCTGTTCTGATTCGAGATGATATGGAGATTGAAGATCTTGATGTAGGAAGGATTGGGGTCTTAGAAGGAGGTGCCGGAGAAGAGTGGGTCAGAGCTACGTACGGCATTACGAATTCCATACCAATTACGAATTTCCAGACAATTGAAGCAGAGAAGAAATTAGATAACGGTGAAATCGATGCAATTGTTGGGGGAGAAAAAACTCTATCGTTCATGTCCGAAAAGCAAGACATTTTGCTAAAAGATGGATACACAGTTCCATATGCCATCGCTATGCCCGAACATGATAATAAACTACGCGACCTGGTCAACGTGACCCTCCAGGATATGAAGGGGGCACAGGATGAGGATAGTTTTTATGATTGTTTACACCAAAAGTGGTTTCCTTCAGATCGCCCTCTATACGAGATTGAGCAAGTGTCGCAAAATTGGTCCACAGAAGATGAAGTGTATCCAGAGACAAACTATAGACGCCTAGAAGGCAACTGTTTACCGAAGCCGGCACTTGACAATATTCTTAGCAGGAATCCACCGACACTTAGAGTAGCAGTACTAGATGACTTCGCTCCGATGGGATTCCGAACTGATACAGGCGGCTTCACTGGATTTGATATTGATCTTGTTGATGCGATAGTTGATTTTTGGAGAGAAAACATCCCCGAATTGAGCGATCTACAAATCGAGTGGAAAGTAAAAGATACTAAACTGAGAATTCCCAGCCTTGTAACAGGCGAAGTGGACTTAATTGCAGCGGCATTAACTCATAATCACGAACGCGAAGCCGACATCGATTTCAGTCAGCACTATCTACTTACTCATCAGCAATTGCTTGTTCATAAAAACTCAGGGATCACAAAAGCACTAGATCTAGCAGATAAGACGGTTGCGGTGATCAATGGCTCAACCTCTCAATTAAATTTGAAAGCGTTTGCTGAGAACAAAAACATCACGATAAACGAGTTTGGAGTTAATGAACATGGTAGTGCGGTTAATGCATTGCTTGATGATGACGAAATAGTAGCTTTCACAAGTGACGCCATCGCACTTCAGGTGCTTGAAGATGCAAATCCTAACTTGGAAATTGTCGGCGAATTCCTCTCTGATGAACCATATGCTCTGGGTATGCGCTCAGGAAATTCGGAATTTCGTGATCTAATCAACTACACATTACAACAGCTCAAAAAGCCAGAAAATGGAGCCTACGATACTATTTACAAACGTTGGATAAAGAATTCCGACCCATATCCAGTTGAAATTTTACCTACGGTAAATGAAACAGCCAAAGAAATCTCAAAACCATCCCCTGTGATATTTAACCCAGACTTATCCGTTATCGAAAGATTAAGACGAGAGAAGAAACCTGTCCTCGTTGTAGGAGTTATGGATGACTTTCCACCTTTTAGCAGCCTAAAGGATGACGGGAGTTGCTGTATTGGCTTCGATATTGATCTTGTTAGAGAGTTTGCTAAACGTTGGTTAGGAGAAGACACACTTTTTCAGAGAACCGAGGACTTACCCTTCAGTGTAATACTGAAACCAATTCCTGCTGCAGATCGGGAATTAGTAGTTGAGAGCGGTCAAGTAGATTTCGTCGTGGCTGCAATGACTCGTACTTGGGAGCGAGAAAAACGTATTGATTTTAGTCAAACATATTTTATAGATACTCCTAGCTTGCTGGTTCACAAGGATTCAAACATTTTTGGATTAGAAGACTTGCAAGGACAAGATGTTATCGCTGTTGCTGGTACCACTTGCCATGACTATTTGAAGGAACATGAAGATGAGTTAGATATTAAAACGGTAATTCCGTATGATGGGCATTCTAGCGCAGTTGATGCGGTCGACAACAAAAGTGTAGCTGCATATTGTACCGATAGAGTGGCCCTAAAATTTCTGTCCCTGCCTTATCCTGATTTGATAGTTCGTGGAACAATACCGACTCAGGAACCATATGGAATCGCAGTGCGAGAAGGAGACCATCAACTGCGTGATCTAATTAACTCAACTTTGCAAGAAATGGTGCTTGATGGAACGTATGCCCGATTGTATGAAAGACATCTGCTCGAATGGCTGCAGGGCAACGATGAAGAGCTATCTGACGATTTAAGACGAAACGCACTAGAAGAGGCAAAGTCACAAATTACGCTGTGGCCACGTCGTACCTATGTGGGTAATTTAGGCTATAGTCTGACGCCAATGGTTTACGTTCCTAGCGGAATGTTTACCCGTGGATATGATGGCGCAGAATGGGCTACAGTAGCTGAAGGACCGCCCAGACAAATTCAGGTAGATGAATTTTATATTGACCAATTCGAGGTTACAGCCCGACGATATCGGGAATGCGTAAATGCGGGAGACTGTAGGCTACCAGATGAAAAAATCCAGGTGGGCGTCTCCATAGACTACTATGATGATCCAAAGCTCTATGGGAACTATCCAGTCGTATATGTAAATTGGCACCATGCAGTAGCCTACTGTGACTCTCAAGGCAAAAATTTACCCACTGAAGCTCAGTGGGAAAAAGCAGTGCGAGGGCCAAATAATTCATTATATCCAGAGGGTGTATTGGCTCCAGAGAGTGTACTGGATCCAGAGGGACTTACACGTGCTATGCAACTGTTCGATCCTGATGATTCTGGAGAGCAATACCGAAAACTAGGATTAAAATTTCGACATGCAAGGCCTATTGGCAGCAATCCTTTTGATTTTAGTGGGTATTTTGTTTATGACATGGCTTCCAATGTACATGAGCTGGTGCATGATCGCCACGATGGCTCGACAGAATTAAGCGAATCTTATTACAGAATCGGTACAGATGATAACCCTGATGGTCAGAGTACTGGAATTTATAGAATTGTACGTGGAGGGTCATGGGAAGATGGTTCGGTACGATGGGTAGAAGACGAGTTGATTTCATGGCGAAGCAGCGTCCGCTCGGTTCTTCAAACTCACGCTGAAGATGAACCAAACATACAAAATGAACCACCTAGCTCAGGGCATGATATAGGATTTCGCTGCGTTTCGAAGGTCCCACCGCTACAGTTGAGCCCGATTGAATAGTTTACACCACCGATAAAGGAACCAAATCAAATGAAAGTCCGAATAAGGTCCTATCTGTGTGTTTTGCTTAATCTGATCTTCCTAATAACAATAGGAACGGTTCAATCTGCACACTCGCAATCGTGCGGTACAAATGAGCAAATACAAATAAGCTCTACAATTCAACGTATTTGCCAACGTGACAATGAAATGATTGCTGGTGTCCTATCTGATTTTCCTCCATTTGGATTTAGGGACGAAAATGGAACTTTGACTGGATTCGATATCGAGCTGATGAGTGCCGTAGCCAGCAAATGGGAGGTTGAAATCCGCTTCGTCGCGCTTAAGCCAAGTGATCGCATCTCTGCATTATTAACAGGGGAAGTGGACATCATTAGTGCCGCATTGACTCTCACCCAAAATCGTGAAGAGCTTGTTGACTTCAGCCAAATTTATTATCGCGATGAGCAAGGACTGCTCATTTCAACACAAACGGCCAACGAGGTAAATGAGTTTAGCGACTTGAAGGGAAAATCAATCGCAGCAATAAGTGGTACAACCTCCATAGAGCAAATCAAACAATTCGCCAGCGAGCATAACATGGATATTGTGTTAGTCCCATTCTTGGATTATCGTTCAGCTCACAATGCTTTGGAAAATGCGTCCGTTGATGCAATGATTAGCGATCGGACACATCTTCAGTGGTTTGCCGATCAACCGAATTCAGAGCTTAAAATTGTTGGTGAGTCATTTAGCCATGACCCATATGCACTTGGTATCCGTCCCGGCGACACCAATTTCCGCCAGCTCGTAGATGCAGCTCTGCAGCAGCTTGTGATTGACGGCACATATGACAAACTTTACCAAAAGTGGTTTCTTGAAGAACCGCCTACACACCGACTTTCTCCACCCACCGTCTGGCCTTTCTCGTTTTCTACCACACCTTACACAATCGATGTACCTGAACGGTCCATTGCTGAAAAGTTGTGGCGAGGTAATCCGTTGGTTGTTGGCGTTCATCAAGACTCACCGCCATTAGGTCGTTCAGAAGAAGATAGTTGCTTCGAGGGTTTTGAAATCGGTCTAGTACGTGAGTTTGCAAATCGTTGGACGGAAAATGGCGAGAGCATTGAGTTGATCGCAGTTGATGCTGAGGAAGGTTTCGAGCAGTTGCTGTTAGGTGAACTCCATATGTTAGCTGGCTCCATCGGGATACCAGAGACTGCGGACAGGCCTTATGAAAGTAGCCTAGCTTATGGAATAGATGCAGGCTCAAGTAGACCATTAGCATTCATGCTTCCTCCCTATGACCATCAATTTCGTGATTTGGTCAACTTCACATTGCAAGCCATGGCCCATCCCGAAGATGGAACCTATGATCAGATCCATAGTCAATGGTGTCCTGAACAGCCAGTTTATGACGTAGAAATCTGGCCAGGTCTACCCGAAGATTCTCGTACACAATTGGTGATACATAAGGAAGTGGACGATGAGGTAAGCACTGCCTCAGAAGATAGTTCAACCTCATCTTCACTACAAGCCACACCAACACAACCAGAATCGACACCTTTGCCCGATACGCCGACATCAACACCAACGTTGGTGCCAACTTCGCCATCGCCATCATCGACGTCACTACCAGCGACACCTGTTCCACCAACAGCGATAGCGGCAGTAACTTCTCCACCTGTTACGTCGACATCAACGGCATCACCAACGCAAGTGCTAACTAGCACATCTGCAGCGACTATGGTTGCACCGACCGCTGCGTCCATCAACCAAACCAAGACTGACGATCTAGTAGACGGTGCGAGTGCTCCAGACATACTTCCACATACCGGAGCCTCGCTCAATTTTTTCCAACAGATTCCGGTTATTCTGTTGTTCATTGTAACCCTGTTTGGTGTGGCCATTTTCCAGAAACGTTGCGTCGAGACACGGATGACTCGTAAGTCACACAGGAAATAACTAAAAAGAACCATGTCCCTATCAAAACACGATCGCGAATTCCGCCTCCCCAAAATATCCTACATCGACTTCAAACACCTGGAGATGGACCGCGTCCTCACTGCCTTTTTAGCCCGGCTAAACCACAATGGCTATCCCAGCCGATTGAAGCGCCCTCACCATCTAACCGTCGAGGCGTTTGTAGATGAGTTTCTGGCGCATCCCGAGTGGTTCCAGGGCTTTGAAGGCCACCGCACCATAACCGAATGCTGGGTCGAGACCCATCTCATGGATATGGTTAACCGCGGCAAGGCCAATCAGGTGCTGGCCGCGCCCCGTCCGCTGCATGGCTATAGCTATCGCTTCCGCAATACTCGTCACTCCCGCCCCTACAGTGCAGATCAGCATCTCTACGAGCTGATCTATGGGGCCAGATCGGGCATGGG
>Ga0114957_1005883_pt1 | contig 10000 bp, 11 predicted proteins | sample BantaG_FD_87175 | JGI IMG/M metagenome (GOLD analysis project Ga0114957, IMG submission 87175) | Marine algal microbial communities from Bantry Bay, Ireland - BantryBay_4 metaG | ecosystem: Host-associated > Algae > Red algae > Unclassified | place: Bantry Bay, Ireland | collected 2014-11-21 | reverse complement strand
CATCTTTTTACGCTTGCTTCAGAACATAAGCATTTTTCCGCTGGTACAGAAAAGAAAATATTTAAGTATAAAAATTGGAAAATATGTCCGCTGATTTGTTATGACCTGCGATTTCCGGTGTGGTCTCGAAATACGGAGAACTATGATTTGTTGATCTATGTGGCCAGTTGGCCGGATCGACGACGGGAAGCTTGGCGGGCATTGCTGCGGGCGCGGGCTATCGAAAATCAATGTTACGTGGTGGGGGTTAATCGGGTTGGGACGGATGGCAGTCAATTGAGTTATGCTGGGGATTCTACGTTGATTGATTATGCGGGAGGTACGTTGTTGGAGGGGAATCGAGTGGAAGGAGTTTGGACGGCGGAGATTTCGCGGGAGAGGCGTGGAGAATTTGTGGATAAGTTGCCATTTTTGGCGGATCAGGATGGGTTTGCGTTTGATTAATGATGTGCGGATCGTAGTCCAACTTTTTTTTACCCACTCAAATAAAAGACACTTTGTAAGCGTTTGAGGGTCAGTCTATAAAAACTGTTTGAATTTATGTTAAAAGTATTTGTTTTTCGATACTGGATTAGCGGATTGCTAGCCATTGTGTTATTGGCGGCTTGTTCTGCGCTTCGTCCTGCGGACAGTGGAATTCCCAAGCCTCGTAAACCTCGAAGTAGAACAAGCACTGGTAGCTCAAAAAGTCCGGCGGCGGTCTCTAGTTTACGTCAAGGAATTACTCGGACGGCTCGTAAATACAAGGGGAGTAAATACAAATATGGCGGCACTACGCCAAAGGGATTTGATTGCTCTGGTTTTACTTCCTACGTTTTATTAAAACATAAAATCGATCTCCATCGCACTTCTGATCAACAAGCCAGACAAGGCAAAAAAATCAAACCTAAGTCTGCGTTGCCTGGAGATTTGCTGTTTTTTGGCAAAAAAGGAAAGGTCGCTCATGTAGCGATTGTTACCAAAAATTCTGGTAACCAGCTAAAGGTTATCCACAGTACTTCCTCCAAAGGAGTTGTGGAACAAGACATTACCCATTCCGATTATTGGCAAAGCCGACTACTTTTTGCCCGCAGGGTATTCTAAAAATCTTCAATAATCTGATAAAGCCAACATTAGCTGCTCTATTATTAATCCAAATTTTCCTTTGATTTCCCCTCTGATTGTGTATATTCGCGGTTGCTCTTTTCCAAATTAAACCGCTTGGATTCAGAAACGAGTAAATGGGTGATACTTCTTGCCTATTTTCAAAACAACCGTAAACAAAATGATTAACCTTATCTTATTTGGTCCTCCGGGTTCTGGTAAAGGAACGCAGGCAGAGAAATTAGTGAAAAAATTTAAACTCGTACACATCTCTACGGGCGATCTATTTCGATTTAATTTAAAAAATAAAACTAAGCTTGGCATAGAAGCCAAAAAATATATCGACAAAGGCGCCTTGGTTCCCGACAAGGTAACCATCAATATGCTCAAGGCCAAAGTAGCCGAAAATCCGAAAGCAAAAGGATTTATTTTTGATGGATTTCCACGGACTAAAAAGCAGGCTACTGCACTGGATCGATTGCTCAAAGGATTGGGTACCGAAGTGACTAAACTACTGATGCTGGATGTGCCAGATGATGAGCTGGTACGCCGACTGAAGGAACGTGGCAAAACTTCTGGTCGCGCAGATGATAAAAGTAAAAAAATTATTCTCAATCGACTCGCTACTTATAAAGAAGAAACGATTCCGGTTTTTACCTATTATATCAAAAAAGGTAAATCCGTGAAAGTATGGGGTGTGGGAGAAATGGCTATGATCCATAAAAGATTGTGCCTGGAAATTAAGGGGTAAGGTGAAATAATTGCCGCTACGCTGAAAAATAAATACCACGATGTCTGACCGTAACTTTGTTGATTATGTAAAAATCTGCTGCCGCTCCGGCGCGGGCGGGGCAGGGTCTGCGCACTTCCGTCGGGATCGGCTGACCTCAAAGGGTGGACCAGATGGTGGTGATGGTGGCCGAGGTGGACACATCATCTTACGAGGCAACAAGCAATTGTGGACTTTGCTGAGTTTGAAATATAAAAAACACGTCATTGCCAAAGCTGGTGGAAATGGTAGCGAGAGTAACAGTACTGGTGCAGATGGTGAAGATGTAATACTGGATGTGCCATTGGGTACGTTAGCAAAAGACGTAGAAACGGGTGAAACACTTTTTGAAATAACGGAAGACGGCGAAACCCAGATTATCGTTAAAGGTGGCCGAGGTGGAAAAGGAAATAGCTTCTTTAAATCTGCCACCCAACAATCTCCTCGCTTTGCACAGCCGGGAGAGGAAGGGAAGAAGGAATGGAAAATTCTCGAACTAAAAGTGTTAGCAGATGTAGGGCTGGTCGGTTTTCCCAATGCTGGTAAATCTACTTTATTATCCGTCATCACTGCCGCAAAACCAAAAATCGGTGCCTACGCTTTTACAACGCTGACGCCAAACTTAGGCATTGTTTCTTATCGAGATAATCGCTCTTTTATCATGGCCGATATTCCGGGAATCATCGAGAATGCCCACGAAGGAAAAGGACTCGGTCATCGCTTCCTACGCCATATCGAACGCAACGCACTCCTCCTTTTTATGATCCCCTGCGATACAGAAAATATCCAAAAAGAGTACGAAATTTTAGTCAACGAACTCAAACAATACAACGAGGAAATGCTAGACAAACCCCGTCTACTCGCCCTCACCAAATCAGACTTGATCGACGAGGAACTAAAAGAATTGTTGAAGCCAACCATTCCAACAGAAATCGACCACGTTTTTATTTCCTCCGTAGCCCAACTTGGACTAACGGAGCTGAAGGATGAAATCTGGACGCGCTTGACCGAGGAGAAAAAGGTTTAGGAAACTTTCAAACTTTCCTAAACCTTTTCCAAAAACCTGCTTATCTTGCGGTCTATGAAAGTAACCGCTACTCAACAAAAAATCACCGCACTCTACGAATCCTGGGCCAAAGAACCCGTCACCAGTATCCTCCCCCTCACCCGTACCGCCTCAAATCGAGATTATTTCAGAATCCAAAGCGCCAATAAAAACGCCATCGGCACGTATGGGCCCGATCCGCGAGAGAATAAAGCATTCGTCAGTTTCACCAAACATTTTTATCAAAAAGGATTACCTGTTCCCGAACTTTATGCAGCAGATTTGGAGCAACAAATTTACATACAAGAGGATTTAGGAGCGACCACTCTATATAGTTTTTTATTACAAAACAAAAACGATTTCTCGGAGCCGTTGATGGGAATGTATAAAAAAGTATTGTCAGGATTGGCTAGTATGCAAATTGAAGGGACTAAGGGATTGGACTATGAACAAGCCTATCCCCGCGCTGATTTTGATGCGCAATCTATGTTGTGGGATTTGAATGGCTTTAAATATTTTTTCCTGAAACTAGCAGGGATTACGTTTGACGAACAGGCACTCGAAACTGATTTTACTACGCTGATTAATTTCTTGCTGACGGCTGACCGGTCGTACTTTTTATACCGGGATTTTCAGGCGCGGAATATCATGTTGAAAAAAGGAGCGCCGTATTTTATTGATTATCAAGGCGGACGAAGAGGAGCATTGCATTATGATGTAGCTTCTTTGTTGTTTCAACCCAAAGCAGGAATCCCATTTGTGGTACGAGAAGAATTGGTGGCGTACTATCTGGAGGTGATTTCAAAAATGATTACGGTGGATCAGAAAAAGTTTATGGAATATTTTTACGGATATGTGCTGGTGCGGCGCATACAGGCATTCGGTACCTACGGGCTGCGCGGGCTGCATGAGCGACGGGAATATTTTATCAATAGTCTACCGTTGGCGTTGCAGGATATCAAGTGGGTATTGGACAATAAAAATTTGCCAATAGAAACGCCGGAGCTGCTGCGTGTATTGCGATTAGCGATTGATGATCCACGTTTTCAGCCTTCCGGCCAGCAACCGAATAATGAATTTTTGACCGTAAGAATCAATAGCTTTTCTTATAAATTTGGCCATCCCGAAGACCCGTCTGGAAATGGTGGTGGCTTTGTTTTCGATTGTCGGTTTATTCACAATCCAGGCCGCTACGAACCTTATAAAAAACTTACTGGCCGCGACGAATCCGTCATTAGTTTTTTAAAAGAAAACAGCAACATGGCCGACTACCTCAATAACGTATACCACATCGTAGACGAAGCCGTAGAGAATTATATTGAACGTAGTTTTACCAATTTGATGGTCAGTTTTGGTTGTACCGGGGGGCAGCATCGTTCCGTGTATGGAGCAGATATGTTGGCCGCACATCTGCGACAGAAGTATGGGGTAAAGGTGGTGCTGACGCATATCCGTCAGGAAGAGAAAGGATGGAAAAATTAGAAAAAACAATGAATTATTAGTTAGGATCAATTAAAGAAGCAGCTAGGGATCACTCTTTAGATAGAGTTATTGAAATATGTCCATCTATTACCGCAACACAATCCCCATCAGCTCCTCAAACTCATCCGCTTCCGTAAAATTATGATCGGTATAGGTTGTTGCACTAAAACGCAAATTATAAATTTTATCATCCCGTAGTTCTAGTTCGATTTTGATATTACCGAATCCCTGATTAAATTTTTCTTCTTTTGTTTTTTTAAAATTAAGCGAAGGCTTTAGATAATGTCGCTGAATGGTTTCTACCCATTGCGGACGATTGTAGGTACGGGTATCGCTGACATAGCTGACGTAGGGCATAGTCAATACTTTTTCTTGGAGCCAGTCGAAGAGGTTGAGAATTTCGGTAGGCCGATATTGGGTTTGGTGGAAATGAATGACGAAACCTTTTGCGCTGGGAGTATTGAGAAAAGCGATGGCGTTATCGGTTCGGGAAGTGGGGGAGCGGTAGGCCGCGTACTGACTGTGTAGCCAATCGAGGAGGCGACGAGCGGAGACGGTGGTCTTCCATTTTTCAAAGGCGGCCTTTTCTGCTTCAGTGCGTTGGATAATTTCGTGTACAACGGGTTGAGAAGGCGAACTTCGTTCGGAGGATTGAAAAAGGGACTTGATTTTGTTCCAAAAATCGGGCAAGTGAGTGGGGAGTTATGCTACTTCGTTAATTGATTTAACCAACATTCCTAAGATTGTCTTTCAGGTTTTGTCGTAGAAAATGATATTTTTCCTGATATTTTTTGGCGTAGGCCAGATAAGCCTCGTAGCTACGATTGTCTTCTTGCTCTTGATGCTGTGCTAATAATCTACCCATATAAAAGCAGCCCATCGCAACGGCAGCTCCGGCTAAGATGTAACCAATAGCAGACAAAAGATTAGGAAGTCCCGGACTGTATTCTACTACCAGCAACGATAAAACAGCAAACGACCATGAAGTAATGACGGTTTTTTGAGTTGTTCCGAGTAATAATAAATTCAAAGTATTTAGCATAGAAATTCTATTCTTTATTCTTTTTATAAGAAGAATAACCAAGTAAAGTCAATAATGCAGTAAGCGCAGCTGCTCCAACCCCGAGAATGCTTTTATCTGTAGGGTTTTTGTAAATCGCATAGCTGCAAGCCACTAAAAAAATAAGCACTACCGGAAACGAGAAAAAATACATATAGGTTCTAAAATTATCTCTTCTTAACCGATTCCTTTCAAAATCCAGGAACAACTCCTGTACTTTTTCTTCAAAGATCATTCCGCTACCGGAAACGAGGTCAACCGTTTGTTTAGTCTCTTCTTTAGGAATTATTTCCAAAACAGAAGTGAAAGCAGGATCGCTGTCTCCCTTTAATACCTCATTTAATTTTTGTTGCTTAATAGATAACTGGTTCTTTAACCCTTCTATTTCAATTTTTAGCTGCTTTGGATCTTTTGACATAAATACAATAGTATGTTAGTAAAGATAGGCAATTTTGTGATTAAAATATAGCGTTTGGGTGCAAATGAAGGCAAAATTCATGTTTAATGATCTTTTTAATTAGAATGGAAATCAAAATGTGAAGTAGAAGGTACGCTTTTACTGAATAAGACCCCTATTTTTGAGGTGCTTTGCCTTTAACAATACTCTAGATATCTAGGTTAATTATTCTTACTCTTATCTCTTACTCTTACTCTTACTCTTACTCTTACTCTTACTCTTACTCTTACTCTTACTCTTATTCTTATTCTTATTCTTATTCTTATTCCTATTCTAATTCCTATTCCTATTCTAATTCTTATTCCTATTCTAATTCTTATTCCTATTCCTATTCTAATTCTAATTCCTATTCTAATTCTAATTCCTATTCTTACCCCCCTCCAAACCGTGCCGCCCAAACCTTCGCAAAATAAGTCAAAATAACATCCGCCCCCGCTCTCCGAATACTCAACAATGCTTCCGGCATCGCTTGGTCAAAATCCAACCAACCCTTCTGCGCTGCGGCCACGAGCATCGCACATTCTCCGCTGACATGATACGCCGCCACAGGCAGTTCCGTTTGCTCGCGTAACAAATGAATGACATCGAGGTAGTGAATCGCAGGTTTGACCATTAGAAAATCAGCGCCTTCATAAATATCTAGCTCCGCTTCGATCAAAGCTTCACGTTTATTAGCTGGATCCATTTGGTACGTTTTTTTATCTCCTGCTTTTGGTGCAGAATCCAGCGCATCGCGGAATGGCCCGTAGAATGCGCTGGCATACTTGGCGCAATAAGACATGATGCCCGTATCCACATATCCCGCCTGATCCAGCGCCGCTCGTATATGCCCGATCCGTCCGTCCATCATATCACTCGGCCCGATCAAGTCGAAGCCTGCGCGTGCTTGTGCAACGGCCATTTTGCCAAGTATCGGCAGCGTAAGATCATTGAGGATAATTCCCTTTTTGACCAGCCCATCGTGTCCATCAGAACTATACGGATCCATCGCTACATCACTGATTAGACAACATTCAGGAAAGCGTTTTTTAATCACTTTAGCGGCTTTGAGGTAAAAGTTTTTTGGATCATAACTATAGGTCGCTTTCTTATTCTTCAAGTTTTCCTTTACCGCCGGAAACAATATAAAATTACGCAATCCCAATTCCATACATTCCTCAATTTCCCCTAACAGCAAGTCCAGTGACCAGCGATAATTACCCGGTAGCGACTTGACTTCTTTCTTAATCTTTTTACCATCGACCAAAAAAAGCGGATAGATCAAATTATCAGTGGTCATACGGGTTTCCCGAACCATGTTACGTAGGGCCGGAGAGCGACGATTTCGTCTTGGACGTCTATTCATTTTTAGGTTTGTGTTGAGTTTTAGTAAAGGTTGGAAGAGCGTTAATAATGTTGACTGTTCAAAATTCAAAAATCTACCATTCAAAATCTAATCATCTACCTACGACAGACAGGATCAAAAATTCCTTCCAGCCCATCGATAAACAACCGCTACTTCCAGTGCTCTGGTATCGAGGCGAGGGACAAATTCAGGACTGGCATCCATTTCATAACTAGCCGCAAAAGTAAACCTTTGAACGCTAAAACCCAGTGAAAAAATTAAATCACTTAGGTTAAAACTCGTATCAAAATTTTCCGCTACCCGAAATCCAAATCCACCAATGATACTTCCCTTCCCTAAGGATACCTCCAACTCACTACCTAAATCCATAAAAGATCGATCCCCTTGAATCATCGCCATCGCACGAGGCAACCAAAAAAGTTTTTCTCCCATTCCCCAACGTCCGGTGACGAATAGGTGTTGGCGCGTAGGTAGGGTGAACTTTTCCGGATTGGTATCATCAAAAGAAATAGATGGTTTATTGAGATGAAAGCTGCTGAATCCTACTTGTATAAATTGGCCATTGTCAAAGGATGCCTTGTATGAAAATCCGATTCCAAGGTCAAAATAATTTTTCTGATTCGGTAAATCTTCTCCATTCGGTAAGTTGGGGTTAAAAGAGCCGTTCTGGTTTTGATTGCCCCATCGTAAATTATCAAAGTCAATTTTTTGCTGAAAATAACCTGCCCTGATTCCACCGATCAGCCAATGCGAAATAACTTCTGATGCAAAAAGTCGATATTGGTAATTACCACTCAAAGCGACCCCTTGATCTCGATAACTGGTTCCTACTGAACGATCTGTTTTGGCGTCCCCGCCTAGCCCGATTCGATTACCAGATTTCAAAATAATAGGAAGATTAAAACCCATTCTGGCCGTATGGAAACGACCCGCTGATACATCTGTATTCCATTGATATCGGTAGTTGATGGTTACTTCGGGGGCATCGCGTAGTCCGGCATTGGTGGGAGAGAGGTGCAATGGCGCACGGTGGTATTGTGTGAAAATGGCGTCTTGTGCGGTGAGTAAAAAAGTAGTGAAGGTGAGTAAAAAGGAGAGAAACATGTTTTTTAAAATCATAGCTATAAATTTGAGGTGATTAAATTCAGGTGGTAATGCTCAATCATTTCTCTTCTTTTTCAAAGGCACTGGATCATGTCCATGCCCCGACCACGGATGACACCGAAAAATCCGCTTAATCCCCAACCAAAAACCCTTTAGCGTACCCCATTCCTCCACCGCTTGAACCATGTAATGAGAACAAGTAGGCGAATACCGACAGTTATTTCCAAGGTGAGGAGAAATAGCAGATTGATAAAAACGAACCGGAAGGATGATGAGTTTTTTAAACATAAAGATTAGTAAGTAAATTGAGAAGTGGTTTCTCCTTTTTTAAATAATAAATAATCCATTTTTCTATCAGGCCCTTTTAAGCTGACAATATTTTGCTGATCATCATACAGCTCCGTCAACACATCATTGGTGAGCGTAACCTGAGCAATCGTCCCCTTCGGAACTGGAAATTCAAAATAACACCATACTGCCAACAAGTCTTCACTATTTTCTTTTCCTAAAAAAGACAAAACGAGCGGCTGCTCATTAACCGTCACCGTAAAATGATTGCTGAGGTAAGCGACCAATAACGAATCACCAACGGCTACTTCCTTCTCCGTACCAAGATGCATCTTATCTACAAAACCAGTCTCGTCCTTAATCACCGTTTCCAGATCATCCAGAAAAATGTGCATACTCACCTGCACCGCCTGATCGGCTTGATTGAATTCCACCTGCGCCTTGGTCAGATGAATATCGTGGGCAAGCCACAGTGACAAAAATTGTAATAATAAAATCATGCTATCTAAACGTATAAACCTTTCGGTTCGTTGTAAGGTAATAAACAAATTCTACCCGCTCTATCTAAACTAACCCTGCCACAACCCCCAAAGTATCCACCCCGTAAATCCTATAATCCCTAGACTAACGCTTCTGATCCACCACTTTCTATTGGTATTAAGTAAATTAAAAACTATGAAATTTATTGATATAATAAAAAAGACAATCACCAACTGCCCCGCTTCGATCCCCAGATTAAACGCCAGCAATTGCCACCCCAGCTGCCCTTCTTCACCAGGCATTAAGGTTGATCTTAAAAAATTGGAAAATCCCATCCCATGAATCAACCCAAAAAACAAAGCCGACATATACTTTCCCGACTCCGATAAAAACCGATTTTCACTTGCCGGTTCCTCATCAGAATAAGGACGATAAAAGTTGAATAAAGCAGTCAGCAAAATAGTAATCGGAATCAACCATTCAATAACGATAGGCGAAAATTGAATAAGATCCAGCACCGCCAATGCAAGCGTAACCGAATGTCCAATAGTAAACGCCGTCACCAGAATCAATAATTTCCGCCACTCCTGCGGCCGATAACTAATCGTCAATGCAATGATAAAAAGCAAATGATCGTAGGCATTAATATCCAGCAGATGCCCAAAACCCAGCTTAAGATATAATTCAAACATAGGAGTTTAAAATATTAAGAACCCTTCGTTAGCGAACTGGAATTGTTTTTGGATTACCAAACTCTTGTAACACTCGCAAGTGAGACTTCACCGCTGACCGAAAATTAGGTTGATCGTGATACGGCAGATTAAATTCCTTGGCCGTTTGCTGTACAATCTTTGAAATGTTTTTATAGTGAACATGACAGATATGTG
>Ga0114957_1005882_pt1 | contig 10002 bp, 7 predicted proteins | sample BantaG_FD_87175 | JGI IMG/M metagenome (GOLD analysis project Ga0114957, IMG submission 87175) | Marine algal microbial communities from Bantry Bay, Ireland - BantryBay_4 metaG | ecosystem: Host-associated > Algae > Red algae > Unclassified | place: Bantry Bay, Ireland | collected 2014-11-21 | reverse complement strand
GGGGCGCCGCCGCCGCTGCCGCCGCCGGCGCGGGGCGCTTGCGGGGCGGGGAGGGGGGCGGCGACCCGGCCAGCTCCGCCGCCAATGCCGCCAGGTCCTCGTCGTCAGAAGAGTCCATGGCGACGCGGGAAAAAGTGGAGAGGATAGATCGGAGGCGAGGGGGGGGGGGGTCGAGGCGCAAAAGGGTGCTACCGTGCGGTAGCTGACGTTGACGTCCAGCCCGCGGTGGCTTCGCTTGCGTTGGCAACGGGGATGGTTGGACGACGGATCTGCAACCGACACAGACAGATGGCGCGTCAGCGCGGTCGGTGTCAGAGGTTGGACGACGGATCTGCAACCGACACAGACAGATGGCGCGTCAGCGCGGTCGGTGTCAGAGGCATTGATCCTGACGGCAAGGCTGGACTTACGATCGCAGTCGTCTAGCAGTTTTCAGGAGTTGTCTTGCTTATATCCTGCATGGGTAGACGCGATCGTCGGAGTGGTGGCGGACCGCATTCCGAGGGTGTGTGCCCACATCACTCCGACGATCGCACCCCCGACTCCGCCAGCCCCACAGGATATGCAGAGTGCCGCACACGCCCACAGCGGCCCACACCCCCCCTCTCTCCCGATCGTGTCGATCGTTGCGGCGGGCCCGCATGCGTGCGGCGGTCCCCGGCCGGATACCGTGCCGCCCCCGATTCCGCCAGCACGCGTGCGGCGGTGGTGCCTTTTTGTGGCCCGCCGCATGCACGCGCGGTTGCACACACACGCGCCGCCGCATGCACGCGCGTGCACACACACGCGCCGCCGCGACCACCGACCAACCCGTGCCCGCCGCCCGCCACCACCGACCTGCAGCCGCCACCCACCCTCCGCCCGCCCCTCCTCGCCGGCATGCACGCGTCCGCTCCGCGTAACTCGCCTTCCCCCCCACGCAGAAGCCTCCGTTGCCGGCTGCTGCTCGTTCCCCCGCCCTCCATCGCCCCGGGCGTCGCTGCCGCGGCGGCGGCCGACGCGACTGCCCGTCGTCTGGCTGGTGCTGGCTGCCGCCGCAGCCGCAGCGCTCGGTCTCCGCGTCGCTTGTCCTCTTTTTTCGTTTTTTTTTTGCTCCGTCGTCTTCCCCCCCGCTGCGCCCATCGGCGTCCCCACGGCAGAAGCCTCGGGTGTCGCCACCGCTGTGGCGGCGCGCCGATTGGGGCGGGGCGTCGTCAACACCTCGGTCATCCAGTCGGACAAGGGGCGCTGAGCGGCGGGGAGGGGGGCAAAGCGGGCTCGAGGGTGGCTGATGAGGCCATTGATGGTGTGGGGGGGGGGTTGGGGGGTGCTAGGGCTACGGTTTTTTTCTTTGTTTGGTCTACCAGGCCTCGGTAGCAGCCTAAGCGTGGGGGTGATGTGGTTGCGGGGGGGATCGGGGGACGGAGCCGCGCCAACAGTGGCTTGCCAACAGTGGCGTGCCAACAGTGGCGTGCAACCGCGTTGCCCCGTGCAGCGCCGCCCGGAACCTGTCCAGCCCGTGGTGGGCACCGCCGTGCCAGCTACAGTCACCATTGACACGCTGCCCGCTACCCCCGCCACACTGTGCCTACCCGCCGGCATGGCTGCCCGCCGCCGTTGCGTCATGAGTGAGCTGGGGAGTGCTAGCCTACCGCCCCACCGACAGCCCACCGACAATGTCACCAGTCATATCGGAGGGTGCACCCGCATCACTTGGCATGTTTGTTTTACTTTTTTTTTGACTTACGAGAAAAATACGACCGCCGATATTTGGACGGCGGTGTGTCACATTGTCGGCGGTAGAGACAGTACCGCTGCCGATTTGCAACTGCTGTATTCTGTGCCGGGGAGAGCGACGCAGCCACCGCAGATTCGTGACGGCTCGTGTGCTGGGGAAGATGTCGACGCCAACAATCGAGGTCGATTTGTAGACGACGACGACGGTGCCGTGCGCCCACTGTAAAGGTCACGTGTATGTTTTTTTGTCATGGATGCCCGATGAGGCAGTGTGTGGCAAGTGCATGGTGGGGAACAAGGTCGGGTAGCCGTCGCCGATCGTCGTCGCAGGGCCGTCGCCTTCCGTCGTCGCCGCGCTGCCGCTGCTGATCATCGTCACCGCGCTGTCGCCGTCCGTCGTCGCTGTGTTTCCGCCGTCGCTCGTGTTCTCCTCCCTGCCATCGTTCGTCGCCGCCGCGCCACCTCTGCCCATCACCGGCGCCGCGACGTCTTCGGCCGTCGTTGCCGCGTTGCCGTTGCCGTTGGTGACGACCGCCTCCGCCGCCGGGTCGGGCAGCGTCGGCGGCGAATCGTCGGCGACTCATGGCCGCCCGGCGCCAAGTCTGTGGTCGGCGCCGGTGGCGTCCCCCTCACCCGCCGCGACGGCTTGCCGCCACAGAATGTCGCAGCGGGGACTGCGGGGGCCGCTGACACCGGTGCCAGCGGACAGACCGCAGACGGTGCGAGGGTGGCGGTGCGGGGCGCCCCGCTGATGGCGCCGCCGCACTCAAAGCAACAGCGACGACGACGGAGGACGATGCCGGGCAGGCCGCGGTCCGCCTGCCGACCCCCAAAGCAGCCACCGTCGAGGAGGCGCCCGCCGCACACGAAGATGGCGGGGGGGAGCGCGGCGCCCGCACCACAGCCGACCAAGACGGGAATTGTCGTCGGCTACGCGACAGCCGAGGCAGAGAAAGACGCTGGCCGACCGTCTTTTCGTCGCTGCCGCGGTGCCTGTTGTGGCTGGCGCGGCGGTCTTCGTCGCCCGACGACGTCGCCGCGGCGTCCGTCGCCGCGAGGCCGGTGGCAACCTATGACAACCACGTCGCGACGCGGCCGCGGCCCGACGCCGACCCGACGCCCACCACCACCAGTGAGTTTTCCGCCGCGCGACGGCCCGAGCCGCAGCAGCGCGCGGGTCACCGGGACGGTATCGCGGGCCGCGTTTTGCCCACTGCCTGTCGCCTATCGAGGTTGTCGTCGGCCTCCGGGGTCAACCTCGACCACGTCGTGGTCGTCCTCCACGACGCTACCGCCGAAGACGTCCCTCCCCGCCGCCACCGCTGCGCCACCGCCAGCACGCCTACGGCGCCGGGCGCCGTCGCCGTCCTCCGACGCGTCGCCGACGCCGCCGAATGAAGCGGTCGTGGGGGTGGCAGAACAGCATGAAATGGGAGCAGCGAGGGGCGGGGCAGTGGGGGGGGGTGCACGCGCGGAAGGGGGGGGCAGGATCGGGCGGGGCTGCAGGAGCGGGAATGTGGGGGTAGCCGCGCGTAAGAGAGCAGCAGCCACGGTGTGCGCCGTCAGCGGCAGTGGAGACAAGCGAAAAAATATATGGCGCCGCTGGGGACCCAAAGAGAACGCTGAAAGAAGCCGCCACTCTTGCGAGCGTCTGCACCGAGCAGATCCGGACACTGGCTGCTCAGAAAAGGCGGGCATCTGACAGCCGCCCTCAAATTTGGCCGCATGAGCGTATCGGCGTGGGGGCACACCCCTCGACGCGCGCCCACCAGCAGTGTTGCTACGTCACGCCGCCGCTTTTGAGGAGGGGGCGGGGCGGTTTGACGACGGCGGCTGCCGCAGCGGCGGGCGCATGCCCCGCCGCTGGATTGACCAAGGGGAGCGGGGGGAGTGGGTCCTTGCGTGCTTCGGCGCCAGCCATGGCCGGCCGGCCGACCCATGACGCAGCACGGCAGCACTGCCCACTGCCGCTGCACAGGCGAGGGGGGAGGGGGGGGAGGCATCCGCGCTGTCCACGACCGGCGTGTCGACCCGTGACGTGCCGCACCAGCACCGCCCACCGCCACACACACTGCGTGGTTGCACGACCCGGGCGCTCGGTGTTGTGGCCAGCGCCGCCGGGGACGAGCTGTCCCTCAACACCTCCACCACCGCACCGCCGCCGCCGTCTCTTTGCCACTCCACCCCCACCGATCTCCACCGCCGCACCATCTTCACCGCTGTTCTCCCTCACAGCTTGTCACGCGTCTGTTGCTCCCCCACACCACATATCACACGTCAGCGTGCGTGACCGGGCTGCTCTGGGGGGTCTCTTGTGTTGCCGGCGCATCGCCCGCAGCCTCTACGGTGGTCTTGTCGGCGGGAATGGACCGCGTGTGCGCTACTGCGCCTGTGCTCCCCTCGCTCTTAGTGCCTCCTCTATGGTTCTGTAAGACGATACGCCGGCCGCATTCACGCGCAGTCCCCCCCCGCCCTTTCCTCTGCTGATCCTCTGCACGGCGTCATGTTTTAAGCTTGACACTTCCGTGACCGTCGTCTGTACGCCCGAAGGCAAAAGTGGCCTCGTCTTCGCTTAACTGCCCGTCTCGACACTGTCGGTACTGCGTCGCAATGGTAAGAATAGCGCGTCGCGGGGCGAGCGTGGTCATTCAGAGGCGGGGTTGACATTGGCGCAAGCAGCGGCAGCGACTGCGGGCCAATGCGTGCGCCACGACAGTGCTACTCTGCTTGTTGCTCGGGTGGTGGAGAGGGCGGGTTTCTACGGCAAACAGGGTGTCTGACTATGTCCTTCTGATGGTCCCACTACTTTGCCGCTGGCCTTCCGTTCTTTTACCATCCCCTCTCCTCCCGTTCTTTCGCTTTCGTATCCTCCTTTCCTATTTGTTGCTTCTTCTCTACCTTCCATACACCCCACGTGCAAACTCTCAGTCACCCCTCCCCTCGGCAAGCGCTTGCGGGCAACACGGGACGACCCCATCCGGCCGACAGTGCATCAACGTGCGCGTCGTCGATATCAATGCGGGCAAGATGACGGCGGCGATGGCACGAAGCACGATGGGACGCCAACCGCCGACGTCGGGGGGGGAGGCGGCAGCGTCAAGCGTTGGCGGAAGTGCGGCGGCTGTGCAAGTTGATGCTGTCCGCGCGGAGGTGATCCCCGCGTATTGTGGTAATGGGCGTAGCCGATGCGAGCGACCGCGATGAGTGGGGAGTGCGTGCGACGCCATTGGCGAGGGGGGGGTGAGACTGGGTGGAGTGCAGGGGTCGGTTATCAATGGAGGGACATGGGGTTCGGTTGGGCGTTAGGGTTGGTGAGCAGCAGCTCCGACAGGTGGCCGCGGTGTGGGGCGTTGCACTCGGGGGGCCGGCAGGGGGGGTGGGGGCACGCATGGGATGGGAGATGGACCGGTTATCTGTGACGTCAAGGCGGCAGAGGAGAGGGATATGGAAGGGGGGCAAGCTCTGAAGGGAAAGTACTGCCGAGGCCTCCACTTTGCGTAAGGCTGGTTGCATTTGCGTGGTGGAGTGATGCCTCAAAGCAAAAGGAAAAAGGAAGCATTTATTGATTCCCTGCACACAGTTCCACTCGTGCGCGCTTGCGTGTGCCCCTGTTGGGGTCCGGGTAGTCCCGGCGCAGCTCCTTCAACACAGCCTTACTGTTCCTGTCCCACGGCCCGTAGCGCTGCTTCAGGGCGTTGACGACCACGCTGATTCCCACCACCCCACCGCGGCGCGCGTACTCGGTATCAAAGGCGCGGTACAGCGCCGCCCGCTCCGAATACAGCTTGATGTACCGGTCGCGCTTCGGTTCGGCATGACGGAGGCGCCACCGGTTGCCAAACAGCTGCTGCACCTCCAAGATGGATGCCATGCCGCGCCGTCCTTCTGCGTACTCGTCGAGCGCCTGGCCCCACTTGAGGTCGGGCATCATCTCGATGAGCGGCACGCACTCCCCGTGCGCATTGAAAAGGGGTACCCCGGCCAGCTTACCCTTGGCCTGCAGCGTGCGCACGCTCTCTCTATCACGTAACAAAGCCGCTGGCACCTCCACCTGCGTCATGATTGGCGTGATGGTCACCGGGATGCTCGCCGCCGCCCCTGCTTCGACCACAGTCGGCTCGGCCGAAAGGGCCACCAAGCCCGACGGGGGAGGGCGCCGCAGATCCTCGATCAGCAGGTCGCGGGCGCGCACATCCTGCACCGCGCCAACGGCTACCATCCGTGCCATCAGCGAGCGCGTGCGGGCCATCTCGGTTGAAACAAGCTGCTTCACCTCCTCCATCGCCGCGTGGCCGTGCTCTTTCAGGTCCTCAAAGCCGGCCGCCGTGCACTTCTGGAGGCGCTCCGCGTTGTAGTCCATCTGCATCGACAGAGAGCGCTCCAAGTCCAGCGCGTCGGCCGCGGACCCGGCCGCCACCGCCTCCACTGCCGCCTTTACGGCTGCTGAGAGCTGCGGCAGCACCTGCTGGACCGCACTGGTGGCGACGTCGCCTGCCGCCTCCAAGGAGCTCCTCATCAGCGTGCAGTAGCTGGTAAAGTCTTGGTTGGCGAGGAGGGGATGAGCGAGGATGGCCGCATCCGCGGGCACGCTCGCCGTCGCGATGCGGGCCGCCCACGACTGGAAAAAGACGGACCGTAACATGCGGATGAGGTCGAAAAAGTCGCTCAGCGCCGAGTCGACCGCGTTGGCGTCCGCCGTCATGCGCGCCGCCAGGGCAGCCTCCTCCGTCTCTAGCCAGGTGCAGATTTTGTCTTGCAGCACAACCGGCACGGGCACCGCAAACCGCGCCGTCGTCGGTGTGACGCAGTCAATCGGACGCCCCGATAGCGCTAGCAGCACTCTGAGGTTCGGAATTGGCCCGTCATACGCCCCCCCGCCGATGCCCACGTTCCAGCGGCCATGGTCCCGGTTGTCACCGTCTGAGACGCCCCGCTCCTTGGCCTTTTGAGCCGCCGCCTTGCGGCCCAAGTGCGTTTTGGCGGCCCAGTCGGGGATTCCAGCCGCCATCATCACCGCCTTGAGGTGGGAGTTGTGGTACTCGTACGACATTGCCTTCAGCGGCCCGCCTGTCGCGCTGGGCACGACCAGCACGCGGTACCAGCGGCGGAAGCCGTACGTGTTGCCGGCCTCACGGAAATGCCGGGACTGAACGCCAGCGGCCGCCAGCGCCGCGTCGTCGGGCTTGAATACCGGGGCAAAGTCGAAAACCGGCTTGGACGAGTCGCCACCGGGGGGGTGAAACATTGCAACCAAAGCATCCGCCACCGCCCCGAACGGGCAAAGCCACGGGTCCACGTGCGGGAGCGCCCCGATATTCCGCACGAGTCCCTCGGTCGTTTTGGTGGCAGAAATGTAGCAGCAAAGGACATCAAGGCCCTTGCCGTTGGCGGAAAACATCCCATCGAAAAGCCGCCGCGCAATGTCGCTCCACGTCAGGCCGCGGACCGTCTCCCCGCGCGCCTCCAACGCGTACTGTAGGATCCACAGGGCGTTCAGACGCAGGTACGCGTTGAGCTGCAGCTCTGTCGTCTGCCGCAGCAGCATGCCCTTGGATGTCAGCGCCCGCTGCTGGTCGGTCACTGACACGTTGCGCTTGCCAATAGCCTTGGCCACCCCAGCAGCGCTCTCCTGCAGGATGCCGTCGCGCTTGCGACGGTCCAGGATGGCCTTGGCGGGCCGATAGCTGCCCGCCGACAGGTAGTCGTCCATACACCAGCGCTTGCAGCAGTCGCACTTGGCTTCGTGCCACAACAGATTGAACAGCTTGGCCACCTTTGAGAGCGCGTTGAGGTCGTTCTGCAGCACCCCCCGGCCGACCAGCCGTCCGACGGGAACGCCCTCGCCGGGGTGGGGGGTAGCTGGCTCAGAGGCATTGCGGGGGGCCGTCGTGTGGGCAGGAAGGAGCACGTCGTGAGCCGGGGGGGGTGGCGGACCACCAGTGGTACCATGCGCTGGGGGGAAGCGGGGAGGAGGAGGAAGCGCATTGAACGCGCTCGAGGGGTGGCGGGCGGCAGCCGGCGCGGTCGAATTGGCCGATGCGGGCGCCGCCCCGATCGCCGATAAGGCCCCGTTGCGGGCGCCCCCAAAATCTTCACCGAGTCGCAGCGGGATGGCAGAGGCACCCAAAAACCCTGCGGGTTGGCGGGGGAGGTGGTTGGCTGCCGCGGTTGGTCGCCGACCTGGGGCACTCGGGGGGCTACCGGCGGCCCTCCGCTGCCATTTGGGGGCCGACGGGCGCTCCGGGCAGTCCTCCTCCGAGGTGTCGGAGGCATTGCCGCTCCTGTCGGACCCACTGTCGTCGTCGGAGTGGTCGTGCCGACCGCGGCTCCTCGGCGCCGGCAGGCGGTCGCCGCCAGTCTTGTCTGCGCGGGGGCGGGGGGGGCGTCGCTTCGGCAAGGGGAGGCGCCGTTTGGCCTCCTCCTCGAGGAACCGAACGACCACATGCCGGCTCAGCGGCATCAGACCCAGAGTGCCCCCCATAACGTCGTTTCCCCACGCACAGAAGCGCTTGATGCACCCCTTATACGTGCATATGGTCTTCTTGGTGCCCTTGTGCGTGGCGCTGTGCGTGTGCCGCTGCATGTCATTGCACGCCGCGCTCCGTGCCACCTCCACCTGATGGTGGTTGTTTTGGCCGACAAGATGCACCACCTGGCGCGCTACCGCGCGCACACAGCCGACGTCCATTCCCAGAACTCGGCAGTGATTGGCTAGGACGACCAGGCTGTCGTAGGCCTGCCGGTCGGCCCGAACCACGGCCTGTGTGCGTTGGTCGGCCGCCCCTGCCGCCTCCGCCGCCGCCGCCGCGCGGGCCGCCTGCGCAGGGGTGTGACAGGCGCTCCGTCCCCTACCCGATTGCAATCCACCCATCCGGATTAGCGGTGCGGCGTCATCTGGCATCCCGAAGAACAGGCGCGCCACCAGGTTGATCTGTGTGTAGGCCGGGTTGCTGTCTTGAAAGACAGAGCTCCCCGCTGACACCTCCGCCATGACGTCGCCCATGGGGGTGATGTGCAGGTGAGCGACCGGTGGGACCACCAACTCGGGCACAACCGCTCGTGCAGTAGCCGCCGAGCCATGTGGAAGGGGGGGGGAAAGCGCCTCCGCTGGCTCAGCCGTCCGTATACGTGGGTGTGGCGTACTTTCTGCTTCCATGCGGCCACCCGTTGCCCCACCCAGTTCGTGCAAGGGCCTCGACCGAGCACCCGTTCTTCCACCGACCCGGGCCGGCACCGGCCGGGCAGCGCTGCTCGGGCGGGACGCGCCGCCGCCCGCCAAACCGGACTCCCGCGGAGCCGCCAGAAGGGAGGGGCCTGGAAAGGAGAGGCCGCGTGGTAGGCTCTCCCGTAAATACGGGGGGGGGGCGCTCGCCACAGTTGGACGAGGCCCGCCCGACTGGCAGTCGCCAGAGCGGCGCCCGTCTCGCGCCGCCATACGAAGCGTCGGTGGGGTGGAGCCGAGGGGACAAAGGAACGGGGGCGCAGGAAATGAGGGGAGGGCGGGCGAGAGGGGCACTAGAGGATAGGATGCGGGCGGGGGGCAGGGGGGGGGAGAGGGAGGCTGCTCGTGCCGTCCGCCCGAGCGGTCTGAGCGCGCGCCCGTCACACGGTGCGTGCTGCCCGGACCACCAGACGGAAGTCAAGGAGGTGGGCAGGCCCCGGCGAGCACCCGCTGCCGTGCACGCTGGTGCGGGGCGCGGCTCTCCGTCCATGCTTTTGGACGGCAGACGGAGCCGAGCCGACGAAATCGGGACGTGAGGGGTGGCGTGCAGCCGGAAAATAGATTCCGCTGTGGGGGAACGGCGGGGTGGCGGCGGTCCCCTTCCGCCCACTCTGCGTACGGACAGCTCGCGGTGGCGAGCGCAGGTGCGGCGCTCGCCCGGGTCGTTGCGGTCGCAGCGAGCGCGCGCGCGCGCTCGGGCCTGTGTCGGCCCGGGGCTCCGCCGGTATATCGGACCTCGGCTGGCACACTGTTTCGGGCGTGGAATTAGTCAACCTCTCTGGACGCCCACAGGGAATCACATATTTGCCACCCCACCCGAGACCCCCTTAGGCGAGTGCGCCCCGGACCGCCCACATCTGCGCCCCCTTCACGCCTCCGCCAGGCCCGATCCGCCGATCCGCCTGGGTGCCCAAGTCCGCCAGAACTGCTATACCTATCGCCATCAGGCGCGGACAAGACCGACCATCGAACCATCCACCGCGCTACCGACCGCCATGCAGCTTGTCAACGCACGGCGACCGCCAACATGGACCCTTTCCCCACCCTACGCGCGGGCGCCTTCG
>Ga0114957_1005875_pt1 | contig 10009 bp, 6 predicted proteins | sample BantaG_FD_87175 | JGI IMG/M metagenome (GOLD analysis project Ga0114957, IMG submission 87175) | Marine algal microbial communities from Bantry Bay, Ireland - BantryBay_4 metaG | ecosystem: Host-associated > Algae > Red algae > Unclassified | place: Bantry Bay, Ireland | collected 2014-11-21 | reverse complement strand
CATTTTACGACTTAGAGACGTGCAGCTTTAGAGGAAATCAGGCAGCCACTAGTGGCGGTGCTATTATTGGTGGATTCGGTGCCGAGATAAATATTTCTGATAGCGAATTTCTACAAAACGCTGCCAGTTTTGGGGGAGGTATATCTATCCAAAATGATCTTACAAATTTAAATATTTCTAGATGTTTATTTGAGACTAACTCAGCCACTCAGAATGGTGGAGCTGTCAGTGTCGGAAGTTCTGGCAACCTAAGTATAATCGGTTCTGTATTTAAAGAAAACACAGCAGATGTAGGTGGAGGTTTACATGTAGCAGAAAGTATAGATTCACTGGGATCTTTAGTTCTAGAGCTTATGGATTCTGAATTTAATGGTAACACTGCAGAGTCACAGGGTGCTGGTATAAATCTGCTTAATGTAAATGGAAATATCTCTAATGTAGTTTGTAATAATAACTTTAATCTTACTGGAATTGCAGGAGGAGGTCTTTCTATAAACGCAAGTGATAACGCGGATAAAACGCTTAATATTACAAATGCCACTATCGTAAATAATTTTGCTCCTATAGGTGGCGGGATTGCTACATTTACAGATTCTACATCTAGTATACTTAATCTTAATATTCAGAATACTATTTTATTTAATACAGGTTCTAAAAATTATGAGGTGGAAGGGGGCACTCCTGCAGTAAACTCACTAGGAGGAAATCTAAGTGGAGATCTAACGACCACAGATCTTTTTACTAATGCTCTAGACCAGAATAATGTGGTAGACATGTTTTTTGTAAATGGACAATCTGACTATCACCTTACAGCTCAAAGTCCAGCGGTAAATGCAGGAGTAGATGCTGGAGCACCGATACTCGATATAGAAGGAAATCCAAGAGTAGGAACTGTAGATGCGGGAGCTTACGAATTCCAACAAATGGTAAACACATCAGAGACTATTTTTTCTGGAGGCAGCACGCTATCGATTTTCCCTAATCCTGTAAGTCAGTTTTTAAATTTATCTTTTGATAGTAACTGGACGGGAGGATTTAATATCACCCTTTTCTCGATGGACGGTAAAGCAGTTATGTCATTCCATAAAGATAAAAGAGATGCTGACTTTGATGATAAGCTGGACGTATCTAGTTTACAATCGAATATCTATCAAATCGTAATCGATAATGGACAAGAGTCAGTAGTACGTAAATTTATAAAAGTAAAATAGTTTTTGGCTTTCGCCAATATAAAGTAAAATGATTACCATTATTTAAATGCCTAAGTAAACGAGACTCTTCGATTACTTGGGCATTTTTAAATCAAGATTTATACCTAAATTAGAAGTACTGCTTTAGATGCATCAAAATCTTGTATGAAGAATCTTAAATCTATCCTACCTATTATCGCGATCCTATATGTTATAAGCAACATAATGGGAATAGTTCAAAGCTTCACTGGACAAAATTCTTATATAAAACTTGTTTTTAGTGAGCTCTTGGAGGGAAATGTATATCAGATAGCTCCACCCTTTTTACGATTGATATTAGGGTGGATTACTCTGGTCATACTCATTATCGGAATATTTAGATATTATAACGCCACGGATAAAAAAATCAATAGATTTTTAGAGTTTGGAATAATTTATCGTGTGATGAATACACTTATGTATTTGCCCTTCACCATATCTAAGCTATTTGGGTTTGGAAATTTTGGTAACTTAAATAATTCTATCATCTGGAATATCCAATCGTTACTATTTGTGACTGCAGCTGTCATAGTTTGCATTTACTATTCCAGTCAGATAAAGACATTCCAAAAACCCGCTTTTGGGAATAGAGAGAAACCATATGGTCCTAGCCCTTATGATTTATACCTCGTTAGTGGTAAAATTACTACGAGTAAGTGGCTCCGATTTAAAAACTATCTGATCGATGGATTCTTTATTTACTTTATCGCTTTTGGTGCTCTAACCCAATTGATGAATTTCTTTTCTGGATCCCATCTAGCTGACTTTAATAATCCTCTCGGATTCCAATTATCAATCCTATTTTCTTTATGGATGTACTATTTTTTAATGGAGTCGATTTTTGGAAAAACTATAGGGAAAATAATTACTGGCTCTGCCGTGCAGTTTTATGGCAAGTCCTCTTTTGTAGGAGCACTAGGTAGAACGTTTTGTAGATTTATACCTTTTGATACCCTTAGCTATTTATTTAAAAATGGATATGGATGGCATGATCAGTTTAGTAAAACCACTGTGGAGTTAATAGATAATAATCAAAATGTAGAAGATGATGATCTCACTCGGCATTTAATAGATGACTAAGAGATCAGTAATAAACTACCTCAGAGAAATTACCTTAAAAGATAAATAATCATAAACTATTATCCTTATGCCTTACGATGAATATCAGGTAGATCGCATCTCTCAGTGCTTACGAGATAAGAATGCTGATTTTATCTCTAAAAAGATGTTTGGAGGAATGCTATTTATGCTAGATGATAAGATGCTATGTGGGGTGCACTATGATAAAAAAAAGAAGACGGATCTCCTTATGGCTAGGATAGGAATAGAAGCCAGTCCTGCAGCCCTTCTCCGATCAGTATGTCATCCTATGGATTTTACTGGCAGACCGATGCGGGGGTATGTTTTTGTGACTCCAAAAGGATATGACTCGGATAATGATCTCGATTACTGGATGCAATTATGTCTAGATTTTAATCCATTGGCGAAAGCCACCAAAAAGAAAAATAAATAATCTTTACCTCGATGCAGCTTTTTTAGATTTAGAATCATTTTGTTTATGTAGGTCGTTTTAATCATATACATATAAAGAAGGATGGTTAGATGGCCCTCATCATTTTATTAATCACCATTTTAAAATATAACAAATGAAAAAATTAAGTTTATTCCTATTGCTTGCATTATGCCTATTTTCCTGCCGAGAAGAGGTAGATATTATGGAAACTCCATCAGGACCAGAACCTAAAATAGTAGTCAATGGTAGTGTCTTTGGGCAGGTTCTAGACCAGGAGGGAAATGCACTAGCCGATGCGACTGTCATTTTCCAAAATCAATCCAGCATCAGTGACGAATACGGAATTTTTAGTTTTACAGATACTAATTTATTCCAAGATGGCACATATGTAAGGGTACAAAAAGAAGGCTACATTACAGGATCGAGATTGTTTTACCCAGAGGTAAATGAGACCAGTCACATCGTAGTCCAGCTGATTCAGAAAAATATAATAGATGTCGTCCCTGCCACCACTGGAGGAATGGTAAGCTTTGATGGGGCAACCGTAACCTTTCCTGCAAATGGATTTGTAAATGACGATGGCTCTGACTATACGGGTAATGTAAACGTAATCGCTAAATGGTTAAACCCAGAAGCACCAGAAACATTTAACGAGATGCCTGGAGACTTAGTAGGTATAAACTCAGATAATCAGGCCAGAGCATTAGCTACTTATGGAATGATAGCCGTAGAATTAGAAGATCAGTCTGGAAATCATCTACAGCTAAAAGATGGGTTTACGGCTGACATCCAAGTTCCAGTACCTGCAGCTATGCAAGCAAATGCACCGTCAGAAATTCCACTTTGGCATTTTGATATGGAGAGTGGATACTGGATAGAAGAGGGATCAGCACAACTCATTAATGGTATTTACGAAGGTGAGGTAAGTCATTTTTCTTTTTGGAATTGTGACGCTCCATTTCCACTGATCCAGTTATCTGGAATAGTTACTATAAATAACCAAGGATTAGAAAATGTAAAAATTAGAATTACAGATCAAAGCTCCGGGTTTTCTGGATGTGGATATACGACTAGCAGAGGTTTCTTTTCTGGAAAAGTACCACAAGACCAGACACTAACCCTAGAGGTAATCGATGACTGTGGAAATGTGATTTATACAGATAGTAATGTAGGTCCATTTTCTACAGATCAGATGTTACCTCTTATAACCATCTCTAATAATAATAACCCAGTTACTATTTCCGGGACAGTAGATAACTGTTTAGGAACCACTATTAATAATAGTTACGTTTTAGTCCAATTTGATAATGGATCTACTAAAAATTACCAGGTAGAAGCTAACGGAACTTTTAGTTTTACCATCATAAATTGTAACTCAGGAACTGCTACTATTTACGGAGTAGATCTCACTAACGACCTCATTTCTGCAGGTGTGGTAATCGATCTAAACCAAGATATAAACGTAGGAACGCTGGAAGCCTGTGATGAGCATATAGCTGATAAGTTTATAATAGACTATGCTGGGTCTACCTGGAATAATACATCAGACTCACTAGCTTACTCTTACCAAACTCAAATATTTAATGACAAAGTAATATACCAGATAACAGGACTGAACTGGACAAATAGTCAAGTAACTAATATAGCTTTTGCATTAGAGAATGGAGCAACCACTGCTAACTGGACTGGAGATTTTGCAGATGTAGGTTTTACTTGCAACGGGATGGATGCGGAAGCTGGAATAAAAGTAAACAACCTAGGACAATCATATCTATTTATTTCTGGAAGCACGACAGATATTACAGTCACGAATTCTTCACTTTTTAACACAGCTATTACCGAGATAATAGTCAATATAAATATTCCACTTTAGAATCCATTGAGCAAACAAGGAGACATACAATTTATAGAAAGATTAAGAAAAGGAGAGCGAGATGCGTTTAAGCATCTCGTCCTCTCCTACTCTTCTTTGTTTTTTACTAAAGCAAAAATCTATTCTCGCAATACGCAAGACGCAGAAGATAGCTTACAAGATGCTTATGTCACGATCTATCAAAAGATAGAGCAGTTTGAGGGTACAGAGTTAGGAAGATTACTCGCCTGGTGTCAGAAGATCGTCATAAACACTTGCATATCTAAATACAGAAAACACTACTACTCTCACGAACGTAACGAACTCACTCCGCAGACGGATATAGAAATAGCTCCAGATGTTTTTGGACAGTTTGAAAAGTCAGAGTTACTAAAACTTATTCAATTACTACCAGAGGGTTATAGACAAATTTTTTCACTATTTGCGATAGAAGGATACTCTCATAAAGAAATTGCAGAAATGCTAAATATAAAAGCTAATACTTCTAGATCACAATATTTAAGGGCAAAAAGAAAACTTAACGTGCTTATGTCTGAGCACTCACAAATAACATTAAGTCATGGAATTTGAAAAATATTTAAAAGAAAATCTTAGCAAGCAACGATCAGAAATCGACGCTACTAAAATGTGGGATAATGTATCCAACAAAATTGATTTTAAGAAAAAGAAACGTCGTGGCTTTATATACTGGTTCTCTGGTATAGCAATTATCTCTGGTCTATGTTTATCGCTATTTATGTTTACTGATATTTCTAATTCTAGAATAACCTCTAAATCCGATAATAAAAACCAGAGCCCTGTTACTAATAGTGATAACGCTCTAAACATATCTGCAAATACATCGACTTCTCATAAAAGTAATAGTACAGGTAATAATATATCTAAAAATAAAATTGATAAATCTATATCTAACACCCTGGATAACAAAATAGTCTCATCAACATCACACTCACAAAATAAAAAGGATATATCTAAACAGACTTCTCAAAACTTATCTAACACTAAAAGTTTCCTTACGGATACAAAAACAGAAATAATAAACACTTCTAAAAAATCAAGTTTACCGACTGCAGATAATAACTCATATTATCCTCCGATAACACCTAACTCTAAGAGCTATCCCTTAACTAACAAAGAGCAACCTTTATCTGAGAACAAAAATAATTATAGCAACTATACTACTGCTCAAATATCACAACCGACTAACACTAAATCGACTGTAGACCGTCAGGAGCAAATCATATTCTTGTCTTTATTAGAAACTACTGAGCTCACTTATAACAGAGACATCACATCGTACGACCTTAATCCCTTTATTATGCACCCAAGATTAAAATCAGAATCTAATGCGAGACTATTTTCCGTATCTCTATATTCTGGTATCGGCTTGAGCAAAAAGAAGCTCGCCTCTCAGGATAGCATGTATACTGCATTACGTAATAGTACAGAGCGTACACTAGAGCACTTGAATATCACAGCAGATTTACAATACAAGCTAAACAATAACTGGTCTATTGGATCAGGTTTAGACTACCTAAGCCTAACAGAAAAATTTATATGGGAAGGATCTTATGAAGAAACCACAACGGGTACTTATGTAGATACTATTTTTTACTCCACTAAAACAGATAGCACTTTATCTTTCAAATCGGGAGAATACTCCTCACTGATTAGAAGAAATATGGTGAAATATAATCGCTATCATTTTATAAATATCCCGATCTCATTACAATATCGTCTCCGGATAAACGATCACCATTTTAAAATACAGCCAGCAGTTTTATTTAACATAGCTTATAAAGCTAAGGGTGATTATCTTAATAATTTTGGGGTACCGGCACAGCTAGAAGATTTAAAAACATCAGCTAGTATGCAGTATCAGATGAGTCTAAATTATGCCAGAGATATCGGTACATCATGGAAATGGAATATCGGCACATCATTACGATGGGCTCCTGTTACTAGTCTAGGCCAAAATGCGGCAAGAACCGAGAGTAGTTATTTATTCTATAATCTAAGGATGGGTTTAACTAAGCAATTTTAATATTGTAGAGTAGTAAACATTACTAACATCCCAATGAAATAATGTAGGCTCTCCTCTAAAAAAACTATCTTAGTCATCTTAATATCTATTATGACGACTAGGATAAATACGCTAGAGGAATATAAAAATACATATCAAAAAAGTATCGAAGATCCAGAGGGTTTCTGGGCAGAGCAAGCTCGTAGTTTTCATTGGCGAAAGCCATGGGACAAAGTGCTCTCTTATGACTTTCCAAAAGCAGAAATTAAATGGTTTTTAAATGGCAAACTCAATATTACAGAAAACTGTCTGGATCGTCACATAGAACAAAGAGAAGATCAGATTGCGATTCTGTGGGAGCCTAACGATCCAAAGGATGACAACATAACACTTACTTATAAGCAACTCCTAGATAAAGTCTGCCAGTGTGCCAATGCCCTAAAAGCGTATGGCATTAAAAAAGGAGATAGAGTAATTTTTTACATGCCGATGGTTCCAGAGTTAGCCATAGGCGTACTAGCCTGTGCTCGTATAGGAGCGATACATTCTGTAGTTTTTGCGGGATTCTCTGCTCAGGCTCTATGTGATCGTGTGGATGATGCTCAGGCAAAGATGATAATCTGTTCCGATTATAATAAAAGAGGAGTAAAGACGATTCCCGTAAAACAAGTGGTGGATGAGGCGATGGACATGGGATGCAATTCTGTAGAGAAAGTCATCTGTCATAAAAATACAGATGGTCCTTTAAACTGGAGTGATGATACTGATCTATGGTGGGCAGATATTGTAGACTCACAGTCTATCGTATGCGATGCAGAAATAATGGATGCAGAAGACATGCTATTTATCCTATATACTTCTGGTTCTACAGGAAAACCTAAAGGCGTCGTGCACACCTGCGGAGGTTATATGGTTTACACCGAATATTCCTTCCGTAATGTTTTCCAGTATGACGATGGAGACATTTACTGGTGCACTGCAGATATCGGATGGATTACAGGACACTCCTATATCATCTACGGTCCATTACTAACCGGAGCTACTACGATCATGTTTGAGGGCGTGCCTACATATCCCGATGCGAGTAGATTCTGGGAGATCTGTGACAAGCATAAGGTCACTCAGTTTTATACGGCACCTACGGCTATCCGTGCGTTAATGTCATGTGGTGATGAGCATATAGAAAAATATGATTTGAGTTCGTTAAAAGTACTAGGCTCCGTAGGCGAACCGATCAACGAAGAAGCATGGAAATGGTATGACGAAAAAGTAGGTAAAGGTCGAGCTCCGATCGTAGATACCTGGTGGCAGACAGAGACGGGTGGCATTATGATAACTCCACTTCCAGGAATTACATATACTAAACCTTGCTATGCATCATACCCGTTACCCGGTATACAGCCCTGTTTAGTAAATAGTGATGGAGAAGAAATAACAGAAAATAATGTAGAAGGATTACTCTGCATAAAATATCCCTGGCCTTCCATGATCAGAACTACATATGGAGATCACAAGCGATGCATGGAGGTTTATTTTTCGGCTTTCGCCAATAAGTATTTTACTGGAGATGGATGCCGTCGAGATGATGAGGGAAGACTACGGATCATCGGAAGAGTAGATGACGTCATCAATGTGTCAGGCCATCGTATCGGAACCGCAGAAGTAGAAAACGCTATAAACGAACATCCACAAATTATAGAATCTGCCGTCGTAGGATATCCTCATCACATTAAAGGTCAGGGAATTTTTGCTTATGTCATCGCTGCTCCTGGAACATGGAATGATGACGCCTTTATTAAGGAAGTACGAGATACCGTTACGAAAGTAATAGGCCCGATTGCAAAACCTGACCAAGTCCTAATCGTCCCTGGATTACCTAAAACCAGATCAGGGAAAATAATGAGACGGATCTTACGTAAAATCGCTTCTAAAGATGTGAGTAATTTAGGAGATACATCTACCCTGCTTAATCCTCAGATTGTGGAGGATATAAAAAAGCTTGCCTTTGGCTGACTGACTGCGAATATTCCCGTAGATGATAAACTTACAGAGGAAGAATTTTATCTAGAGAATGGACTGATGGTGATGACTAAATCATATCACCTACAGAGAGGATATTGTTGTGGTTCTAAATGTAAGCACTGTCCTTATGAGTGGAGTAATGTTAAGCTGAGGTAAGTGTATAAAGAGTTTATTTACTATCCTGTTTTTATAATCTTATGGTAACAATTTCTTGAAATTCTAACGTCTTTTATTATTAATCGTACAACAATCAACAAAATGTATAATCTAAATCATTACTTAATGGTGATGATGATGTGCGTGATCTGATTTTGAAAGCGTTATTTTACTCAGTGAAATTTCCTTTGGTTTAGTATCTTCTATGATATGATATAGAGTATTTATCTTAGGAATCGACACTTGCTGTATTTTACCACTAGGCCATGAAATCTCTACTGATTTTATTTTGTCTGATGACCCAATACCAATTTCTGCAAGTAATGGATTTGCCCCAAAACTTGCCCCGGATCCGACCCAATGGTAAAATGAATTTTCTGTAGTTATTACTTTTATACGAGCTCCTATGGCCGCACGATTAGAAGTAGTTCCTTCCAGTTTTAATTTGATCCAGTTATTATCATTATTAGAGTTAATAAATAGAGCATTCATAAAATTATCACCATCGTAAGATCCTCCTAAGACATTATAAATATCCTGGTCTCCATCGTTATCTATATCCCCTATCGCTACTCCGTGCCCTTTTTGTAAATGACCTAGACCAGCAGATTTAGTCACATCTGTAAATAGTTCCCCTGACTGATTTAGAAACATTTTATTAGGAATCAATGCATTAAAATCTGGAGTTCCTGTACCGGCATAGAAATCTGGAAATCCATCATTATTTATATCTCCATAATTACATCCCATGGTAAATAAAGGCTCGGCTACCTGAGTCAGTTTACTCATTTCTCTAAACTTTCCATTTTTTAAGTTTTTATAGAGACGAGGTAATTCTGCCTGAGTAGGTTTTCCAGTATAAAACTTAGCCACTTCGGCAGAAGCCGTAGCAAATTGCGTAAAATCAAAACCGCTTACAAAAATATCAAGCCATCCATTTTGATCATAGTCAAACATCCAACAAGGAAAACTATTTTCTGGTGCTACGGTCTGAGTTAGATTTGCAATATTCCTAAATTTATAATCCCCCTCTGCACCTTGATTTTGCATTAAAAAATTATTTCCATAAATACTAGAAACGTATAAATCCTGATCTCCATCATTATCTATATCCCCAAAACAAGACCCTTTTATAAATGCAGAAATATTTATTCTTTTCTCTTTTGCTACATCTTTAAAAGTACCATCTTTTT
>Ga0114957_1005872_pt1 | contig 10015 bp, 5 predicted proteins | sample BantaG_FD_87175 | JGI IMG/M metagenome (GOLD analysis project Ga0114957, IMG submission 87175) | Marine algal microbial communities from Bantry Bay, Ireland - BantryBay_4 metaG | ecosystem: Host-associated > Algae > Red algae > Unclassified | place: Bantry Bay, Ireland | collected 2014-11-21 | reverse complement strand
CTTTTTTAGGAAAATCAAATTCTAAATCTAGTAGGCGACTCTCCCCTATTGGTACTTCAAAATTATCAATAATACTATGCAATACAGAATTTCCCTCTTCCAATAATTCGCACTCAATCGAAATATTTTTTAACTCCGTAAAATCAAATAAATTAAACACTCCGAATAATCCTTTTTCCAAATCAATTACTTCCACCTTTATATTTTCATAAACTTTTTTTACTTCCCACATCGCAGGATGCAATGCTCGATTCGGAAACAATAATCCATTGATACAAAAATTATTATCACTTGGCACATCTTCGCCTCCAAAGTCTCCTCCATATTTCCAGTACGGTTTTCCATTTTCCGTTTTTGCCAAAATCCCTTGATCCTGCCAATCCCAAATAAATCCTCCTTGTAAATTAGGGTATGCAGCAATTGCATCCCAATACTCTTGCAAGTTCCCTACACTATTTCCCATCGCATGCGCATACTCACACATGATGAGCGGACGATCATCAGTCCGTTGAGCATAATCTATAATGGCTTCTATTTTGGGATACATTGGACAGACAATATCTGTATTACGAGATTCACCTGCTTGCTCATATTGAACAGGTCGAGAGGAGTCTCTTTCTTTTACCCAATCATAGGCAACAAACATATTTTGCCCGTTCCCTGCTTCATTCCCTAACGACCAAGTGATGACACAAGCATGATTTTTAGTTCTTTCTAACATTCTTTTTACACGATCCAAATGTGCGGCTTCCCAATCAGGCAAAGCCGAAGTATGTGCCGCTTCATCAAAAGTTTTTTGAAAACAAGCTCCCATTCCATGCGCTTCAATATTCGCCTCATCAATGACATACAATCCATATTTATCACACAACTCATACCATCGACCATGATTCGGATAATGACTTGCACGTACAGCATTGATATTGAATTGTTTCATCAACCTAATATCATCTAGCATGTCTTGCTCCGAAATAACGTGACCATTAATTTCATGATGTTCATGACGATTCACTCCCTTCAATGTGATAGCCACTCCATTTAATTAAACTTGCGCATTTTTAATTTCTAATTTCCGAAAACCAATTTTACTACCGACCACTTCAATTATTTCACCAGATTCATTTTTTAAAACTAAAGCTAACTGATAAAGGTTTGGCGTTTCTGCTGTCCACTTTTTTGGATTATCTATTTTATTAAAATACGAAATAACGCTGTCGCTTTTGCTTCTATCCTGCTGATAATCAATGACTTGCATATCCTCAACAATACAATTACGTTTTTCATCAAATAACAAACAAGACAATGAATATTTATTATTAACAATATTATTTTCTTTAAAAAAATGCTGTACGTCAACTTCTACTTGAAAAGAACCATTTTTATAATACTCATCTAAATCTGTTTTTACAAAAAAATCACGAATATGAACTTTTGGCGCAGCCCATAAAAACACCTCTCTTTCCATTCCACTCAATCTCCAAAAATCTTGACATTCCAAATAAGCGCCGTCCGACCAACGATAAACTTCTACCGCAATCGAGTTTTTATCTTTTTGTAAATAATCTGTTATCCGAAATTCAATTGGAGTTTTAGAATCTTGATTATATCCTATAAAATTTCCATTCACCCAAAAATAAGCTGCTGATTTTACCGCTTCAAATCGAATAAAAATTTCTCTTCCATCCCACTCATCTGGAATCGAAAAGTGTTTTTTATAAGAACCTACTGGATTATAATCATGTGGAATATGAGGAGGGTTTTTTGGAAAAGGATATCGGTCATTGACATAAATCGGAGTGCCATAACCCTGCAATTCCCAATTCGCAGGAACCGTAATTTCATCCCAATCAGATACTTCGTAATTAGATTTATAAAATTCTTTTGGACGATCCGCAGGTTTTTTAACCCAATGAAACTTCCATTTTCCATTTAAAGATTTAACCCAAGTCGAGTTATCCTTTTCAAAATAACTAGCATTAAATAATGCTTCCAAACTTGAATAAGGAACAAAATTAGCACGTGGTCGCTCTTGTCCAATATTAAAAAACTGAGGATTCTCCCAATATGGGATGGGATCATCTTGCCCCCAATCCTCTATATTATTTTGTTTCATTTTTTTCACTTAGAGATATAATTATATAAGCCGAAAAATACGTAAATATGTCACAATAACTTTTTATTTAGTTCTTTTTTCGTTTGAATATCTTACATTCTTTGGCTTAGTCTTTGTCTATTATTCTCATTTTTTCAGATAGTAAAATTTCAAAAACGTATGCCAAAGAAATGGTTTCTTTCCTTCAAGTATTTTTATAAATATTCAACACATTCAACAAAAACGCTATGTTTATTAAAATAAACATAGCGTTTTTTCATTTTCAACTAACCTTGGCATTTTTTTCGTATTAAAAAAATAAAAATACTTATTTAGTTTTAAATCAATACTTTACCTCATGAAAAATTCTAAAACAAAAACGTTCTCTCCAGTTAAAATTAAATCAAAATCGAAGAAAAAACAAGCGAAGTTAGCTTGGCAAAAATTAGAAAAATGGATTACTGCAAAACAACAAAAAGTAGTCATCATCATAGAAGGAGATCAAAATAAAACGTCAAAACAATTTATTAAAAACTTACAAAACTGGTCGAGTGATAAAAAAACAATTCGCCGAGTTAAGTTAAAAAATATATCTTCAGAAAATACCGCTTCTTATTTTGAACCATTAATTTCAAAATTACCAAAGGCCGGTCAAGTAACTATTTTTGAAAATTGTTGGTTTCAAAAGTCATTGCAAAAAACAGATTTAGGAAAGTGGGATGCCAATCTTTGGAGTAATTTTTCGGAGAAAGAAAATATTTTACAACAAGCTAATTACAATATTTATAAATACGCTTTAAAAAACCAAAATAAAATGGATGCGGGAGCTAATCCCGTTTTTGAAATTTTGAAAAAAACAGAACACCCAACTAATCCATTTTCTTATTTTAATTGTTTGGAAAAAAAATCTGAATCATATACTTTAATTCAACATCTTGCTAATCAAATACCGCATAAAGATTTAACTTTCCAACACGAAACGATTGATTTTGAAACTTTACAACAACGTGCTTACAATCTTCGTTGGGCAACTGTTTCAAAAGATATTATTCCTTTGACTGCTGCTGATCCTGATTTTCCAATTGCACCAGAAATAGAGAATGCAATTAAAGAATATTCCGAAAAAAGAATATTTTCATATGGTCCAGCAACAGGTTTACCTTGCTTCAAAAAGGCGGCAAGCAAAATGTTGAAAAAACGAAAAGGATTAGATTGCCCTGCCAACTGTATTTTACCAACAGATGGTGCAGCTTCTGCAATGTATACGATTGCAAAATTTGCTATTAACGAAGGGGATGAAGCGATCATCTTTGACCCTGTTGATTTCCTTTTTCAAAAATCAATAGAAGCGGCTGGTGGAAAAATTATAAGGATTCCCTTGAATCCAAAAACAGGAACTTTTGATCCGAAACAATTCGTGGATGCCATTTCTAAAAAAACTAAGTTGATTGGTTTGTGTAATCCTCATAATCCAATGGGCAGAGTGATGAGTCGTCAAGAACTTTTATTCATTGGTTCTACGGCGGCCAAACATAAAATTTGGATTATGAATGATGAAATTTGGTCGGACATTGTTTACCCTGAAAAACAACATATTAATATTGCGACCCTCCATCCTGAAATTGCTCAACAGACTATTTCAGTTTATGGTTTATCTAAAACTTTTGGTCTAGCAGGATTGCGTGTAGGTTTTATTGCCGCTCCTTCCAAAAAGGTTTTTGAACAAATCCTTAACTTTTCACTTGCGAATACTACAGCAGGAGGCGTCAGTACATTAAGTCAGATTGCAGCTACTGCAGCTTATCAAGAAGCATGGTATTATGCGGATGCTTTTGTAGATCATTTGACGAAAGTAAGAGATTACGCAGTTGAACGACTTAATAATATCCCTGGTGTTCATTGTCGAAAACCTGAGGGTACTTATTTGCTTTTTCCTAACATTCAAAGTTTTGGAATGTCGAGCGAAGAACTAGCAAAATACCTTTTTGAACATGCAAAGGTTGCAGTTGTTCCAAGTGCTGCAAAATGGTTTGGCCCAGGCGCAGAAGGGCATATCCGAATTTGTTTTTCCACTTCGATGGAAATAATGAAAGAAGCATTGGATCGAATTGAAAAAGCATTGGCTAAATTAAATCAAAAACGACAATCAAAAATGGAAAAAATTTATTTTAAAAATTTCGATCCTGAGAAAGTTATTTTTCAATAATTATCGTAACACGGTTTTCCAAAATCGTCTAAAACCAAAACGATTTTAGAAAACCGTGTTACCAATTCTCCAACTAAAATTCTATCTTAGACCGTATTTATTTTTTCAAAAAACAAATCTAAGATGAAAAAACTGCTGCCTTGTATATTTCTAATATTCCTTTCTACTTTAGCTTTTTCCCAAAATGATATCAATCAACTTGTCGGCACGCTGCTAGGAGACACTCCTATCGAAGAAGATTTGCAAGAGCTTTGTGATAAAATTGGTGGACGTGTAACAGGTTCGGAAGCTAACGAAAAATCTGTTGATTGGGGCTGGCAAAAGTTCAGAACCGCTGGAGTTAATGCTCGTAAAGAACCTTTTACTATGCCAGTCCTTTGGCTCGAAAAGTCAACGACAGCAAGTATTTTGGGTGATATCAATTTTATTCCAAGTGTAGTTTCCAAATATCAATCTCCTCCTAAAAAATATCGAGGTCAATTGATTTCAGTAGGCATGGGTACCGCTGAGGAATTTGAAAAAGCGGGTGAGCAAGTTAGAGGAAATTTCGTTTTGGTGGAACAAGATTTATGTTTTAATATTGATGGATTATTTGCAGAATACTCCAGCGCAGCCATAGCAGAAATCCAAGCTCGAAAACATGGTGCTCAAGGAATTATATTTATGGCCTCTCGTCCAAAAGGATTGTTATATCGTTTTATTGGGATGAAAACTTCGGAAAACGATATGCCACAAATCGTTATGTCTCGTGAAGATGCAAAGCGTTGTATGCGTATTTTGGAAAAAGGAAAATTAAATATTGAACTTAATATTGATGCAGAGGTAGGAGGAGAATTTATATCTAACAATGTAATTGCAGAAATCAAAGGAAGCGAAAAACCTGAAGAAATTATCATCATTGGTGCACATTTAGATTCTTGGGCATTGGGTACTGGTGCAAATGATAATGGTGCCAATGTTGCGATGCTAATTGATATTGCAAGGCAAATGAAAAAACTGAATATCCAACCTAAACGAACCATTCGTTTCGCCTTATGGAATGGAGAAGAGCAAGGGTACTTTGGTTCATGGGCATATACAAAAGATAATTTAAAATCAATGGATAATCATGTGATTGCAATTTCTATTGATATTGGAAGTGGTGCCATCACTGGCTTTTTCACCAATGGAAATCAAGAACTAGTTAGTGTTGTAAATAAATTGTTACGACCTGTTGCAGGTTTAGGTGATTTTACAAATATCAATGCACCGATTGTAGGAACCGACAACTTTGATTTTATGCTACAAGGTGTTGGTAATTTAGTAGGCATTCATAAGCCTCAAGTCTATGGACAAAATTATCATGCGTCATCTGATACTTTTGACAAAGTGGATTTAAAACAATTAAAAGTAAATTCTGCAATTGTTGGAGCAGTCATTTTAGGTTTTGCTAATATGAATCAAAATGATATTACTTGGAAACGTCAGACAAGACCAGAGATTCAAAAAATGTTTGAATCGTTTGATTTAGAATTTACAATGCGTATGTTTAATGTTTGGGAAACTTGGCTGAGTGGGAAACGAGGAAGGTAACACGGTTTTCCAAAACCGTACTAAAACCGTCTTAGTTTTTGAACAGCTTTGGAAAGCCATGTTACCCATTCCAAACAAAACCTTCAAAGCCCTTCCTCAAATAACAATAGGGAAAATCTTTCCATTCATCAACCAACCCTAATTTCGTCGAATTATTCAAAGTATAATTCACCCAATTATATAATTCTTTTCTACTTCTAATCAAATGGTCATAAGATTCTTGCGTCCAAACTGTCCTTCCTTTTTCATCATGCAAAACATTAATTCGACGAGCGGAATATTGTTTGATTGAACCTAAAATTTCTTCTATTTCCATTTGTAATTTATAGAATACAAGGTGAACATGATTGGACATAATGATATAACAAATTATTTTATAACGTTCTTCATCAAAATGCATTATCGCATTTATGATAATTTGAGCAGCTTCTGGTTCTTCTAAAAAATGTGGGCCAGCAGAATAATTATCTAGCAGGTCATCAAATTTTCCAAAATATAAATGTCGTAACTTTTTGAGTTCCAATTTAGTTTCTTCTTTGGAAAGTCCTTTTTCCAAAAGGTCTTTTTTTGCGGCTATTCGATCATATCGTAATTCGTCAATGACATCTTTTGGGAGCGAACCATCGAGTCGGAAAGTAATAAAGTAAACACCATCGGGTCTTTGCCAATGTGGAAGATTACGACGACGTCGCATCTTTTTTGGGTGATAGGTTTTCATTATAGTATGTTTGCGTACGGTTTGGCAACAGTTGTAACACGGTTTTCCAAAACCGTCCAGAGAATAAATTATACTGAAAATAGTTTTCTTAAAGCATTTTAAAGATAAAAAAAGTTAGATAACTTCATGGGAAATCATCTAACTTTTTTTGGGACGGCTTTGGAAAGCCTTGTTACGGTTTAATTGTTTTCTCTTTTTTGGGTAAAATCAAAATAGGTAAATTCTTCTCCGAATACATTTTATTAAATCCACCAACTTCCTCTTGAATAATATATTCCATTTCTGCTTTCATCGTTTTCCACATTTTTATCACTTCACCTAATCTCAATTCCGCTCCAGCAGTAGGTCGAGGGTCATGGCTATCCAAAATTCCTTTTAAAATCAATAACTCTGTGTTCATTTGATTTTTAAAATTAATCACATCTTGAAATGTTTTAGCATCAGGTTGAATTAGGTTATTTTCCCAAGCTGTAATCGCTTTTTCTACTTTCTTTCCTTTTTCTAACAATTCTTTTACATCATCCATATTTTCTAAAAGTTTCACTCTTGAACCTAGTTGTGTTTTCACTATTCGTAATCGATTAACAGATTCATGCATCTCATAAACTGCATCTTCGATTTCCATCAACATCGCTTGTTGTTTTTTATAAATAGAATTATCAACATCCAATCTTGGATCAGGTAAAACTTCACAAGTTGTTTCCTTTACATTTTCTCCAGCAGTTAATCGCAAAGTATATTTCCCCGGTGCAACAGTATGTCCACGATAGTCTCCACGAACAAAAACATTCTCCACTCCAGGAAGTGTCTCCCTTCTCAAATCCCAATTCGTTCGATTCAATCCTCCCTTACTTGGAATGACTTGAGGCGGTGGTGGACCACCTTCCCATCGTTTATTGTTTTTAGGTTTTTGATTAGTGATGGTTCGGATAACATTTCCGCCTACATCTAAAACCTCCAATTTCAATTCATTACTATCTACCCAACTGTGCGGTAAATAATAATCTAAAGTCACGCCTGCCAACGGGTTTTCTCCCCGAAGCGGTCGAGCACCTGAGTCCATTGTAAATTTAACTGTTGGAGCAGGTTGGATTAGTTTAACTTGAGTAGAATCAATTTTTCCTTTTGTTTGTTGCAAAGTACTTAAGTCATCTAGAATCCAAAACGCACGTCCTGATGTCGCAGCTACTAAATCATTTTCTTTTACCAATAAATCAGTAATCGGGCACATTGGTAAATTCGACTGAAAAGGTGTCCAATTATTTCCTCCATTAAAACTTACATACAATCCTCTTTCTGTTCCTGCATACAATAAATTACTTTCCTTTGGATCTTCCCGAACGACTCTCACAAAATTATCCGCAGGAATTCCATTAGTGATTTTCTTCCAAGATTTCCCATAATCAGAAGTCTTGTAAATCATCGGAGCATCATCATTAAATTTGTATCGAGTCACGGCAAGGTAAGCAGTACCTTTTTGAGTTGGAGAAATGTCAATCGCATTAATTAATGATTCTTGTAAACCTCTAGGCGTGACGTTGCTCCATGTTTTTCCTTCATCCAATGTTACATGAACCAATCCATCATCAGTACCTACCCATATTTCTCCAGCATCATTTGGCGAACAAGCGATGTAGCTAAATGTATTATACACTTCTCCTCCTGCACCTTCATTTGTAAACGGCACACCACCATCTCCATGCTTGGTCGTATCATTTCTCGTAAGGTCTCCACTAATCTCTGTCCAACTCAAACCATTATCATCACTACGAAACAATACATTTCCGCCAAAATATAAAACACCTTTATTGACATTCGATGCGACCAATGGAGGATTCCAATTGAAGCGATATTTTTGTTCTTCAGGGTTGGTTCCAAGTTTTGCTTGAGGATATGGTTGAATATCTTTTGTGATTTTTGTTTCGGAATCCCACACATCTATAAAACCTTGAATCGTTGTTCCAAAAATTTTTGTAGGATTTTCCGGATCATTAAAAGCGATAAAAGCACTCTCACCTCCCGCCACAGGATACCAATCTCGAATCCCAATTCCACCACCATCAGTTTGGCTTGCAATAGCTACAGTTGAATTATCTTGTTGTCCTGCATATAAATAATATGGGTAACGATCATCCGCTATCACTCGATAAAATTGAGCCGTAGGTTGATTGTTTTCAGAAGACCAAGATTGTCCTCCATTAAAAGTTATACATCCTCCACCGTCATTTGCAAGTATAATGTTATTAGAATTATTTGGATTGATCCATAAGTGATGTTGATCGCCATGCGGATTGGAAATTCTTGAAAAACTTTTTCCGCCATCAATAGATTTTAACATTGGAGCATTCAATACATACACTTTATTTTCATCAACTGGATCAGCAAAAATTTCAATATAATACCATGCACGAGTAATCGTTACCCGATCTGAACACACTTGTTTCCATGTTTTCCCAGCATCATCAGAACGAAATACACCACCTTTTTCCGCTTCAATATTGGCATAAATTCTTTGAGGATTTGCAGGAGAAACATCTACGGCAATCTTCCCCATTTTTTTCGGTAATCCACCTTCTAATTTTTTCCACTCTTCTCCCCCATCTACCGATTTCCAAATTCCAGAACCTTCTCCCCCACTTCGAACTTGCCAAGGCGTTCGTTGATGGTCCCACATTCCTACATATAAAATTCTTGGATTGCTAGGATCAATACTTAAATCCGCAGCGCCTGTATTTCCATTAATAAATAAAGTTTGTTTCCAAGTTGCACCACCATCTGTACTTTTATAAACACCTCGCTCTTTGCTCTTACTCCATAATTTACCTTGAACTGCGACCCAAAGAATTTCTGGATTTTTAGGGTGTATCCGAATTTCTGCAATATGATGCGATTCAGGAAGTCCAATGTATTTCCAAGTTGTTCCTGCATCTGTACTTTTATATATTCCATCTCCTCGCGAAGTCATTACCCCTCTTACTGCATGCTCTCCCATCCCTGCATAAATTACGTTGGGATCACTTGGTGCGACTTCAATTGCTCCAACCGAACCTGTTTTTAAAAATCCATCGGAAATATTTTTCCAAGAAATTCCTGCGTCAATTGTTTTCCAAATTCCTCCTCCTGTGCTTCCCATATAATAAGTCATCGGATCGCCAATCACTCCGCAAACAGCATTGGAACGACCGCCTCGAAATGGGCCAATATTTCGCCACTTTAATGCTTCGAATTTTTTAGCATCAAAAACAGGCGCTGTAATTTGCTGTGATTTCTTTTTACGTTTTTTTCTTTGGGAAAAAATTGGAGCGGTGCATATCAAAATTGCAATGAGACAAATGATTAGTTTTTTCATGGTTCAGTTATGTTTTTTACTAAAAATGTAACTACTTAGGTGGAAGCTTTCGGAAACCCGTGGCGGAGAAGAATGAGT
>Ga0114957_1005870_pt1 | contig 10015 bp, 10 predicted proteins | sample BantaG_FD_87175 | JGI IMG/M metagenome (GOLD analysis project Ga0114957, IMG submission 87175) | Marine algal microbial communities from Bantry Bay, Ireland - BantryBay_4 metaG | ecosystem: Host-associated > Algae > Red algae > Unclassified | place: Bantry Bay, Ireland | collected 2014-11-21 | reverse complement strand
TTCTTCAAAAGTATTTCTTTTATTTGTACCCTTCTTTTTGTTTTCATCATTTGGTATAGTTGTACTAAATGTAGAAGTAGTAGAGTAGGACGAGGAATTTCCAAAACAAAACCCTATTGAATGACAGACTCAATATTAAAGGTGCCTAAATTCATAAAAAAATACACTATAATTATTTTTAATGTATTGAAATTTATTCCCACTTATTTACGGGTCAACTTAAAAGCTATTTTTTCAAAAAAAAAGAAGATTATAATTTTCTTAAATCATCCCGCTCAGTATCAAAACCTTTATTCCATCCCAGAGCTACTAGCAAAAGATTTCTTTATTCTTATTTTTTGCCACAACATGGAAACCTATAATAATATACCTGAATTACCGAATATTAAAAAAATTCAATACGAGCATCTGTATGTTTTAAAGCTTTTTAGGTGTCAACTATTTATGACTCCTGTTTTTGGCTTAAAAAATTTTCTTCCAAATACCCCCAAAGTTAATTTCCTACATTCTTTAGCGGGCATAGAAGGCATCTATAAAGAAAATGCTTTTGATAATTTTGACTATATCTTTTGCCCCAGTCCGTACTTGGTAGAAGATTTTAAAAAATTATTTTCAAAAAGAAAGGTCGGAAAAAAAGTGCTCATCTCTGGGGGTTATCCTAAATTGGATATGCAACTGGCAAGAGCTCAAAAAGAAAAGATAACTAGAGGAAATAAAAAGACCGTCATCTATGCTCCAACTTTTGTTTTTGAACACAATAAAGGATTATCAACATTGGAAGAATACGGTGAAAAAATAATAGATTACTTTATTGATGAAAACTATCAGGTGATTTTTAGACCACACCCTTTTGCATTAAAAACCAAAAATAAATTTATTGTACAACCAATTATTGACAAGTTTAAAGACCATCCGTCTTTTGAATTAGACCAGAGTAAAGATTATTTTGATACCTATAATAGAGCAGACTTTTTGGTGACCGACCTTTCTGGAACTGGTTTTTCCTTTGCTTTTATTTTTGAAAAACCTGTCCTGTTTTTTAGTATGGGAAAGAAAGCGTTAGCAAATTTGACAGGATTCCATTTTGAAAAAAGAGAAGAAATAGGATTTGTGGTGGAAGATATGGCTGGCTTAAAAATCAAGTCAAAGGAAATTTATAACACCTATGATACACTTGCGGCTAAAATAGCGAATCTAAAAGAAGAGAATATTTTTAATCTAGGTAAAAGTGCGCAGTATTTTCAAGAGAATATACACCACATCATCAAAGAGGAAAAACATAAAGATTGGGTATCTATAAATTAAGATAATGGATAGTGTTTTAAAAAATAACAAAACTCCTTTTGTACTTTGGATAACGGGGCTGTCGGGTTCAGGAAAAACAACGATGGGAACTGCTGTTCATCAAAGACTTAAAAAGGAGTATAACAATCTCGTCTTATTAGATGGCGATGGCGTTAGAAAAATACTGGGCGATGATTTAGGGCATACTCCAAAAGACCGTTATAAGAACGCCCTCCGAATTTCCGAAATGTGTATTTTTTTACATCAACAAGGTATCAATGTCATCTGTTGTACCATGTCTTTATACAAGGATATTCATGAGCGAAATCGTAAACACATCCAAAATTATTTGGAAGTTTATATTGAAGTTCCTTTAGAAGAATTAATCAAGCGCGACCAAAAACAATTATATTCTAGAGCATTGAAAGGAGAAATACAACATGTAGTGGGTATTGATATGCTTTTTGATGTACCCGAAAACTGCGACTTAGTAATTGATAATAGTCAAAAAAATAATTTACCAATTAAAATTAATCAAATCATAAATCTTATAAAATGAGTAATACCAAAATGCAACAGGGAGATTTTACCACACTTGCCAAGCACTATATTAATCGACCAGCTTATAGTGATTTAATTTTACAGACTTTACTAAAACTAGTCAACTATGATGCTACGAATCCTGATTTTCAAGTGGTAGAAGTTGGAGCAGGTACGGGGAAACTAACTAAGATGTTATTGGAATTGGGCTTAAACGTAATCGCCATAGAACCCAATGATGCGATGCGAGAAGAAGGCATTAAATATACAGAAGCGTTTGAAAATATTGTTTGGAAAAAAGGGAGCGGTGAAGTGACGGGAGTAGAAGACCATCAGGCGGATTGGATTATTATGGCTTCGTCTTTTCATTGGACAGACCCCAATTTATCCTTACCTGAATTTTCTAGAATCTTGAAAGCTAACGGTCATTTTACAGCGATTTGGAATCCAAGAAATTTAGAAATATCTGAACTGCACACAGGTATAGAAAAACGGATTTATGAAATTGCTCCCAACATCAAAAGAAAGTCTTCAGGCTCTGGTAGGAACTCCAAAAAGTGGGAATACATCTTACCTTCTACGGGACATTTCAAAGAGGTGATTTTTACGGAAACTGACCATGAAGAATTATTTCCTAAAGAAAGATATATGGGCGCGTGGCATTCGGTCAATGATATTCCTGCACAGGCTGGTCCCGAAAAGTGGCAAGAAATATTGAAAGCCATTGAAGACGAGATTAAGGATTTAGATATTATTCCTGTCCCTTATAAAATGCGGGCTTGGACAACTAGGAAAGCCTAAACTATGGTCAAATTAAATTTTTCTACCAAGGCTCAAACTTTGGCTAATTTGCAAAAGCATATCGCTAGTGCAAAAATATTACCCTTGGTCAACTTTACTGCTTTAGCTTTTCAGGAAGCAGCAGGTAGAAAAAAAATTATTGAACAAATTCGAAGGACGATTAAAGATGACTTATTAATCGTCCGTTCTTCTTCCGTCAAAGAGGACACCGCTAATTACTCCAATGCTGGTGCTTTTGAAAGTGTATTGAATGTAAATGCAAATGATGATGATGCCTTAATCGCAGCCATCGAAAAAGTTATTTATTCGTATGAATCGGTTTTGAGTAAAGATGAAGTTTTGGTTCAACCGATGTTGCCTAATGTAAAAATTGCTGGGGTAGCCTTTACCGTTGATGCAGATACTTTAGCACCTTATTATATCATTAATTATGATGATAGTGGTTCTACCGAAAGTGTTACGAGTGGTGCTTCCGCAAATTTGATGACTTATATTGAATATAAAAAAGCGGACATTGGTACTAATAATCAATCGCTTCGCAAAGTCATTACCGCTTGTCAGGAATGTGAAAAATTATTTGATTCCCCTGCTTTGGATATAGAATTTGCCATTACGCAGGAAGAAGAATTATATATTTTTCAAGTGCGTCCCATCGCCACCAAAAACAAACAGGCCATTGAAATTGACTTATCTCCTTCTTTAAATAAAATAGCGAATAAGGTAGGAAAATCAATAAGTCCACATCCTTATTTGCTAGGTTCGAAAGGTATCCTCGGTTTGATGCCAGATTGGAATCCAGCAGAAATTATTGGATTACGACCCCGTCGATTAGCGATTTCTTTATATAAAGAATTAATTACCGATAATATTTGGGCTTACCAAAGAGATAATTATGGCTATCGAAATTTGCGTTCTCATCCGCTTTTAATTTCCTTACTAGGTATTCCTTACGTAGATGTTCGGGTATCTTTTAATTCTTTTATTCCTAAAAATTTGAATAAAAATATTGCGGAGAAATTAGCTAATTTTTATTTAAATAAATTGCGGCAGTCGCCATCTTACCATGACAAGGTAGAGTTTGAAATCATCTATTCCTGTTATTATCTTAATTTGCCCAATCGGTTAAAAGAACTTTTAAAATCTGGTTTTAATGAAAGTGAAATCAAAAGAATAGAGTTTTCTTTGTTAGAATTAACCAACAAGATTATTGATTTAGAGAATGGGTTATTTAGAAGTGACTTAAATAAAATTAATATTCTTACCGAGAAATTTGATAAAATTGCACAGTCTGATTTGAATATTATTTCAAAAATATATTGGCTGATTGAAGATTGTAAAAGATATGGCACCTTACCTTTTGCAGGATTGGCGAGGTCTGCTTTTGTTGCTGTACAATTTCTAAAATCATTTGTCAATGCGGGTATTATTGATGAAGAAGAGTACGAGGCATTTATGAATAGTTTGAGTACCGTCTCCAAGCGATTGAATAAAGATTTACACTTGCTGAAAAAAGGTAAGCTTGACAAAGTTGATTTTTTATCTACCTACGGACATCTTCGACCAGGCACTTATGATATACTTTCATTAAGATACGATGAAGACTTTGAGAATTATTTTGATGCTCAAAATACGCCTCCGCTTGACGACGATGAATTTAGTTTTAGCGAGCAACAGATTGATGCGATTGAGCAACTCCTGATTGAGCATGGAATTAAAGTGGATGCGCTTAATCTCATTTCTTTTATTCGAGAAGCGATTGAGGCGAGAGAATCTTCCAAGTTTATTTTTACCAAATCTTTAAGTTTAGTTTTAAAACTAATTGAAGAATTTGCTGCGAGATTTGACATCAATAGAGAAGATGCTTCTTTTTTAGATATTCAAACCATCTTAAAATTATACGCTACCTTAGACCACCAAGATGTAGTTCAAATCCTAAAGGAAGACATTCAAAAAAATAAGGATTTTTATCAATATACGAAGGTGGTAAAAATGCCTCAATTGATAACTAACCCCGAAGATATTTATCATTTCAATCTCAGTATTGATGAACCTAATTTTATCACACTTAAAAGGATTGAAGGAAAGATATTGTTAGAAGAAAATTTTAAAAAGGAAACTTTTACCAATAAGATTGCTTTTATAAAATCTGCAGACCCTGGTTACGATTATTTATTTACCAAAGATATTCGTGGACTAGTCACACAATTTGGAGGAGCTAATTCCCACATGGCGATTCGATGTGCAGAACTTGGGCTTCCTGCCATCATTGGAGCAGGGGAACAAAATTTCACCAACTGGTCAGGAGCTAATTTATTAGAAATTGATTGTGCTGGTAAATTAGTAAGAAAATTATCTTAAGCCCATGAAGAAAATTGCTATCACGCAACGTGTTATAGAAAACGATACTTATGTTGAAATTAGGGATGCGCTAGATATTAATTTTGCTTCCTTATTTCAGGAGTTAGGATTGATTCCTGTCATTCTACCTACCTTCTTTCCCCCTGATTCTTACTTCGAAAATTTTGATATTAGTGGCGTGATATTGAGTGGAGGAAATGATTTAAGTCAGGTAAATGATAATGATATTTCTGCCAAGAGAGATGCATTTGAAAAGAGAGTTTTAGAACATGCTATTTCAAAAAAAATTCCAGTTTTAGGAATATGCAGAGGGATGCAATTGATTGCAGATTACTATCAGGCAGACTTTCAATCGGTTCAAAATCATGTGGCGGTAGAACACCCACTAATTATAAATCAAACCTCAAAGTATCTACCCTATCTTAATAGTTTAGAGACTGTTAATTCTTATCATGGTTATTCCGTAAAAACAGTTCCTAAATTTTTTAAAATATCTGCTAAAAGTCAGGACGGTCAAATAGAAGCGATAGAGCATAAAGAACTGCCTATCTTTGGTCAGATGTGGCATCCAGAACGGAGTCAACCATTCCTTAAACAAGAACTTTCTTTTATTAAAAATTTCTTTACTACTTCTGTGAAGGGGTAAAATTTTCTGTTACTCAAATCAATACTAATGAAATTAATTATACTAGCCGCAGGTGAAGGAACCCGTTTACGTCCCTTAACAATTGACCGACCAAAATGTATGGTGGAGTTTAAAGGGAAGCCAATTATAGACTATATTTTATCAGCGGCTTCAAAAGCTGGCATCAATGATATAACTGTTATAACAGGGTATAAACATAAAGTATTAGAGAAATATCTAAGTGAAAAAAATATTAAATTTTATCATAATCCCGATTATGATAAAACTAATATGGTGACCACATTATTTTGTGCAGCGCCAGAACTACAAGAAGAGGATGTCATCATTTCTTATGCCGATATAATCTTTGGAGAACCAATCCTGTCAAAGTTAGTGCAGTCGGAAAAAGACCTGTCGGTCATGGTAGATAAAGATTGGCGAACGTTATGGCAAGCAAGAATGGACGACCCGTTGAGTGATGCAGAAACGATGAAAATAAATGACGACGGAAATATTATCGAACTCGGCAAAAAGGCGGAAAGCTACCAAGATATCGAGGGACAATACATTGGCTTAGTTAAAATTTCAGGGTCGGTTATTGGAAAGGTCAAGCATTTTTATCATTCCTTAGATAAAGAAAAAATGTATGATGGAAAAGACTTTGACAACATGTATATGACCAGTTTTTTACAACTCATTATTAATAGATTAATGCCGATAAGTGCGGTTGAATTTTCTGGTGGTTGGTTGGAAATTGATTCGATTGAAGATTTAAATAGACTCAATAAGTATGTAAATGATAATCCTTCTTTCTATCTAGATATTTAATCATCCTTCCATCAAAGATTAAGAAGTCATGGCAAATAGTTTAATCAAATTTATTGAAGTTTCTACAGATGATAAAAATTGGGTAACGGTCGTAGATACGAGCCAACAAACATAGGTCGCAACCATTGATGCCTATGTCCATGATATCACTCCAATGAAAGGTCGTTTTATTAAAAAATATTTTAAAAAATAGTACGAACCCTGGATTACATGTTGTAGAAATAGGAGCCTTTTAAAAAATGTAAATAATTTGTTACAAAATCAACTAGAATATTTTCCAACTAAAGTTAAAGCAGATACACCTACATAAAGATTTAGTAATGATAAAACAATAACTTCCCCATTTTGACGAGATTATTTTATCATTACTAAAGTTGATTTTGTTTCAATAGAAAACATTTTTTATTGGAACTTTGATTAAGTAATTTTATTTTGTATTTTAAATACTTCTACTAAAATTAGAATTCATTAACTTTAGCAAAAAAGATTTGAATGATAGATAAATTAAATATCGAAAACTTTATGACTTTTGAGAAGTTGAAAATTCCAACTTTGAAGTTAGTCAATTTGATAGGTGGAAAAAATAATTCAGGAAAAACCACATTACTTGATGCTATTAGAGTTCTCTATTCAGAGGGGAATGATTCAGTAATAAATAATATTTTGAATAATAGAGGTTCTTTTAAAAAAAACCTAGTAAGTAGTTATCAAGGATTATTTAATAGAGATTCAAAAAGACATAAAATAAATTACTCTTTATCCATTAATAATTTTTTCTTACATAAAGAAAATTTAAACAAAAAAGATAGATATTATCACATTCAACATAATTCAGAAATTGAATTAAATGCTAATATTGATTCAGATTCACCACGAGATGAAATCATTTATGTTCCATTCAAATCTGGTCTTGAACTATTAAATGATTTATGGGAAAACATTGTACTTACATCAAAAGAAGATGATGTAAATGAAATTTTAAGAGAAACGGTTGAACCAAATTTAGTTCGTTTTGATGTTGGGAATTCAGTAAGAGTTAGATTAAAAGGCTTGGAACAACCAGTCCCTCTTGGAACACTTGGGGATGGAGTTTATAGAGTCTTGCTTATTGCTCTTAGTTTGGCTAATGCAAAAGACAGCATCCTTCTGATAGACGAAATTGAACTCGGTCTCCATTATTCAGCTATGGAAAAACTCTGGGAAATGATTTTCAAATATGCCCATGAATGGAATATTCAAATTTTTGTTACAACACATTCCCAAGATGCTATCAAAACTTTTCATTATGTTGCTTCTAATGAAAAGTATATTGACGATGCTGAATATATTCGCTTACAAATTAGTCGTAAAGGAGAGAACGAAGCCATTGTTTTTGATGGCAACCGATTAAAAGATAGTCTTGACCTTCAACTAGAAATTCGATAAATAATATGGACAATGAGCAAAGGTTAATTGTTGAAGGGAAAGATGGATATGTCATTTCTTCAATTATGAGAAAGCAAAAAATACCTTTCCCAAAAGGGTATAATGGAAATAACATCAACAAATTTATTATTAATGCAGGAGGTTTCAGTAAAATAAAAACGGCGTTAATTGAAGAATTACAAAGTCCTAATGTTTCAAATATTGGTATCATTGTAGATGCAAATGATGTTGGAGCTATTCCGAGATTTGAAAGTTTACAAAATATTATAGAAGAAACATTAGAAATCATTTTTCCTAAAGAAGCAATACTTACTGAAAATGGTTTTGGATTTCAACTTTTAGATAATCTTTTTATTGGCATTTGGATTATGCCTGATAATGTGAATAATGGATATTTAGAACATTTTATCAGTAATCTTATTCCTAATGATAATCTAGTTTGGCAATTTGCTAATGAAAAGATAGAAGAAATATTGACAACTGATTTTTGTGAATTTTCAGCAGCTAAAAAACAAAAAGCTTTAGTTCATACTTATCTCGCATTGAAGGAATCCCCGGGTATGCCTATGGGAACATCAATTCTGGCAAATTACTTTGATGCCACATTACCTTATTCAGATAGATTAGTTAATTGGATTAAAAATACATTTGTTCTAGAGGAAAAATAACCATTACATTAACCCCTATGAAAGATTTATCTCCTACTGAAAATCAAGTTCAATGTGTTACGAATTTTCAAGACTTTGTTTCCACTCCTTTTTATGGAAAAATTAATGCGATTTGCTGGACTCGAAAATTAATTGGTGATTTTTCTGAAATTGTTAATAAGATAGAACTCAACGAAGAGATGGCGACACTTGATACAGAAGAACTTCGTGAACTTGAGTTGAGTGAACAGGGACAGCTTGCTCGTGAAATTTTATTATATGACCTAAGTGTCATGGAAGCACATGGCGCATCTCCAATCCTAAATCTAATAAAGTGTTATAAAAGAGATGATTCCTATCCCTTTTTTCCTACTGATGTTTATTCCTTTCATGTAGATCGCTCTACCATTCCTTACGATACCTATCTATGCACTTATCATGGAGCACCAAGTGAAATATTACCAAATTCGCAAGCCAAACAAAAAATACTTATTCCCGAAATACGCGAAGAACTCAAAAAACTATATGGGGGAGGGGAGGAAGGTTTTGATTCCTTTTTAAGTGAATATTTTTTTGATTTACACTATCAAGCTAAACCTAAAGCGCAGCCTGTCAGTCTCGGTCTTGGTCACTTATGGAGGTTGGCGATTGATCATCCGGAAAGTCAAGTTCCTCCTTGTGTTCACCGTGCACCAAAGGAAAAAGATGGAAAGAAACGACTCTTGTTGATTTGTTGAATACAAAGAGCTTGTCTAAATTTGTCCACCTAAAATCAATCAGAGAACTTTAGACAAGCTCTAATCGAATATGGCCCACTACTGCTTAACATTAGACTTACGGTTAAGTACTGAGAAAAAAATAAATTAGAAAACGAAATTTATTTTTATATTGTTATAGATTATGGTTCGATAAAATTGAATCCAAAAGAAATTTGATTCAAAATTCAGTTTTAAAAATTATTAAAAAAAATATAACATGAGGCACGAAGACGAAGACATTTACGAAAAAGCCCAAAAAAGAGTAAAAGCAAAAAAAGGGTTCTTTTATCATCTCATAGCTTATGCGTCGATTCTCGGAATGCTTTATACCATTATGCATTTTGAAAATAATGGTGAATTCCTTCCTGTAATAATAGTAGGCTTATCTTGGGGGATTGGTTTGGCTGCTCATTACTTGAGTACCTTTGGAACAGAGAACTTGGAAATACTTGGTATAAAATCTAATTGGGAAGAAGATGAGTTAGAAAAAGAACTAGAAAAATTGAAACGAAAAAGAGAATTGAAAGATGAAATTAGGAATGAGAAAAACCTATTGGATGAACACGAAATCTTAGATTTAAAGGAAATTGAAAAAAGAACTTTGGACGAGGATGAATATATTTAGTCTTACTCAGTAGAAAACAGAATCATCTTTATAAAAAACAACGCAGATTAACATGCGAACTTAATTCGTAATGATACTTACTTTTTATACCATTTTTCCTCTCATTCATCTATAAAATAAAATA
>Ga0114957_1005864_pt1 | contig 10024 bp, 8 predicted proteins | sample BantaG_FD_87175 | JGI IMG/M metagenome (GOLD analysis project Ga0114957, IMG submission 87175) | Marine algal microbial communities from Bantry Bay, Ireland - BantryBay_4 metaG | ecosystem: Host-associated > Algae > Red algae > Unclassified | place: Bantry Bay, Ireland | collected 2014-11-21 | reverse complement strand
ACGGGAGTTTTGCGAGTTCTTTGGGGTGCACCATATTTACTCGCGCCACTTACGCCCGAACGCCCGCCCGACGATTTGCTAAATGGCACAGATATATCCATATTTTCTCTGGAAATTTCATCCAAAAAACGGCTCGAATCATTATAGCGAATCTGCCCAAAGCGATAGCGACTCTTAGCATACGAGAGCGTCAGGTAACGCTCTGCACGCGTAATCGCCACATAAAATAAGCGGCGTTCTTCGTCCATCTCATCCACTGTATTTTTCGACATGAATGAAGGGAACAAATCCTCCTCCAAACCCACGACAAACACCGACGGAAACTCCAAACCCTTCGCAGCGTGTACCGACATCAATGTCACCTTATCATCCGATTGGTCTTCTGTGTCTTGGTCGGTCAGCAGAGCGATACTTTGGAGGTAAGTTGCAAGGCTTTTGTCTTCACCTTCAATGGGTTCGGCATCTACAAAAATCTTTATACCGTCCAGCAAACTCTGTACGTTTTCCATGCGATTCATGCCTTCAATCGTCTTGTCTTCGCCAAGCATTTTCAGTAAGCCGGACTCTGTACCTGCTGTTTTTGCCAGTTCGTAGGCATCCTTTGTTTCGTGTTGTTTTTGGAATTTTTTAATCATTTTGACGAAATTTTTTATCGCATTCTTAGCGCGTGCAGAGAGCAAATATTTGTCAATATTTTCGACCACCGCCCACATCGGTAGATTTTCTGAATCTGCCCATCCACTGACTTTATCTATCGTTGATTTTCCGATAGCACGTTTCGGCAAATTAATCACCCGTCGAAGGGCTTCTTCATCATTTTTATTGACAATCAAACGCAAATAACCCAATAAGTCCTTAATCTCCCTACGCTGATAAAACGACAAGCCGCCATACACCCGATATGAAATTCGTAAACTCCGTAGCGACTCCTCAAAAGACCGCGATTGTGCATTCGTGCGATATAAGATAGCGATGTCTTTATTTTGTAAATGATAGCGCGTTTTTTGTTCCAAAATCATATCCGATACGCGCTTGCCTTCTTCTGTATCCGTGACCGTTTGTAGCACTTTTATGGGTTCACCTTTACCTTTATCTGTCCAGATTTTCTTTTGAATTTGGCGACTATTATTCATTATTACCTCATTCGCCGCCTGTACAATATGATGTGTAGAACGATAATTTTGCTCCAATTTAAAAATCTTCGCATGTTTATAATCCTTCTGAAAGTTCAAAATATTCTCAATCGTCGCACCACGAAAGGCATAAATACTTTGAGCGTCATCTCCTACGATACATACATTATGTGGGCTGCCAGAATAATTCACCAATTTGCGTACAATTTGGTACTGCAAAAAGTTCGTATCCTGAAACTCATCGACCATCAAGTACCTAAATTTGTCGTGATATTTCTTAACTACATTATTCGGATTCTTGTGTAACAAGATAAACATTTGATACAACAAATCATCAAAATCCATCGCCCCTGCACGCCTACAACGCGCCATGTATGCCTTGTATATTTTCTGAAAATGTGGTTGTCGGCGTTGGTGGTCTTCCTGAATTAATTCATTATTATCTACATATGCCTTCGGTGAAATAAGATTGTATTTGCAAGAAGAAATACGCGCACGAATACCATTGACGGAATAGACCTTCGGTTCAAGATTATTTTCACGAATAATATTACTCAAAACACTCTTAGTATCCTGTGTATCATATATTGTGAAGTTGGAAGGATAACCAATCAGTTCAGCTTCATACCTCAAAATACGCGCAAAAATCGAGTGAAAAGTACCCGCCCATACCGAACTCGCCACACCACCGCCAATCGTATTATTAATACGCTCTTTCATCTCCTTTGCGGCTTTATTTGTAAATGTAAGGGCGAGAATATTCCAAGGTTTCACCCCTTTTTCGATGAGGTGCGCGATGCGAAAAGTCAGTACCCGCGTCTTGCCCGACCCCGGACCGGCAATGACCATTACAGGTCCATCAGTAGTCGTAACAGCTTGACGCTGAATGTCGTTGAGTTGGTCTAAATAAGTGTTGCTCATTGTGCTTTGATTTTATACCTCAAAACTACAAATAATTTAACTAATTTGCGTACAATATATTATTTTTTTGAGAAAAAAAATACAACTTGAAGTTGTTAAGCATATGGAATTGGGTATTGTCGCAATACCACATCAATATCTGCGATAGCTTCCTCACTTAATGGATTTTCAAAAGCCGCGAGGTCTTCTTTGAGTTGCGACATTTTGGTGGCACCGATAATCGTGGAAGTGACCCAATCAAACTGATTGCACCAAGCAAGGCTTAATTGGCTGGGTGTCATGCCATGTTTTTTGGCGACTTCGGCATAAGCTGCTACTGCTTTGTGTACGCTTTCCTGATTTCGGAAATTACCATGTCTGCCTGCGAATGTCCAACGACTGCCTTCGGGCATTGCCTCATTTAGGTATTTGCCGGACAATACGCCGCCGCCGAGTGGTGACCAGGGTAGGTACGCCAAATCGTTTAGTACACAGGATTCGGTGACGTAGGGCCAGTCTTTGCTTTGGATGAGACTAAATTCATTTTGCACAGAAACCATACGCGGTAGGTTGTGGTCTTTGCTAAGTTGGATATACTTGTCGATGCCCCAAGGTGATTCATTTGACAAGCCGCAAAAGCGTATTTTTCCCGCCTTTACGCATTTGTCCAGTGCCTGCAAAACTTCCAATATCTCGGCTTCTTCTTGCTCCACATTTACTTTTGAAAAATCGACTTTGCCAAACCAATGTTTGTTGAAATGTGGATATGCGCGGTTGGGCCAATGCAATTGATAGAGGTCGATATAGTCGGTCTGCATTCGCCTAAGTGACTCATCGACAGAGCTTTCGATGTATTTTCCGAGTATCTTGTCTCCGCCACGCACATAAGACACGCCGCTACCGGCAATCTTAGAAGCAAGAATTATTTTTTCGCGTTTGCCCGGGTTGGCAGCAAACCAATTACCGATATATTCCTCCGTTTTGCCGTAGGTTTCCTCCGAAGGTGGTACGGCGTACATTTCCGCAGTATCTATGAAATTGATGTCGTGGTCGAGCGCGTAGTCGAGTTGTTCGGAGGCTTCTTCTTGGGTATTTTGTTTGCCAAAGGTCATAGTTCCGAGGCAAACTCTTGATACTTTGAGTCCGCTGCTACCAAGTGTGCTATATTGCATAGTGATGAATGTTTGTGAAATAAAAATGCGAAGATAGCCCATTGAAGTCAGTTTGCCTACTTCTATTCCATAATGAATGAATTTTGAATGAACGAATGAGTGAATATTAAGGCGTTAATGCTGAAATGCTACAATGCGATAATGAAACCGACATTGTAGCATTGTAGCATTTTAATGTGTAAAAAAGGCATGTTTATAAATGTAGTTGACACTTTACACAAGCAAAAAATAAAGTATCCCGTTTGCTAAACTTTTCAAGTTTCGTAAACGTAAGCATATCACAAAAATTTGTAAGCATCTAAATATCAGTGCCTTACTTACGTTTACGAAACTTTTTGAAGTTTAACAAACGGACTTTTGAATATTGTTTTTCATTTTAAAATGGAATAAAAAAGTGTCAACTACTTTTGAAAGAAATTTAAACATGCCGTAAAAATTATTCTTCTGTTTTCTTTTTGCTCGCATAATGCACTTTCAAGGCATTTGCACGGCGCAGTTCGGTTTTCACGTCTGTTACTATCCCCATCGTCACTGCTTCATCTATATGTAAGGTCGTCGAATGTTTCTGTGGATTAGCCGCGATAAATCGTTGAATGTCATCTGTTTTGGCAAATGCGTCATTCAACTGTATGCGTGGTGCTGTACCTGCTTTTCGAGCGACAGGATGCCCAACATAAATATGGTTGATCTCATCGTGCCTGTTGAGTTTTTGTAATTCAGTGGCTTTGGGCGGCGTGATTTTCACCAACAAATTATCCTCCCGAATAATCGCAACGACCATAAAAAAGAACAACAAAATAAAAATAATATCGGGCAGTGAAGCCGTAGAAATCGTGGGGCGACTGCGTTTCGGTTTACTTTTTAATTTAGCCATAAGTAATGAGTGAATTTTGAATGAGCGAGTGAGTGAATGGTAATGCGACAATGATGCAATGCGTTAATGCGATAATGAAGTAAACAATGTTGCATTAGCGCATTGTCGCATTATTATTTCAAGGCAAAATCGGTGGGGTCTGCCTCTGAGATGATAAGTGGAATATCACTGCGAATACTTTTCTTTTCCTCGCGGTTCAGGTTTTCGTAGGTTTTACCGTAACGTTTGAGGGCTTCTTCTTGCCAGATGGTGTTGTAGGCAGCTTTGAGTTCGTTATAGACTGCGATATAGGTTTCGTAATTGGTCTCGCGGTCATTTTGTAGTGAGACGACTGCTTTTTTCGGACTGTTGGGCATGTCTCCACGTTGGTTGGGATTGAGGATAAATTCAACGGTGCGCTCCTTTAACCGCGAAATTGGAATCGGCTCTTTTCGCACAAGGAGTTCGTTGTTGCTGTTGACCTTTACTGAAAAAACATTGCGTGGTGGTACAGGTTGAAGTATTTGTTCGTCATCCCACGGCGGCAATTTGACGGTAATGCCTTTATCTACATCAATTGTAGTCGTTACAAGAAAGAAAATAAGCAGCAGGAAGGCGATGTCTGCCATTGAGCCTGCATTGATTTGATTATCAAAACGTTTCATGATGAACTATTTTAAGTGTTAAAAAATCGTTACATTATGAAAGATGCCGCTTGGTAGGAAATTGGTGGGTGGAGAGTTTGTAATGACACAGTTCAAAACGAAAAACGCCATCCCGAAATCGGGATGGCGTTCCATCATTTTGTATAGTAACCAATTCTATAGGTCGTCTGTACGTGGCTTAGATGAGTAGTTCACCTTAAGCTGACCTATTTTGCGTAGTTCGGTTTTTACGTCCGTGACAATACCCATTGTCACGTCCTTATCAGCACGGATAGAGGCGGTCATAAGACCGCGTTCTTGTTCACGCAGTTTTGATTTTTCTTGTTCGAGGAAAAGTTTTAAGTCTTTTACCTCTTTAAAAGAATCATTCAACTGAATACGTGGCGCACTACCGTATTTCTTACGAAAACGTTGTGCAGGTACACCGATATATATGTAGCTGACGAGTGATTTTTTCTCCAGCTTTTGTAGTTCGGTAGCATACGGATAATTGACTTCGACCTTAAGTTCAGAGTCTTTCATCACCGTTACGACCATAAAGAAGAACAGCAGAATAAAGATAATATCCGGCAATGATGCCGTTGATATTTTCGGCGTTCCACGTCCTTTTCCTCTACCAAATTTTGCCATAATTGTTAGTTTAAATTCCAAATCACAAGTTCCAAATTCCAAAAGATACTTACTTTCAAATTGGAATTTGGTACTTGGAATTTGGGATTTTAAAAATTATTTCTCCTCACCAAACGAAGTAGGTTCGGCTTCAGAGATAACTAAAGGAATGTCAGCACGTAGCGTCCTTTTTTCTTCAAGTTCCAGTTCGTCATAGGTTCTGCCATACTGCACGTCAGCAGCATCGTCCCAAAGCTCACGATAGGCGGCTTTCAACTCATTATACACCCTAATGTAGGCTTCATAAGAAGTACCTCTATCGTTTTTGAGTGAGATGATCGCCTTTTTAGGCGTTTCTGCCATGTTAGGCATCTTTCTTGGATTGGCGATAAAATTTTTAGTGTTCTCGCGCAAATCTCCGGGGCGCATAGGCTGCCCGCGTACCAAGAGTTCATCATTGGCATTGACGAGTACCGAATACACATTACGCTCGTTGAGCTTCATTTCCGGTGGCGGCTCATCTGACCACGGTGGTAATTTGACCGTAATCCCTTTATCCACGTCAATCGTAGTGGTGACGAGGAAGAAGATGAGTAGCAGGAAGGCAATGTCTGCCATCGAACCTGCATTTACTTCAGGCGATTCTCTTCTTGCCATAATTTTATTTTTTGATGTGTTGACGAGTTGATGAGTTGTTGAGTTGTTGAGTTGTTGAGCTGTCTCTATTTCAACAACTCATCAACACATCAACTCGTCAATTCATCAATTCACCAACTCGTTATTATCTAAACATTCCTCTGATTTCGGAAAGGATAAGCACCATCCATGCACCGAAGAACATGATGATAGCAACCCACAAGCCACCGCTTACAATTCCTCCCTCACCGGCAGATACCTTATACTTGTACATGGACTTGGTAATTTCGCCCGAATCCATACCTTTGAATACAAAGAAGAGAACTGCAATTACTACCGCTGCAATAACCAAAGGCAAGGAGCCTTTTGGATTCATAATCACAGAGCGAATAATGAAAAGAACCATTAGTATCAATCCAATATACGTCAACCAACGCGCAGCAATCAACCCAAAGTCAAAAATACTGGATTCGTACAACACTTCTCTGGTAGGCGTATCATCATAGCCATTCATACCTGTGACCGCAGAGATAACAAAGATAACCACCAATAACAAGCCCAAGAGGAAAGCGATTAACTGTCCGTTTTTGCTTAAAAAATTATACATACTTAATTAAGTTTAAGTTTAAGTTTAAGTCTAAGATTAAGTTTAAGTTTAAATTGTATTTGGGGTGTCAATTTTTTAACTTATAAAAATCAGACTTAAATTGGCTCTTAGCTAATTACTTTGTTATCAATCAATACATCTACCAATGAAGTAGAGGCATCTTCCATACGGTTGACGATACTGTCGATTTTTGATACAATATAATTGTAAAAAATCTGAAGGATAATCGCCGTAATAAGACCGAATACTGTTGTCAAAAGTGCTACCTTGATACCACCTGCAACGATAGACGGGTTGATATCACCCACTTCTTCGATTTTATCGAAGGCTGTGATCATACCGATTACCGTACCCATGAAACCAAGCATCGGTGCAATAGCGATAAAGAGTGAAATCCAAACCAAACCTTTTTCCAAAAGTCCCATCTGAACTGAACCGTAGGAAACCATTGCTTTCTCTACGCTTTCCAAGCCACCACCCGAACGCTTCAAGCCTTCGTGAATGATACTTGCTGCAGGACCGGGAGTGGATTTGCAGATTTCTTTGGCTTGCGCCATATCGCCGTTGCGAAGTGCATCATCTACACGCGCCACGAGCTTGTCGGTATTGGCAGAAGCCAAGTTCAACGTAATAATACGCTCTATACAGAATGCCAAACCTAAGATAAGGCATACAAGTACAAGTGCCATAAATTGCCAACCACCTTGAATGAAGTACTCCTTCAAGAGTTGGTGTCCGAATTTTTTAGGGGCAACTGCATCGGCAAGGTTTTCGGCTGTGTCGCCAACAGTTTCAGCAGCATCCTGCGCCATATCACCGACAGTTTCGGCAGCATTTTCTGCGCCCTCAATAACTTGCTCACCGACAGTCTGTTCACCGTCTTGAGCAACAGCATAGTCCGTTGTGAACGCCACCATGCCCAAAACAAGCAATAATGCTAATAGCTTTCTCATAATAGTCATTAGTTAGAAACTCAAGTTGCGAGTTACGAGTTACGAGTTACGAGCTAAAAAACACACATCAAAATATAGTAATTAAACAGTTTATTTACCTTTTTAATGTGTTGTTTCTGTAGTATTTTGATAAGCCGAAACCCAAAACTCTCAACTCGGATTAATAATTTACGAGTTGTATTGGTTATAAATTAGATTAATTTCAAACGTCTTTTGGTGTGTGCACGAGAAAAATTCCAAATTCCAAGCACCGAATCCCAAAAATAAAGACTTGGAATTTGGGTTTTGTGATTTGGAATTTCTCCTTTGCGGAGAGAGTGGGATTCGAACCCACGATACCCTTTAGAGGTATACACGCTTTCCAAGCGTGCGCCTTCGACCACTCGGCCACCCCTCCGTATTATATTGTTTGATTGTTTTTATTGCTTCATTATTAATTGATTTAGTTAAAAATTTTGCAAAACAAAATTCACTGTAACAATGAAACAATTGAACGATGAAACCATGAAGCTCAAAACAATAAAACAATGGATTTCAAAACTGACAGCCACAAAAATTGTAAATTAATGTTACAATTCAAAATTTTTTGTGACGGATAATCAATAAAGCCCGAATTAATTTAAAAAAGAAAAAACTGTCAGAGGCATTATTCATTGTAAAAAAAAAGATAAATTATTTTAATATAAAATTGAAAATCAGCGACTTAACATAATGTTAAGAAAATTAACATTCACTATAACCAAACAGTTCATATCACTTTTTCAAGAAAAATGCACTTATAGAGATAAGTATGTTTTATCCCTATGAATTGGTAGATACTCGTTTCTTTGCCTTATCCTTTATCTCAATTTCTGTATCCCAAATCTTATCCCAAATCGTAGATGTAAAGCCATAATTTTTTTCGGTATCTTGATAACGATGTCTCATATGATGACGTTTCATCAGTTGAAACCACCAATTATCATAGTTTTTATTATGCGAAGCAAAATGAAACCAATCATACAACAAATAAATTGCCATCACACCCACAATAAAAGGATGTGCATACTCACCAACTAATAAATAAAAGACCAAATATACCTCCGCCGCTATCGGCACACTGATAAGCGGATTGACCAGCATAATGCGGTCATCATTCGGATACTCATGATGCGCCCAGTGCATACTATCCAGCAATTTTCGCATCCATGTATTATGCGGATTGGCATGAAAAAACCAACGATGTGTCACATACTCAAATATCGTCCAAAACGCCACACTACCTGCCAATCCCAAAACAAACCTCCACCAACTCATCTCCAAACTCGCAAGCGCATACGTAGCCACCACAACAATAAGCGGTACAAAAACAAAATACTGTAGTATTGGGCTTCTAACATACTTAGACTTTGGACAGAATGGGAATTGGGAAACTGGGAAATTAGGTTAAAATTCGTAATCTATTGATTATCAGTTGTTTTATTTTATTAATATAAGAAAATATGTAAATAATTATTTTTTATAAAAAACTAAAAAATAGGGGTTTATCGAATTTCCCAATTCCCTAATTTCCTCTGTCCAAAGTCTAAGAATGGTTAGGTGTGTTATTTTTGATGGATAATAATGGGTAAATCTACGAAATTTTACAATCAATATATCATATTTTTCTCAGGTAATAATGTACTACTCACAATTTCTTTATTGAGGAAACGTAAAACGATTTTGTAAATCGTAATTCGCGTTAGAATGTCGCTAATTTTGGGTGACGATTTACAAAATCGTTTTACGTTCAATACACTTTATCCTTTTCCGGTAATAATGTCCCTTCAAACAACCCATCCTCCGCCCCCGCACTCATCTCAAATTCCAAATCCCCGCCATTCACAATTTCTTTATGGGTAATAAAAAGGCGATTCAAAAGCGCACCATTCAGACGAATATTTTTTATATAAATATTATTTTTAGAAAAATTTTGCGTACTAATTATAAACGTTTTATCATCCGGCAAATGAATCTCCGAACGCTCAAATAAGGGCGCAGTGAGTAGGTACGTGCCTTGTGCTGGATTGACCGGATAAAAGCCCAAAGCACTCAAGATGTACCAAGCCGACATTTGACCACAATCTTCATTACCGCAATGTCCGTTGGGTTCATTTCGGTATTGTTCGGTGAGTATTTTTCGGGTCAATTCTTGTGTTTTTGACGGTTGGTGAATGTAATTATACAAATACGCGACGTGGTGACTCGGCTCATTCCCATGTGCGTACTGACCAATCATTCCCGTACTAAAAATCGGCAAGTCATCGCCCTCTTCCGGCGCGTAAGTAAACATCGAATCCAAGCGTTGAGCAAAGCGTTCCCTGCCGCCCGTCTTTTCAATCAATCCCTGAATATCCTGCGGCACAAACCAGTAATAATGCCAGGCATTGCTCTCGCAAAAATACGGCGTATATTCTTTTGGAATGAAGGGTTCTATAAACGCCCCGTCTTCGTTTTTGGGTTGCACCCAAGCGCGTT
>Ga0114957_1005863_pt1 | contig 10025 bp, 5 predicted proteins | sample BantaG_FD_87175 | JGI IMG/M metagenome (GOLD analysis project Ga0114957, IMG submission 87175) | Marine algal microbial communities from Bantry Bay, Ireland - BantryBay_4 metaG | ecosystem: Host-associated > Algae > Red algae > Unclassified | place: Bantry Bay, Ireland | collected 2014-11-21 | reverse complement strand
CTTTTTAAATGGACCAATGCTGCTGGACAAGAGACTACGGGTAAGTTTGATTTTCAAGATGGGAATGTAATTTATACTTCTATAGGATATGCGGCGAAAGGTTTGGGGATTTCTTTGGAGTGAAGGGGATACACTCTTGATGACCGTTTCAAGTCCGCTTACTGTTCCTACGGATAGTAGTATGACTTTCAGTTGGTATTCAGCAACGACCAATCAATTAATGGGAGAAACTTATGAACCATTTTTCACCATTAATAATGCCGCTACCTCATTCAATGGAGGGTACTATATGATAGTGACCGTAGATGGCTGTCCCTCAGAACCTACGGAAATAACCTTGGTTGAAATCAATGAAACGCCCTCCAATAATGCAGTCGCAGGGCAAGACCTAGAGATTTGTGGAGCAACATTTACCAATCTTGATGCTGAAATTCCAACTATCGGAACTGGCGTTTGGTCCTGTAGTACAGGTGCCACTATTGCCAATCCAGAAGTTCCAAATACAGAAGTGTTAGATTTAATTTTTGGAGAAAATATTTTTATTTGGACTCTTTCAAATAGTGCTTGTGGCAATTACGATACAGATACTATGATTGTCACCGTTACTCAGTCATCTAACGATATTGCTGATGCAGGAATCGATTTAGAAGTATGTAATATCAATAACGTAACCCTTCAAGCAGCAACTCCAATTACTGCCAATGGTACTTGGACACAAACTAATGACCAAGCAAGTCAAGGAGTAATCATTGTTGATGCTAGTGATCCCAATACTCAAATTTTAGGTTTGGAAAATGGAAATATTTACACTTTCAATTGGATTTTATCCGAGGGCAACTGCTTTGATTTCGATAGCGATGAAGTAGTGATTACAACTTACGACATCCCAATTGAAAATGCTTATATCTCTATCCCTGAGAATATTTACCTCTGTGATGCAGAAGTGATTAACCTCCAAGCTGTCGCCCCTACAACTGCTACAGGATTGTGGACTGTTAATTCTAATGCCTTGATTGTCAATGCAGCATCGCATAACACAATTGCCGCAGATTTAGCAATTGGAGAAAATATATTTGTCTGGTCATTATCAAATGGTATTTGCGAACATTACTCTTCCGACACTATTTATGTTTATGTGGAAGATTTACTGGAAGCAAATTCAGAACACTTCAACCTGGTTATAAATGACTCTCTAATACAAGTAGATTTATTGGAAAATGATTTCATCAATAATGTAAATGAATGGCACTTTAGTATTGCAAAATTCCCTGAAAATGGAACACTTGATTTCGAGGAAAATGGCGTAATTAACTACATTCCAAATCAAAATTTCTTTGGGCCAGATACCATGATTTACAGGTTGTGCAATGTCAATTGTCCAACGCTATGTGATACCACAATGGTAACTTTCCATATCACAGGAGTAGGTGCTTCAGGGGAATGTTTTGTTCCAAATGCAATGACTCCTGATGGAGATGGCGTGAATGATGTATTTACAATTCCTTGTTTGGATACTTACGATGATAGTTCTCTTGCCATCTTCAATCGTTGGGGTGACGAGGTGTTTAGATCAAAACCTTATCAAAATAATTGGGATGGAACCTACAAAGGAAAAGAACTACCCGCTGGAACCTATTTTTATATACTTGATGTAAAAATAAACGGCAATGTTCAGAAGATTCAAGGTTACGTTACTTTGTTTAGATAATTTATTTTATAAAAAATATGATTAAAATAGATATTATTCTATTGAGTTTTGTTTAGAGAATTTTAAAACCTAGTAAGTACAAGGTTTTCGACACATTCAAAATTCAAAATTCTTCATTCAAAATTAAGTCTTATATGAGAAAGCTATTTACATTTTCGGTTTTATTATTTTTTTCGATTTCTATATTCGCCCAGTACGGGCCTCAGTACACCCATTTTATGTTTAACAAAATGGAGTTCAATCCCGCTTATGCTGGAAGTGCTGAAGTGATGACCGTTTCGTCAATATATCGGCAGCAATGGCAAGGGATTGAAGGTGCTCCACGAACGGCAACTGTTTTTGGACACACTCCTTTTTCAAATAATCGAGGTGGACTAGGTTTGTCTCTGACCAATGATCGAATCGGTATGACCAATTCGATGTATGCAAAAATTAATTATGCATATCGAGTAAAATTAAAAAAGTATAATACCTTGAGTCTTGGATTAAATGTTTCAGTTGAGCATTCAAGACTTGATTGGAATAAAGCTAAATTAATTGATGTCGTTGATGATAATTTACCAATTGGACAGCCTTCCCTTTCTAATGCTAATGTGGGAATGGGATTATATTATCAGACTCCAAAATTTTATTTAGGTGCATCAGCACCCTATTTATTGAAAAATGCTTTGTACGAAAATTCAGTTTTAGGATTGGATAATTTCCAAAAATTCCGACATATTTATTTTATGGGTGGAACAATTTTCCCAATAGGCGGAAAAACAATTTTCAAGCCTTCTGCTTTGGTTAGCTATATACCAAATGCACCTATAGGAATAGATTTTAACGCTAACTTCTTGTTTGCAAATACCATTTGGATTGGAGCAAGTTATCGGTTGAGAACTGCCGTATCTGGATTGTTACAATTTCAAGTGTCAAAGCAATTAAAAGTTGGAGCAGCCTATGATTATATCTTAAATGATCTTAGTGTTAATAATATTGGAACATTCGAAATAATGATAGAATATGTATTTGATTTTGAAAATGATAAATTTAGTAATATTCGATATTTTTAATTTAGGGAATAGGTTGGTGGTTTTTTTTTGAAAGGAAGCCCTCGACTTAAAAGTCGAGGTTATGGGAAGTACAGAATCCGTAGTCAACTTTTGAAAACCAATAACATGGATTAATTTTTGTATTACAAAATATCTTAATACAAGGTTGCTAATACCACGTCACGTTTTTTTAGCACATAAAAATTAAAAATTCATGAAGAAGCACATCTTCGCGGGCTTTATCCTTACAGCTATTCCAGTTCTAATTTTTGCAAACAAACCCTATTCTTCTTTTTATAGCAACGAAATGGATTATAGTTTTTTAGAATTAGATACTATTCCTATTGTAGAAAATAATACGACAGAAGACTCGAATCAAATGGATTCTTCTTCGGACGGAAAGACTAATAATAAAGCCAACAAACTATACAATAACTTGGGCTACCTTTCCTCTACTGATCATTTTTTAAAAATGGAAAAGAAGAAAGGAGAACTATCTAGCAAAGAAAAAGAGCAATTAGCAAATAGCTATCGCCTCAATAGTATGACTCATGATGCCGAATATTGGTATGCACAAATTATAAATGATGATCCTTCTGCTGAAAATATCATGTACTATGCAGAGATGCTTCAGAGCAATGGCAAATGTGAAGATGCCGTCCGCTGGTTTCAAGTTTATACCGATAGATCAGGAGATAAAAATAGGAGTTTTATTGAAGATTGTAATGGTCTCCAAAGTATTGACGACCTCCAAGGTGTCACGATTGAAAATATGGAAGACATCAATACTGCCGCTTTAGATTTTAGTCCTATCCCTTATGAAGATGGAATCGTTTTTTCTTCTACTCGACAGATTGCTAAATCTACTCTAAATACAGATAAGTGGACTAAGGAAAAATTTAGTGATTTATTTTATGCAGAAAAAAAAGAAGGTAATTTTTCCAATCCAAAACCAATCAATGAACTCAATAATAGATTTCATGATGGAACGGCCACTTTTAATCATCCAGGTGATTATGTGATTTTTACTCGTAATAGCAAAAAAGGTAAAAGTTCAGAAGGTATTCGAGAACTCAAACTTTTTGAAGCTAATTTAGAAAAAGGAAGTTGGACAAATATTAAAGCGTTAAATCTGAATGATAATGAATTTGCCACTTGCCACCCTACCCTATCGCTTGATGGCCATCGCTTATATTTTTCTTCCAATCGCCCAGGCGGATATGGTGGAATGGATATTTATGTATCTCACAAAATTAGTGGAACTTGGAAAGAACCTATAAATCTTGGGCCCATTGTAAACTCATCAGGCAATGAGGTTTTTCCGTACATTTATGAAGACGAAAAACTATATTTTTCTTCCAATGGCCATATAGGTGTTGGTGGTCTTGATATTTTTGTAGCTGAAAAAACAGATCTTGCTGATGAAACTTCTTGGAATACTAGAAAAAATATAGGCAAGCCGTTTAACTCTCCTAAAGATGATATAGGATTTTGCATTGAACAAAATAATCAATCTGGATATTTAACTTCTAATCGAAAAGGTGGGCTAGGTAAAGATGATATCTACTATTGGACAATGGATGAAGATGCAATTGCAAAAACCCAAAAGAAGGCATCTCAAAAAACTTTTTGTGTCTATAATATTGTCAATCAAGAACGTATCGAAGGGGTTAGTGTAACTATCTTATCAGGCGATTTTAAATCTGGAGACCAAGAACTGAGGTTGGCACTAAGGCCTTCCACCACCCATCCTGATGAATATATCGTTAGATTAAAAAAAGCAAATGAGTCTAGCATTCCAAACGCTATGACTTATACTGATGAAAATGGAAATTTTCAATATACCTTAGGTACAAGTCAAGACTATTATTTTGTATTGAGCAAAAAAGGTTTTGGAACAATTCAGCATCAAACTGATTTGCAAATGTTTCAAAAACAAGATGAATATTGCATAGCAATGGCACCACGATTGTGTATGAATATGAAGGGAACCATCATCAATGAAAATTATAAACATCCAGTTCCTTTTGCAAATGTTGAATTATTTAACCGATGTACAGGGGAAAAAATTATAACCCGAGCTAATGAAAATGGACAGTTTGAATTTTGTGTTGATTGCGAATGTGAATTTGAAATAATTGTCAACAAAGAACGATTTCAAGAAAGGATGATTGTATTTTCTACTATTGGTAAAAATTGTGAGAAGGATACTTCAGAAAACGTTACCATTAATATGAAAGTCATGAATCGAGAAGATTGGCAAAACACCTCTATTCATCAAAATCAACTTAGTTCAAGTAATCGTCCAAATCAACCCCAGCAACATCCATTTGATAATAATTCTTCTGATCATCATTATGGTAATGATCCTACAAGTTCTAATAATAAAAATTCGGAGCCTTCCCATTCTAAAGAATATTTAATAGAATATTTTACAGGAAATCCTGATACGAAAATTACTGAAGGACAAACTTTTATTCTAAAAGATATTTATTACGATTTTGATCGACACGATATCAGACCAGATGCTAGTATCGAATTAAATTATATTGCCAAACTGATGACGATGCAACCCTCTATGGAAATTTCGTTAAAAGCACATACTGATTCCAGAGGTAAAGAATATTATAATCAAGAATTATCACAAAAACGAGCAGAAGCTGCAAAGAATTATTTGATCTCCAGAGGAATCTCTCCTCAACGTATTGGAGGAGCCACAGGTTTTGGAGAATCTCAACCTGCAATCCCATGCTTTAATAACGATTGCACAGAAAAAGATCATCAAATCAATAGAAGAACTGAAATCACTATTTTGAAGATATGATATTTGGTGGTGTTAGAATGATACTATTGGGTTTTCATTTGCTCAATCAAGTTCCTGGCTTAAACAAACCTTGGACAAAATATATTTATATTAAATAGTAAAGCAAAGCGTTTTACAAAACGCTATAATAACTGCCTTAAAAACCATTCCCTCGCACTTGGAACAGAAAGTTCTGTTACCTCTGCTCTAAATTTATTTTTTGCGGTTTTACTTGGAATCAACTTTAATAATTTTTTCAATAGCTTGATTATTTTTTTATAAAATGATTTTACTTTTTCTCCAATCTTCTTTTTGTTATTGAGATAAGCATTCATACTTTGAAGTAAGGAATCGAGGGGATTTATCTCATTGAGTTCATAATACATTTTGGCAAGGGTAAATTTAGCACTCAAGAATAAAGTATAATCTTTGGAGGAAAAATCAATCAGTAATCGCATAGCCTCTTTATATTTTTTTTGTTCATATCGAAGTGTTGCTAAGCAGTAATTAGAAATACTGTTTCTAATTTTGTAGTTGAGATTGGGTTTATAGTTTTTAATAAATTCTTCTACCCAAATGTATTCTTTTAATTTGATACCAATCAGTACAACATTTCTATAAGTAGAAGTTGAAATTTCATTATTTTCGATTAGATATTTTCGCTCCAAACCAAACCGATATAATTCTAAAGCTTCTTTGATGTATTCCTCTTTCCCTGTATTCATTTTTTTGATACAGAAATTGATTGCTAATAAATTAATATCTCGCATCTCACTCTCTGCAAAGTTATTTTGATATTCAAGCATTTTTTTGCGGAGTTGTAAAAAGTATTTTTCATTATCAGTTGTAGCGGCTTGGTAAGATAAGTAGTAAAGGTTGACCATGGGATTTTTTGATAATTCCTCCTCATCTTGCTCTAGTAATTGAAGTATTGCTTCTTGTAATCGGATGGAATAATTATTATTAAAAATTTGACGGTGGGCGATTTGGAAACAATACAATTTTAGTTTTTCAGCGATATACATTTGATCGTATTTATCTGCCAATGCCTGAAGATTATTTTCGGGAGCATTCGCTTTACTTGCTACATAGTCATAATACTCAAACTCTAATTCATAATCATATAACATATATTTTCTATCCCGAAGAGATTGTTTTTCTAATATTTTTTTTCCTTGTTTCAATACTTTTTGGAATCCTTTCTTTTGTTTCTTTGCACGGTACGCTTTTGCTAATTGGAGATTTACAAGAGGAGTGTTATTAGAAAATTCTCGAACAGCAAGAAATTGTTCTACCAACTTAAAAAGATCACTCAACTCATTATACATTTCTTGACCTTTCCATTTTTTATTAGGGAAAATATATGTAAAAGCTTTCTCCTTAGAAAAATCAGGTTTTGAGTTGGTCATTTCTCCAACCATAAAATCAAAAAGTCGAACGACATCTTCTCTTTTATTAAAGAAAGGAGAAACTAAAAATTTTTTGAGATGGTTTAATTCTAAACTATCAAAATGTTGAAGGAGATGTAGGACTTTTGTTTTATACATAAGCTGTTAATTTTCGAGAAATAGTCCATATTTTACTTTAAATATTAATTATTTCCCTAATAAATATATGTAAAATTTCTAAAAAAAGAACTAAAAACCCTTTAAAAATATAGGTTTCTACTTTTAGTTTTTTCTAGAAAACCCCAAAAAGATGTTTTAATATATTTCGATTTACCCTCATCTTTGAACCAAGCAACGAATACAACACAATGAAAAATTCACAAAAAATATTAATCGCACTTACTTTTTTGAGTTTTCTTTTTACCTCTAATCTTTTGGGACAGGGGTGGGAGAAGATTATTACAGATTCTGTAGGGCCATATTTTCGACCTCTTGTAGAATCAACTGAAGATGGTGGATGTATAGCAATGTATCAAATTGAGAATTTTCCTGATACAACTAATCAACTAATGACTCGGTTTGATATTGATGGAAATATTTTATGGACAAAAGAATTTAGTTCTTTAGCTAGAGCTGTTTTCAAAAAAACACCAGAAGGTTATTTTTTTTCATCAGGATCAAAAGTTATAACAACAGATTTCAATGGCGAAATTATTTCTTCAATTGATATAACTCTTCCTCCACCCATTTCTGTTGATAATTTTACCCAAGAAGTGCATCAAATCACTCCAGGAGAAATTATTGTTCTAGAAAATCCTTTGGACGATTTAGTTCCGATAATAGGGTATTATAATGGAATCGATACTCAAAATCATGTCAACCTAGATACATCAGAAACAAAATTAATTTTAAAATCTTCCAAAGTCACTTTAGATAATCACCTTATTCTTTTAGGGGAATCAGAATTAATTACTACTATAGCAGATACCTCTGACATTATTTTAACAAAAGTTGATTTTTATGGAGAACCAGTTTGGACGAGACGACATAATTTTGGAGATATTGGAAGGGCATACGAAATAATTGAATTACCAGATGGTTCGTTTGTTGGACTTATAAGTAATGTGACTAACTCACTTAATGAATATTTGTTTGTAAAGTTTGATTCGGAAGGGACTGTTTTAAATTCTCAAACAATACTTGAAGACATACCTTTCGGAATTGTTCGTGAAATGGAAATGACAAGTGACGGAGAATTTCTCATCACTTGGAATCAAAATGGATTGGGCAATGTGCTAAAGATGAATAGTGTAGGAGATTCAATCATCTGGCAAAATGAATATGGAAATCCTTTATTAAATCATAATATGGAAGATATAATTGAAGGAGAAAATGGAGATGTTTATGCCATTGGACTAATCATCCCTCCACCAAATGTATTATTAGGTGATTTATATTTAATCAAAATCGACTCCCTTGGTAACTCATGGACAAACTATATCCAAGGAAATATATTTTATGATACCCTAGAAAACTGCACCCAAGATTCCTTAGAACTGCCTTTAGATGGTTGGGTTGTCTCTGCTGTAAAAACAGATAGTACCAATATATTTTATGGCGCAACAGATGCCCAAGGGAATTACGAAATTAGAACTGATACAGGAAATTATATTGTCCACCAGCATATTCCTAACGCTTATTGGTCCGCTTGTTGGAATGATTCAATGATAAGTATGCCTATTAATTTTGATACCGTAACTATTGACTTTCCAATTCAAGCACAGTATGAATGTCCTATTATCAATGTTGATGTGTCTACTCCACTACTTAGAAGATGTTTCAGTAATACCTACTATGTCAGCTATTGTAACGAAGGAACTGTTCTTGCCGAAAATGCTTATATCGAAGTAGAATTTGATGAGTGGATGACGGTTGATTCGAGTAGTCTTGATACGAGTGGTGTCAATGGAAATATTTATACTTTTGATATTGGCAATGTTGGAGTAGGAGAATGTGGAGGATTTCAAGTATATGTTACTTTGGATTGTGATAGTACCGTATTAGGACAAACACATTGCGTGACAGCATATGGTTATCCTGATTCTATCTGCTTACCTCCCAATACTTTATGGGATGGTTCTACCATAAAAGTAGATGGAGAATGTCTAGGGGACACCATTCGCTTTACTATAGAAAATATAGGGTTAAATCCTATGTCAGAACCTAAGACGTATATTGTAACAGAAGATGTTGTCTTACACCTCAATGGTACGTTCCAATTAGATGCCAATGAAATTTTGATTCAAGATGTACCTGTTAATACTGCATTTACTTATCGGTTAGAAGCGGAGCAATCAAGTTTCCATCCTACGAGTACTTCACCATCAGTTACGATTGAAGGATGTGGGGTGCAAAATCCTCTAAGTTTAGGATTTTTTAATCAATATTCAGAAGATGATGCTGATCCATTTATCAGTATGGACTGTCAAGAGAATGTTGGTTCCTATGATCCAAATGACAAACGAGGTTTTCCAAAAGGAATAGGAAGTGATCATATTATTTTTGATGATACGGAATTGGAATATCATATTCGATTTCAAAATACAGGAACGGATACTGCATTTTTAGTGGTGATTCGAGATACGATTTCTCCATTTTTAGATCCAGCTACAGTACGACCAGGAGCGAGCAGCCACCCTTACACATGGACACTACAAAATAACGGTGCATTAAAATTTACTTTTGAAAACATCATGTTACCTGATAGCAATATCAATGAGGCGACTTCCCATGGTTTTGTGAAATTTAAAATAGCGCAACGAGAAGGGAATGATCCAGGAACGATTATTCATAACCGAGCAGGGATCTATTTTGATTTTAATGCACCTGTGATTACCAATCAAACGACGCATAAGATACTGGAACCACAGATGCATTCGAGTATGGATACTTTATACTTCTGTAATGATTCACTTTATACAGAGGATACTACGATTATAACAGAGAGCACTCAATTGAGTTGGGATGTTATAAATACTACTTCAATCATTCTCTCCTCACCTTATGAAATCACTATTAATATTGATAGTACT
>Ga0114957_1005862_pt1 | contig 10026 bp, 7 predicted proteins | sample BantaG_FD_87175 | JGI IMG/M metagenome (GOLD analysis project Ga0114957, IMG submission 87175) | Marine algal microbial communities from Bantry Bay, Ireland - BantryBay_4 metaG | ecosystem: Host-associated > Algae > Red algae > Unclassified | place: Bantry Bay, Ireland | collected 2014-11-21 | reverse complement strand
GGGGGGGGGGGGGGGGGGGGGGGGGGGGGGGGGGGGGGGGGGGGGGGGGGGGGGGGGGGGGGGGGGGGGGGGGGGGGGTGGGGGGGGGGGGGGGGGGGGGGGGGGGGGGGGGGGGGGGGGGGGACGTGTAGATGCCACTTGCGTGCGAGCGGATGCACCAGGCAGAGGTGACGGGGGATGCTGGGTTTCCACCGACGTGTGATGGGGTGCTCTGCTTGCAGAGCTGCGGGAGGGCACGGCGGACATGTTCAAACACCCTCGCGGCGCCCTGTGTATCGGTCGCGTACACGGTCGTCACGTGCTGCGGGTGCCTGAACAATGACGGCGCACGCAGGATCGAAGTGCCTGGCCCAACGGGCGGGTACGAACAGTACACGTCGCCAAAGGGGGAAAACGAGAGTTACGGCCAACCCTCAACGAACAGGCATTTTGCAAGCAGGTGCACCCGTGTGCCACAGCTGGAGCACCGTTGCTCCCGCCGCCGACGCTCCAAACGGGCTGGCGCACCACGGCAGCCTCCCCGCACACGCCCAGTCCTCGCGCAGGCACACCCCACAGCCCAATCTCTTTCACAGAGCAGCTCCGCTGAGGCGGTGCAGCGGCAGCACGCGCGGGCGGCCACGCAGCGCGCCGCCCACCGCCAGCGCCGGGCGTCGCGGTCGGCAGACCAAGAACAGCGCCGCCAAACACCGCCGGACGCACGAGAGTCTTCTCTCCAGCTGCCGCAGACAGACGGGCCGTGGGTGACAAAGAGGAGCGAGGGAATGGCACCCCCTACTCCTGTCGCACAAACATTTTGCGGTTCTTGCCAACCTGGGGTGCCTCGCGGGCATCGCCGAGCAAACGGAACAGCGCAAGCGCAGAGCACCATAAGTAGTCAAGAAAGCAAGAACGGAGCTACCCCGTTAGCTCACCTGCATTTTCGTAACTGGCTCCAGCACAGGCGGAGCAGAACACACGCGCGCACAGGTCACGGTGTCGGCAGGCAAACCATAGCGCAGAGGGGGCGTACCATGAGGAAGAGCGGGACGAGAATACCGCCCACGATGACGGCACCGCCCAGGGCATAGGAAGCAAGGGTGGGCAGCATCGCAACCATGGTCACTATTGCGGTGAGGTTGTCCCGGCAACCAACGCAAGACGGAGACGCGGCAAGGGACGTGCTGCGGGGCCGACGTCAGCAAGCAGTCGTAGTCGACCGTGAACAGCAGAGGGCCAGCCTTCAGCCCCCACCATAAGCAGCTTAATTCAAAGTTGAGCCACCTTGGGCCTAACACACACCGCAACGAAAACTAAGTACCACAACGATAGCAATGTTCAGTTGGGCAGACGCAAGTTTCAAAGTAGCACATCCCTTGAGCAAAACAAATTACGTTACCCTAAACCAGCTCTTGCCCTGATGGCTTGCAGTCTGGTCTTTCACAGCCTCTGCCCTACGACCGCGCGTCCGCAGGCTTCCGCGCGAGCCAGACCCGCCCCCGCTGCTCCTGGGCTTTCCGGCGCTGCCGCCGACTTGCATCCCCTCTTTTCTTGGCAGGAGCAGTGCGGCAGCGGGTTTACTGCCGATGCATTGCTTGTACCGCTTCTCTTTTGTTCCTGGACCTTCCCCTCCTGGTTGTCCCGCTTCCGTGCGCCCACACGGGCGTTGCCGGTCGCGGCCATGATCCAGTCGCTGTTCATCATCAACTCTTCAGGGTATGGAAGAACCACCGGTGCTCTCCCACCGTACGCCGCTTGCTTTGCGGGGCGGCGTTAGCTGTGCATCATTGTTGGGATTGACGTGCGTGTCTGCAAAGGGTGCTGGCTGGTGGTGTCGCTGGCGTCGCTCCCTGCCAGACGGGCTCCGCCCGGTTGCTGACCACTCGGCACTCCGCTCTGCCGCCCGGCCCCGCATGGTTTACCCTCTGACTGCTACCCTGCCCTGCATCTTTTACCACAGAGAAGTAATCATTGAGAAGCACTGGCGTGGCAATGCCAGCCGTGCTCTCTGCGACGTGTTTTGGGCGGAAGTCGTCCGATATGGTGCCCGCACCGAGGACGTACCGCCGGTGCTTGCCGCATCCACGGGGCCACCAGCAGCTGGTGCCACCGGCCGCAATGGGGATGGGGACGGCAGCGACCGAGACGCATCCGTGAGCGACCGCCCCCCCGCCGAAGCGGCGGCGGCCATTGCCGCCGCCGCCGCCGGCGCACTCATCCACCTCCACCGCCACGGTCTATACCTACTGGCAGCGGTCGGCCTAGACACCCCTCCCCTAGAGACCGTCTCCTTCCTGGAAGCGCTCGCGTCCGTCTTTGCGGCCTATTTTGGGGAGCTGTCGGAGCACGCCATCAAGGACCACTTTGTCACCGTCTACGAGCTCCTTGACGAGATGGTCGATAACGGTCGGCCGCACACGACAGAAGTGTGTGTGCTCCAAGAGATGGTCACACCCCCGTCGGTAGTCGGGCGGATGCTCGAAGTCGCCGCCGCCGCCACGGGGGGCGGGGTCGGCGCCGGCAGGGGGGGTAGCGCCGGCACAGTTGCCACGCCCGGGCGCCCGCCAGGAGGGGGGGGAATGGGCTTGAGCATGGGCATGGGCGGCGGCGGCATGGGCGTCGGTGTTGGCGGCGTGCCGTCGGCCAGCTCTGTCGTGTCGGCCGCCACTTCTGCTGTCACGTCGGCCGTCTCCTCCGCCGCCGCTTCGGCGGCGCACGGTACGGCGGCGTTTGCGCAGCAGCGATTTGCGTCCCCTGGTCACATTCCTGGGGCCCTCGGCGGCGGAGGGGGCGGCTTTGGCAGCGGCACCCACCGGTCGTCTGGCAATGGCCCACCCGGTGCACGAGGCTGGGCGGGCAGCAGCGGAGCCCCGCCCCCCTTGCTTCTCCCCTGGCGCCGCACCGGCGTTGTGCACCCCCAAAACGAGATCTTTGTCGACATTGTCGAGGAGATTGACACGGTACTTCTAGGTCGCCGCGGGGCGCCGCTCCACGCGCTTGTTGCCGGCCGCATTGACGTACGGGCGGCGCTCTCTGGGATGCCCCACGTGACCATGACCCTGTCGGGTGGAGAGGAGATGGACGACGTTGCCCCACACCGCTGCGTGCAGTCGCGGGGAGCGGGGGGAACGGCGCTCGGCCCAGATGGGGGGGGGGTGCTGTCGTTTGTGCCCCCTGATGGAGATTTCACGCTCCTCGAGTATGTTGTGCGAGATGTGGAGGAGGGACTGCTGCCGCTGCACTTGGACGCGGACTTGACGTTTGTGCCCGTCCCGGACGGGAGTGGCTGCGGCGGCGGCGGCGGCGGCGGCGGCGGCGGTGGGAAGATGTTGGCCGGTTCTGCGACGGGCACCCTCTCCCTTACGCTCTCGCCGCGCATGTCCCCTCGAGGCCGTGGCGGCTTCATGTCTGGTGGCGCCCCCTTCCGCCAATCCATCGCGTCTGCGGCAACCGGCGCGATCCTCGAAGCCGTCACCGCTACGGTCCACCTCCCACCCGGCGTCGACGGCGTGACACCGACCCCCTCACCGGGTACTACCGCCCAGTGGGACTCGACGACAAGGACACTCAGCTGGACAATTGGATCTGTGGCCGCCGGCGGGGTGCCCCGCCTCGGCGCGACGCTGACGGGCGTGCCAGGCGGCCGCACGCCCGTCGCCGCGGGTTCGGCAGTCGTCGTTGATTGGCGGCTTCCATCGACGGCCGTGACGGGCTTGCATGTGGATAGCCTCACGATTACGGGGGAGATCTACAAGCCGTACAAGGGGCTCCGGTGTGTAACCAAGTCGGGGCGCTATGAGCTGCGGTTGTGACGGTTGTAAGATGGAGATGGGGAGCATGGGGGGTACAGGGGGCACAAAGCCACACCGGCTGACGGGCGTGCCATGCTCTACACGGGCGACCCGCGAGAATGAGGACGGAGGATAAAAACGCTGTCAGTGTGCCCGTGCGGCGCCCTATATACTGTCACAAGCACACATCGCAAGCCCAAGTTGGCACAAGCAAGGAAAGCCCTATGACCCAGAGCCAAGCCTACTCTCCCTATCGTCAATATGGTTGCAGCGGGGAAAACGGCTGCAGCGGTGAGATGGGCATGGGACTAAAGGCCCCAATCGGGCTGACGAGCCCCACGTCAAGACCCGGCAGCCCGCCCGGATCATCCGCGTCCATGGCGTCCAAGTCCAGCTCGTTGGGCGGCGGCTTGGACCCCGGCGGGAGCGCGGATGGCAAGCCCCCTGATGAGCCCGCGGCGCCGGCGGAGCTAGCGGCGGCGCCTCCACCTGACGTCAGCAGCAGTGACCGCTGCAGGGAGAGCCCCGTTGCGCCTGTGCGTACGCGGCTCATCCGCCGCGCGAACGCCGAGTTGGGCCCCGACGGTGGAAGTGGCCGCCCGTCGTTCATCTCATTGACGGGCGGCAACGGGGGCAGGCTCGCCAGAGCCGACGCAGGTTGAGGCGACGCCAGCCGCATGCACGCACGCGAGTAGCTGGCAGGCGGGTTGCCACCACTCCCGACACCGTCCGGGGCAGCACTCCAGTCGCCATCGCTGCCACCGCCAACCTGCAAGACGTTCATGTTTTGTAGGCCTGGCATGGGCGATGCCCACGATGGGCCGTCCCGCGCGAGTGGCGACTGCGACGGGCGCCACGAGGTGCCGGCAAATGGGGAGGGCAGAGACGGAAAGTTGGGCGTGCTCACCTGCTCGACCGCCGACGCCCAAGCGTTTACAGACAGCGGAGCGGGCGACGGGAGCGAAAAGTCCCGCGCCGTGGGCGAGGGGCGGGAGAAGACCAGCGACGGCTGGCTTGACATGGGGGGCGCAACCGGAGTCGAAGACTGAAGAGGAGCACGCGCACCGCCGCCGTTGCCGCCGCTTCGGTCCTCTGTCAACCGCGTCTGCTGAGTGGGAGGGCGGCTGACGGATGGCTCGACGCGCGCGCCTTGCGGCTGTTCAGACAGACGAGTTCGCGAAAGCTGCTGGTGTACAGTCTCGAGCGTGCGACCGTCAACCGGTAGACCGTCTGACAAACCGCCGACGTCGCCGTCGAGCGCCCGCAGTGGCGGGTTCAATGGCGGCGCCTGCCCCTGCACCTGCGCCTGCTCCTGCGCTGACGCACGGGCTAGCTGCTGCTGCTGCTGCTGCTGCTGCTGCTGTTGCTGTTGCTGTTGCTGCTGCTGCTGCACTTGCTGCTGGCGTGCAATTTCTTGTTGCTGCCGCTGTTTTACGCCTTGCTGCCGCCGCTGTGCTGCTTTCTTCTCAAGCCGCTGCTGCGTCGCTGCTTGTTGCTCCAGCTGCTGACGCCCAAACTCCTGCCCTTGTTCCACCTGGGCCAGAGACGTCCGTCTCGGCGGAGACAGTTGATGAGAGGGGCCCGGCTGCCGGGACAACGGTTGAGACACCGCCTCCCCGTGGCGCCCGTCCAAAGACTGCGACAACGCGTGCAGTTGCTGCTGATGAGACGGTGTGGCTACGTGCTGAGCGTAATACTGCTGTTGCTGCTGCAGCTGACGACCTGCTCGAGAGTGGTACTGCGGCGGCACTTGCATACCGTACATGTCCGGCTGCGATGGTCGCCGCTCCGTCGAAGCTGCTGCCGCGCTCGCCTGGTGCGTCTGCCGCTCTTGCTCATACCGGAGCCGTTGTTGCTGTTCTTGTTGGTGCCGCTGCTGCTGCTGCTGCTGCTGTTGTTGCTGCTGTTGTTGCCGCCGTTGCCACTCGACCTGCCGCGGGTCGCGACTTGGCGGCTGCCCCGCCGCCACCCCCGCGTTGAGGTAGCGACCCTCCTCCAAATGTGAGCGCCCATCCTCGCTGCCGCCTATACCAGCCAGCAGCGGCTCCTGCTTTTGCAGCACCCGGGGCCCGCTGCCGGACAGGTACTGCTGGAACATCTGCTGCGCTTGCTGCTGCTGTTGCACCTGGTGTCCGTAGGGCTGCCCCGCCGCCGAGCTTGGTGATGGCATGGAGGTCGACAGGGGCCCCTTCCAGCCGCCCTGCCCGCCCGCCATGTACGAGTCCTTCCGGTCCGAGGAGCCCGACGCGTAGCCACCGCCCACTGCTCCCCCTGCCCCTGACACCATCCCTTGTTGGTACATCTCCTCCTCCCGGCGGCGCACGTAGATGGCTTGCTGCTCTGATGCCGCGGCAGCGGCCGCCACCTCCTGCGCGCGCTGCTGGTGGGCCATCTGCTGCTGCCGTAGCTGCAACTGCTGCACTGCCGCATCGGCGCCCACAAAGCCCCGCTGGGATGCCGCCACCGCGGCCGCCGCAGCTTCGGCAGGCGACACCCCTGCCGCCGCGCTCGCCGCCGCAATCTCCTGCATCTCCGACCGCCGTGCGTGGCCGAGCTCGTGGGAGGAGAGGGAGGACTTCCACATAAACCGCCGTGCGCAGTGACGACAAACAAATGGCTTGTCGCCTGTGTGCTTGCGGAGGTGGGCCTTCAGGTTGAAGCGCTTGGAGAAGAGCTTGCCGCAGCCATCGAAGGGGCACGAGTACACCGGTTCGCCGGACCCGTCAGTGGTATAGTTGTGCATAGCCAAGTCGTAGGCAGTGTTGAGGTCCATGGCGGGCGCAGCTCCGCCAGACCCGGCGGCATCAGCATCGCCACCGGCGCTGCTGGCGGCAGAAGAGGCCGCTACAGCTCCCGCTTCCCCAGTTGCGGCCTCATCTCGCTGAGGGGACGCCGAAGCGGCCATACTACCCCCCCCTGCTCCACTGCGAGACCGTTCCATCACCCCACCGCCTGGCACCGGCGTCATCACCGCCGTTGCTGCCATCTCGCTCGGCCCACCCTCGTCGCCGACGCGTGCAGGTGTGAAGTCGTCGTCGTCGACAATCCCCGTCGAGTGCCGCATGCCGCGGCCTTCAACCTAGAGACGGGGGGGGCGCGGAGAACACTTACGTCAACAAGGAAAACGTGAGGGGGTCGTCCCGCGCCGGAACAGCCCCCACGCAATGGACGGACGCGTGGGTTGCCCCGCACGCTGCGACGCTGCCGCCCCTCCCTCCAAGAGGCGCGACACGCACCTCGAAGCAACCACAACACGGCCCAGGGAGCCGTGCCAGGTAGAGATGAGGTGGCAGCCGGGAACCACCGTGCCCTACACGGTCACCGACTGTGCCGCAAACGCCAGACCTGGCCGGCACCACTGGGGAAGCGCCGTGGACGATAATGAGGGGCCAGCTTTCGCCGTCACAGGTACTGCTCCGGGGGCGGCGCCGCTCGCTCCCGGTGCGCCCTGGCAGACAGTGCCCGTGAGGAAGGTTCGTCCACCCCAGCAACTGGCCCTCCAAAGCGCCTGACACTAGGCGTGGCCGCACGCGCCGCAAGCACGTCCACCCGGCGTGGCTCCGCGCCCCTCAACGGTCCCCACGCGTGCACAGCGGCCGCCGCGAAGAATGGGCCGCCCGTGGCGGCACCAGGCGGCGTCCGGAAGGAGCTGCAGCAATGCGTCGGCAGCGAAGCGGGCGTGGGGAACAGACCGTCGAGGAGCAAGAATGATACTGGTGCAGGCGCACCGGCAGCCGGCGGTGCAAGCGGCCCGCGGTGTGGGCAGAGCAGAGACGATGCTCCCCTCCCCCCCCCCTTCACAAAGAGCGGCCCCGTCACTGTCAGGACGGAGCCGTCTCGTGCGATCCCGCCTCCCGCTGCCACGACCCGCGTGTCTGGGACGGCAGCGACCAAGGCGGCCTGGTCGGGGTGCGCTCCCCCACCCCACTCACTCTGAGTGGCGCGAGTGCCCTGCTGCGGGCGTCAGGCCGCAGACAAGGGGGGGGGAGGAACACTGCGTCGCGTCCGCCGTGCGCGGGCAGCGAGGAGCCCCGTGGCTGTGTCTGTGGGCTTCTGGGGGTGCCGGGCTGGGTGGGTCCGGCGGGAGTGAGGGGACGACACGCGTGGATGTGCGTCTACCGTGGTGCCCTGCCGCCTCGGTGTCGGCCCATGCACCTCGACAATCGCGTTGCTCGGCCCGCCAGCAGCGCACCAGCAACTCGCGGCCCATGCAGCCAGACCGGAAAGTGAGCCACATGTGCCACCTGCTGGACTCCACCAGTGGCCTGTTTCTTTGCCACGCCGGACTCGCGGCCACGACCAATCCGAAGAGTGGGTGCCACGGATGCCACAGTGTGCGAGAATGGCATTTGCAACGGGTGGCGTGTCGCGACTGGGGTCCGTCTCTCGCTCGCACGGCCGGTTCTGCAAGTTAGTGAGAATCCGAACCGCATCGTTGGCCACCTTTGGGACCCCTGGCCTGACAGACACCGGTTTCCTGATGGCATCCAGCCAACAGGAGACTCCTGCCCACGTATCAAATGTTGCCCGAGGACTGCAGTGGAGCCACATGACCGGAGCGTCACCCAACTTGAGCACAGCAATCAACCAATAGTCAAGAAAGCCATTTCTGCTCGTGTTGCATGGGACATGCAACTGCTGGAAACGACATGCGGAACCCATCTTCGGGAGACTAACAGCACAAATGAGCAAGATGTCAACGTCAGCACCCCATTTCTGATGGGTTCAGGCGCCTGGTTGGCTCATTCCGTCGCCGCGGCGGCCCGCGAAGCGGCAACGCCATAGTCCTGAGAGGAGTCGTGGATTCTGGAGAAGTGTAATTTTGGCGGTAGCTTGTCAACGTGCGCGCGTGGCGCGTGGCACATAGCCCGGCCTTGACATTGGGCTCGTGTGCGGCCCTCGGGGCGGTATCGGACCGCACGCAGGAAGGAAAGTCAACGGTCACCGGGGTACGCGGGTACAGCAGGGCTTCCCGCCAAGACGTGGTGGCACCAGCGCACTCGACGTGACATCCGCCGCCGCGCTTCGTCGGCTCAGGAAGTGCTGCCTGGTACGACTTGGTCCATCCCGCGAACAATTCTGTGTACTTGCTGCGCGGTTGGCCAACAGCCTGCCTGCTCCGTGGGGTGTTCCACCGACTCTTCTTGTGGGGCGTTGGCAGCGCGCGCGACACTTGCGTTGTTGCTATGTTGGCCTCGGCCGCTGAGCGTCAGCGGCACCACGACCACCCAGACCTGGCCGAGAGGCCCGCATACCCCGCCAATCTAGTGGTGAGTATCACTCGATCTATCCACCCATGCTTGATGATTGTGATGGAGCGTGGTAATGCGCATTGACATGCACCCTCCGCCGTATTCGTACACTCCCGCGGATGACACGAGAGGAGGTGGCTGCTGAGCTCGATACAACCATTCTTGTGGCATTCTGTGACAATTCTTGCAGGTTCAGCACGCTTGCTGAACACCGATTCATTGGCATGTGGCATGCTCACATAAACCGTCCGTGACGCCGTATTCGTATACTCCCGCGGATGACACGAGAGGAGGTGGCTGCTGAGCTCGTTACAACCATTCTTGTGGCATTCTGTGACAATTCTTGCAGGTTCAGCACGCTTGCTGAACACCGATTCATTGGCATGTGGCATGCTCGCATAAACCGTCCGTGACAATACCATCGTGTCGACGTACAAGGCGATGGCTGAAAAAAGAGCACGTACGAGGCCATGGCTGATACAAGGCCAGCCGTCGGCTTCTAACTCGAGAGGTGACTCTGGACAGCAGGGGCCCGGGCACAACTGTTCAGCGTCAACAACACGTGGTAACGGCGCACGCTCAGATGGAAGGTCATGCTAAATAGGTGGGCAATTCCCCTGTTCCCGTTCTCCTAGGAGCTCTGCATGCAGAGGATCCTCTGCAGGAGTTCCGGCAGCTCGGTGTTTTCCTCGTGTTCAAAAGAAGCAATTCCCTGGACTTTAGTCTAGGGTGCTTTCCCACACCCACACGTCGAAAAAAAAGTCCTTTTTTTTAGTGCACGTTGCGGGAGTACTTATAAAAACGTTTTTGGCGGTCCGTTTGGCTTCCTACGTCGTTGGAGGACGTCCCCCGGCGCTTTCTTGACTATGGGAACATGCGTCGAGGCTGCCCGCATCTTTCTGTGAAGTTGCTAGAGGTGGCGACGTCTTCATCGCCCGTACGGTCCGCGGAAGCAAAATCGTGGTTAAAAAGGTACGTGAGGGCAGGTGCGGCGTTTTCGGGGT
>Ga0114957_1005861_pt1 | contig 10027 bp, 5 predicted proteins | sample BantaG_FD_87175 | JGI IMG/M metagenome (GOLD analysis project Ga0114957, IMG submission 87175) | Marine algal microbial communities from Bantry Bay, Ireland - BantryBay_4 metaG | ecosystem: Host-associated > Algae > Red algae > Unclassified | place: Bantry Bay, Ireland | collected 2014-11-21 | reverse complement strand
TGGATTCGTTAAAATCGGCTAAGCCTACGGGAACTTCAAATAGTTGGCTACCACAATCATTGGTGGCTTCTACCTGATAGATGCCGGGCGTGGTAACTTCGTAGCTGAGTCCTTCTGTTGTTCCTTCCCAAGTCAAGACCATATCGTTGGTGAATCCGCTGATTGCATCGGGTGTAATCATTATACTTTCGGATTCGCAGGGGATGGTAATATCATCGCTAAAGGTCAATTCCAGTGGTTCGTAGGCGGTAATCTCTATCAGATTTTCCACGCTACAATTATTTGCGTCTGTCACTAGTAAGGTATACTCGCCAGAAGTTAGTTCAGCAAAAACGGGATCGGCTTGTAGAGTCCCACCGTTTATAGCATAGGCAAATGGAGGTGTTCCATTACTGACCTGTACCTCAATCGTTCCATCTGTAGCCCCTACACAAATCTGTGGTGCGGTAGCACTAAGCTCAATTTCAGGATACGCATTTACGGTCACGGTTATGGTGGAATCACATCCTTGATACCCCGTAAGGTTATAGGTACGTTGCATACCGGGGGTCAATGTTTCGCCTTCATATTCGATGGTTTCGCCCTGGCATAAAGTGAATAGCTCTGTCATTTGCGTTGGCAAAATTTCAGCAATAGTAATATTTATGATAGAATCACAACCTGCAAAACCAGTATACGTAAAGGTCTCCATTGTTCCGGCGGGAATATTGGTTCCATTATAATCATAGGTTCCTCCTTCACAAACAGAGTAGGTTTCATTAGCGGTACTGATTTGGTTATTAATTACCGTCACCACCATTACAGAGTCGCAGCCATTGCTGGCCGTGAGTGTTACATCCGTGGTCGTTCCGGCGGCAAGGGTCGTTCCTTCATATTCGACTGGCGTTCCATCGCAGGTATTTAACAATAAACTCGTAATCGTAGCAGGGCAGGATTCAATGACTAGCCAATTGACAATGATCTCTTCATCACATCCCGTCAATACGGTGTCTATCGAAGCGACTAATGCAGCATGATTAGGTGCCAGCACCGTTGTATCCATCGTGAGTTGGTAGTCGACTGAAGGTACGTTATCAAATAAGTAGGTGCCTGACTGATCCGTTAGAAGGCTGGCTACAGGACCATTGATATCAATAAGATTAATTGGAATATCAGTCAGTATAGAGTCTGCGGCATCCACTATTCCATTGTCATTTTTATCATAAAAAACCATACCGGTGATGTCCCCTACTCCATCGTAGAGATCAAGTGTCAGGGCTTCAGATAATACGGTACAACCGACCACATCCGTCATTTCCAATTGGTAGGTACCAGATTCGGTCGCGATCAGATTGAGTTCTGTACCGTTTGGTGGTGCGATAGGACTTCCTTCAAAAAACCATTGATAACTCACGATACCGGGCAATGGTGGCAGACAGAGTGTATCTGGATTACAACGGGTATGACAACCGGAAGGAATCAGGTTAACATCTGGTCCGGGGTGTAACGTAAGTGTATTACTTTCTCTTTCGCAACCAAATTCGCTGATGGCTATTGCGAAGTATTCTCCTGGTTCATCCACGGTAATAGCAGTACCTACTGTTTCATTATTCCAAAGGTAAGTGATTCCAGCCACTGGACTATCTACTGAGTAGGTAACGGTATTTCCGGAGCAGATGATACCGCCAAGATCGGGGCTAATCGTAAATGGAGCAGGCAGTGGATGAATGAGGATACGCATGGGTTGGGTAACATTTGTACAACCCGTAGCATTGTCGGTGATGGTGACAAAATAATCGTAGGAACCGGCACTGAGTAAGTTACCTCGTGCTTCGGAAAACTCGATTTGTGTTTGCACGGAACCGGTATTCCAATTATAACTATAACCGGTAACTGCTTCAATTTCCATAAAAAGATCTTCTCCTTCACAAACCGAGTAATTATCGTAAAAATATTGTTGAGGTTGATCGAAGTCGTCATATTCCACTACACGAATAGAACCATTGGGTGCAGGAATAACTTCGATAATGGAAGCAGGCGGTGCATAAGTACAGCCGTCTGCATCGGTTACCGTAACGCCATATACATCTTCGTCCATCACGGTGATTTGTTCGGTCGTCGCCTCATTAGACCATAACCAAGATACGCCACCAGAAGGAGCGGTCAGGACAATTTGATCCCCTTCACAAATAGGAGAAGGTTGTGATAAACCGATGAGTCCGGTAAGGGTATTCGGTTCAATCGTCACTACTTTGGTCATTGAATTTTGGCAACCATAAATATTACTCACCGTCATCGTCACCGTATAGTCACCAGGATTTTCATAGCTATGCCAAGTATTTTCAATAAAACTAGCATTGGCTAAACCACTGGCAGGATCACCAAAATCCCACTCGATCTCAATCACATTGGTACTCCCTGAAAAGCGGAACTCAACTGCCGTTGCCTGGCAAGTAGCAGGAGGTTGAATAAAGTCCACATCGGGCGCGTCGTAAATTTCAATTGTTCTGGTTTTTATGGATTGACAACCGTCCACATTGGTGACCGTAAGGGAAACGGTATACATACCATTGCTGGAAAAAGTATGGGTAGGATCTGGAAGGACAGAAGTATTGTCTGTACCTGAAGCAGGATCATCAAAATTCCATTCCCATCCTGTAATATTTCCCGCTGGCAGGAAGGTCGATAAGTCTGTAAATTCGATTACTTCGCCGATACAAGCGCCTTTAAATTCAAAATCAGCAGAGACTGGAATCGTATCGATCAATCTATCCCGACAAACTATCGTCTGGCCTGCTACATCAATGACGCTGGCAACTAAATAAACCCGATAGTACCCAGCTTTATTATAGCGGTAAACAGGCTGTTCTTCCGTACTAAAACTCGTGTAAGTATCGCCTAACCGGTGGTACCAGAATAAGCTTCCCGGCACCGTACTAGCAGAGGTATTTTGATACGTTCGCTCATCGCAAAAAGCGCCATCATCTACTCGTTCAAAAGTAACTTCAGTACTCCAGGGACAAGTGATAACCGGATTGCCCGGGCCGCCGGGGCCAGGCTCATCATCATTACAATAATCGTAAACCGTAAGCGTATTAGACACGTTGGTACAACCATTTAAATCTGTTACCAAAACCGTATACGTTCCAAACTGGTCAGCTAAAACAGTGGTAGAAACAGCACCTACAATCGGCGTGTTATTTAACTGCCATTCATAGGTATAGCCTTCGCGGTCATCTAATGCGTAGAGGGTAGGTGGATTGGTCAGTCCAGGGCAAAATCCGTGCGTCTCTGGCGTACTTATCGTGACGACGGGTAATGGAAACGGAGCGATATAAAAGCTTGTATTTTTTTCACAACCAAAATTATCTGTTACCACCAATTCGTAATAACCGGGAAACAAATCCGGGCTGGCATCATTGCTGACAAAGGTACCAAATTCATCTAACCACTCGTAGCTATCATATACTTGTGTAGTCGTGACTGCAGCCGAGACGTTTTGACATAATCCAGTCGGATGATTTACAACCGGAACAGGTTTGGGATGTATGGTTACCGTGGTCGTTTCATTAGCCCCACAAACATTCAGTATTAATTGTGCGTTTCCTGCTGCATGCCAAAGCACCATTATATTTTCTGTACCCTGTCCTTCGGTAACCGTCCCCGCCGAAGCAGGAAGTATGGTCCAATCGTATTCGACATCCAATATCGTGGTACCGGAGTAGCTGGCCACTTGATCGGCACAAGCATCCGTCAATTCATTAATAGTAATATTTAGAATAGGAGTAATTGTTAGACTAGTAGCGGGAGACAAACAACCCGGTCCGTTGGGGCTGATTTGTTGTGCCGAAATACCATAAGGTCCATTGGCTGCCCAGGTAACATTGATTTGCTGGCCTTCTTCGATGATGGTGGTTCCCCCGTTATTTATTTCCCATTGGTAATAATGACCGGGAAGACCCTGGGCGCGATAATTATAAGATCCCAAAGGACAAATCGAGGTAGCACCTGCGATACTAGTCGGAGCTACCGGCAAGTCCACTACTTTGACTGTAAGTACTGCATTGTCATTACTACAAAAATCTGCACCTGTCACGGGAAGTGCCTCAATCGTATAATTTCCGATACCACCAGACCAGTTTACGGAGATGGTTCCCGTCCCATTTCCAGTAATGACGACCGATGCTCCAGATGGATCTGTCACCATCCAGTTAGCGGGGAAGCTACTGTTTGTAACTGCGTTATGCATTGTAAATTCATTTGTCCCATTATCACATACTTCGATGGGACCACTGAGGTAAAATTCGGGAAGGATGGAGATGGGTAAAACATCTGCGCCACCACATTCGAGGTAGCAATTAAAATAATCTACCGCTACTTGTTGGTTGGTCAAAGGAACTGTATTAGAAAGCCATTCGACGGTAATTTCGTTGGTTCCCTGTCCATCGGTGATGGTTCCACGATTGGAGACCGACCAGTTGTATTCGGTACCGGAATATTTTGGTAAAGTATAGGTAACCGTTGTTTTATTACAAACCGAGGATGGTCCGTCGATGGTCGCATTATCTGAGATGATGGGTACCTGGGCGATGGTAGGGACATTACAAAAATCTCCAGTACAATTGTCGACAGCCAGCGTGATGGTACCGATAGGCCCGTCCCCCCATTGGATGGTGATAAAGTTATCGGCAGTTCCTCCCCCTTCAGTTATCGTACCATTGGCACTGATGTCCCAGTTGAAGCTGCTACAGTCTGCACTACTTGTATAGGTGATGGTTTCGCCTTCACAGATGGTACCGACACAGTCTACTTCGGGACCGATGGAAGGTTCCACGATGATGGTCACGCTGCTGGTATCGGCGCAGAAGCAGTCGTTGGCTGCGATGAGTTGTGCCTCGAAAGTACCGGGATTGTTATAGGTATAAAATGCATCGACGTCGTTGAAGGACTGACCGGGACCGAAGTCCCAGGTAAAGTTATTTGCGTTGAGGCTTTCGTTTCTAAAAAACACGGTTTGGCCCTGACAGATATTGATGGTACCATTAGCGGCTGCGGGTTGGGAAGTGAATGCGGCGACTGGCTGGTCGAGGATGTTGACACAGATTTCGGCGGTTGACATACAGTTAGTAATGGGGCTACAAGAAAGTGTAAAATTTTTAGTTTCGGAACAACCATTTGAGTCTACGATGGTAACACTATAGGTTCCACAGCAAATATTCGTTGGAGATTGAACGGTAGTACCATCAGACCATTGATAAGTATAAGGAGGCGTTCCTCCTAAAACAGAAAGGTCTATCGAACCATCGCAGTTGTTGGGTCCAGATGGAGGAAAAACGGTTCCGTCAATGATGATGGGGTTCGGGCAATCGGGATTAGGCCCTCCTAGAAATTCGATCTGACAAGTTTGTTCTTGGCCTGTTGCATCCGTGACGGTTAGCCAGTAAAAGCCAGGTTCAGGATATTGGAAGATGATTTGACTGGTTTCAAAAGTACCAATGAATGCGATGGGTACGTTGGGCGTACCGATGTTTACGTCGTAGGGGGCGGTTCCTCCTGAGACAAGAATAACTCCCGTACATTGTCCGGCAGCATTGTCGCAAAATCCTTCTTGAGTACATTGTATCGTAAAAGGAGTAGGATCCTCTGATACGCTGACGGCTACCCTTCCCTCCCCTGCTTCGCCCCATTGGACGGTGACGGTATTTTGCATTGCATCAAAATCATCTGCGCCGGTGACGGTCCATTCTATGTCACTATTACCGGAGATGTTGACGGAATAGGTGACGGTGGAAAATGCACAAGCCTGTTCGCAGCTATCCGCAGAAGCGCTGGGGCATCGTGGTTCAGCAATGATTTCAATGTTTCCCGATCCGTTGCCGACGGTGAGTTGGTGACTGGCTTCGATAACTTCTCCATTGGGTTGAAAAATAAAGAGTCGGATATAGACAAAGCCAGGATTGGGCCAGCAAATGTCGAAACCTAAACCGGTGTACGTTTCTGATACTCCATCATAATTAACAGTCCATTCATACTCCGTTCCCTGCTGATTGTCAGGGGTAAAGATGTAGTTGCACTCTCCTACACAGACTAACTGTGGAGCGATAATAAGGGAATCTTCTTGTGCATGGGTAATGAGGAGGAAAGTAAAAAAGCAGAGAATGGTGGTAAGGATTCGTCTTGTTTTCATGGAAGGAGGTTTTTGTTTTGATACTATAGATCAATAAGAGAATAATTTATAACATTTGGCTGCTTCTTTAATTGATCTTCATAGTCAAGATACCTCAAAACGGGAGAACGCTGCATGGTGGGGCCATTTATTTTTTTGTGAGGCTAGCGGTAGGAGGTGAGGAGTTCTGCTTTTAAAATTTTAAATTTAAGATATGTTAAATTTTTATTAAAAAAATACTATAAAGGGGGTATTGATTGACGGGTATAAGCCCTGCATTTTTGTATTGTCATACGCACACCGCAGGTTTTCCAAAAATAACAATCCATTCTAGGAGAATCTAAATGCCTTGAAGCTTATCCACTTAGCTTCAAGGCTTTTTTTGTGTGGTTTTTCTTTTCTTTGGTGAGCGCTGACGGTTGGCTTAGTCTCTTTTCTCCATTGTCAAATTCATCATTGAGTGAAGAAGTATGCGTAACAAGATGTCTTATTGTTATATCTACTTCAGGATAATGTGGACTTCTAATTTCGAATGGTAGATAGTCATTAATTGGATCATCTAATTTCAATTTGCCACTTTCTACAAGTTTCATTATGGCGATACCAACAAACGTTTTAGAAATTGAAGCGATGACGTGAATGGTTATATGCCGCCTTTGACAAGAATCTAGGTTGGTCGTATCCAGGCTCCACCACGGTTCGTCCGGGGGAAGTGATAGGTCATTCCTATCCGTAAAATTGTACGAAATGGTGTCTACCGTTGGTAAAATTGATTCTTCAACTACTATCTGGCAGACATTCTTTTGACAAGTCATAGCACTAGCTAGTCCAGCCAATATTATCATACCAATTAAAAATTTCTTCATAGTTTGACTATTTTGAAATGACCGACTTCTGAATCAATGACTAGATTGACAAAGTAAGCTCCAGATGGGTAAGCGGACAAGTCCAACTGGTAAACTCCTGCCGAAAAATTTCTAGTCTGGAGCAGTTTCCCCGAGGCACTATATAAAGAAAGATTAGCAATATTAAAAATTGGTATTTTAAAATTTATCCGTGCTAAAGGTGTAAAATCGGTTTCAATAGAATACACCTCTGATGATGAAGTGTTTTTAATCATTTCAAATGAAGCTCTATCATTCGTCAAGTCGGTTGTTGCTGAGTTATATGCTTGTTGCATGACGGAACCTTCTGGCTCAATCCCTATTCTATTGGACGCAACAGCATAGTTTCCAAACAGTGTGCTACTATACCGTATATTAGAAGAAAGGGAGTTTAGTTTTTTTGCAGAATTGAGGAGGGTTTAAACCAGTTGATCGTATAGATCGTGCTTTTGTCGGCTGACCATATTCCTTTTTTTGAGGATATCTGTCCTTCAAAGACTAGACCATCTTTTTCTATAGTCAAAGGAAAATCTTGACCGAAACTTTGGTGATTTAAAAATAAAAGGGAAAGAATAATTACCAAGGTGATAACCAAAGGCGATTTATAGTTGAAATTTTCATAAAATAAAAAATTTTAGTTAAAAAATATGCTAGTTATTGTTGACAGCATTATGTTTATAACCTTGATCGATTTTTTGGTTGTACCGAACGGTTCGTGTATGCGGCGTGGCGGCGCTTAGACCCGATGTATAAAAATAATCCACTAACTTTAAGTCAGCATAACACAATTTATTCATCCTTAAAATCAGTGGATCATGACACAAGTTAGAAAAAAGATCTCATTTGAACAACAATCTGTCTACGTTGGTATTGACGTACACAAAAAGCATTGGACCATTGCCATTTGTACCGAGCACCGGGAATACCGTCCCTACAATATTTCTCCTCCCTCGGTAGATGTTTTGATAAATCGCTTACAGTCAGATTTTCCAAAAGCCAACTTTATTTGTGCTTACGAAGCTGGTTTTTCTGGCTTTAGCCTTTGCGAAAATCTGAACGAACAAGGGATTCAATGTATGGTCGTAAATGCAGCTGATATTTCCATTACAGATAAGGAAGCAGAATTTAAAACTGACCAGAGAGATGCTGCTAAAATCGCCAGGTCGCTGCGCAGCCGTCAACTTTACTCGATTCATATTCCCTCCAAAAGACAAGCGGATTTTTTAATGACCGTTCCTGGTATCGGTAGAAAAAAGTGTTATCGCTTAACAAAACATTGGCGCACGTGATCTTGTGCGCTGATCGAACGGAAGAGTACTACATGTGCGCTGCTGCAACTGCCTCACCGCAGATTGACTTCTACGCTTAGACTGTACCCGTTCATTTTGTCGGAAACGACATAAGAGATCAAATCGGATCTTGCGGCTAACTTTTTAGACCGCTTATAGGAGTCTGTTTTACAAAGTGATAATAACAATATATTTTAATTTTTTGCCATTGTCGACTTTTTCTTTTCCCACCCCGACCTCTTTGAGGGCGGGAAAAGAAAAAATCTATAAGTTGATTACTGATGGCCTTATTTTTTTATGCTCCCTGCTAAGTATTTTTGACATAACATTGGGTTTTTATCATAGGAGAGCGAATGGACGTAGATGCGGTGTTAATAATTTTTATTTATTGTCTTGCAGTACCTCCATCAATTGATGCACTAATTACCATTCCATTTTCTACCCAAAACCCCAATCCAAAACCGTTACTTGCACGGACTGATAGAAACCATTTGATCCCTTTTTCTTGATATTTTTTATTAACTTCTTCGAAATCTTTCATTGAATCTGGAGGACAAAAAATATTTATTATCTCATCAAAAGGGCTATTCAAAAAACAATCAGTATTAATGTGAATAAGATAGTAATTATCTTTATACATAGTATTATTCTCTCCTGGTATGATTATGAATGCTTGCTTTTCTACAGGATGTAACAAATCCTTGGATGGTACCGCTCTTATAGGGTGTATAATATTTTTCATATAGACTTTTGCGCTATCGCAATTAGTAATTCTGCTTTTGAGCATTAGTTCCTGTGGAATTGAAGTTAATTGGTCAACAGGATTTAATTTTGTACTATTGGAAACTTTCTTATTGAAGCAACTTCCAAATAAGACAGTAAAAATAAATATGATTTGAAATTTCATAACAAGCTATAATTAGAAAGCGAAGTATCATTTTATAGAAATGATACCTTGCTCTGATTTGTTAATATTATTGAATGAGAAGTTTCTGTGTATAGAATTGTTTGTCGAACCGCGAAGTACGCGATCCGTACGCTTCGTGGTGTGCCTGCCTGCCGACTTCAAAAGGTAGGAGTCTTTACCTTCATCTACTAGTTCTGCCTCAAATTTCTCCCATTGTGCATTGGAAGTTTCGGTCTTATCGAAGTATAAATTGTCCGAAACTAAAGTCAGTTTATTTTCAGTTGGCATTATTGGTAATAGTAAAACAAATACTGTAATAAATCCTGTAAATATGATCACTGGAATTTTATGCAATAGACTTTTATCCAATCCCGTACTCAAATCTACGATCTCACCATATTTATCAAATATAACATACTCTATATCTCCTTTCAATCCTTCCAGGCAATGCTTAACCTTACTAACAATCAACAAACACTTTCCATTTGGTAACGCAACAATATTGGACGGAGCATACGATGCATCTCCTCCAAAAGTGTAGTCAAAAATTTCTTCATGTTGATAGTTGATTACTTTTTTAGAATAAAAGAATAATTTTAACTCCTGTTAATCTTGATAGCAATATTCGTAGGAAAATCCCAAATAATCTACAAAACTCCACTTTTCTTTACCCCCGATCTATCTCCCGAAACCTTTCCAACAACTCAACCTCCAAACTATCTACCCAAGCAGCCTCTCCTTCCAACGCTCCCAACAACCACTCCCCTGCTTCCAAAACCGTTACATTCTCATAAAAATTGTC
>Ga0114957_1005860_pt1 | contig 10027 bp, 9 predicted proteins | sample BantaG_FD_87175 | JGI IMG/M metagenome (GOLD analysis project Ga0114957, IMG submission 87175) | Marine algal microbial communities from Bantry Bay, Ireland - BantryBay_4 metaG | ecosystem: Host-associated > Algae > Red algae > Unclassified | place: Bantry Bay, Ireland | collected 2014-11-21 | reverse complement strand
GATGGAAATCTGGAAGTGCGATTGCGTTCAGGTGATGCGCGAGAATTTGCTGAACTGAGTGAGGCGTTAAACCGTGCGCTAGAGCAGGTGCAGAGTAAAATTGAAGCTGCCCGCCAGGAAACCCGTATTCTCGACACGCTCGATCAGCAACCGCGTCCCGATGCTGTTGAAGTTGAACAGGCCTTGGCAAATTGTCGCTATGTCTTGAGTTTCTTTAAACAGGGCACGGTGGCTCACAACCAGAGACCAGCGGCGAACGGATAACGCTTCCTGCAAGGACGGACTCATGTATATCGCCGGCCTTGAACGTCGCCTGAGTGATCGATACCACAAGGTTTTTGTGGTATTGCTGTGTTTGCTGATACCAGTTTTGAGTTTGTCGTCAGCCTCGGCAAACAGTGACGCGAGAGCGCAGTTCCGCGAGCTAACGGCTGACGCGCACTACACAAGCGCACTATCACTGATTGAGTCGCGTTCCTTCCGGGAAGCGCTTGTGTTGCTGCGGCGTATACAAGCAAACTATCCTGCTTTCGAAAAATTATCGTCGGTACAAACTCGCATTGCGGTGTTACAGGAAGCCGACGATGCCAGTCATGCAATCGGACATTTTCTGTCTGCACTCGACGAACGCGATAACAAGAATATTGAATCTGCACTAGGCAAACTTGATTTCATATTGCAGCAATACCCCGATAGCACACTGAATGATGATGCGCTTTACTTAAAAGCCTACATCCAAATAATGGATCGGTTTGATTTTGCGGCGGCTCGTATCACGCTTGCGCGTTTGCAGCGCAATCATGATGGATCGTCTTATCAGGATTCTGCTGACTATCTTGATGCAATTGCGCTGGAGCAATTGGGCGAAACGCAGAAGGCAGAGTCGGCGTTGGAAGCTCTGCGCGACAAACACACCGCGAGGTCGTTGTTGTTTGGCTACAAGTGGCCTTCGGGTAATGTGTTGTCCCGGTACTGGTTTGATCGTGCTGATAAACGTCTGGCGATCATTGAAAGGAGGCAACAGGATGCAAGTCAGTTGCGTTCGTCACAATCCACTCGACCCGGTAGTCTGCATGTTGCTGTGAATGTAAACGGGATTGATTTCGAGTTTGAGCTGATACCCAGTACGATGACGCAGCAAACCGCCTGGAGAGACGGCGTTTTACAAGACCGTGAACCGCCGGCAGCCGGCGTCTATGTGGGCAAGGTCATCGGGGACGAGAATTCATGGGTTCGAGCGGTCATTGTCGATGACACGATAACGGGTGTGTTAAGTGCGCATGGTAGCGAGCACACCATGTTGCCTGGTACGTTGATTGGCACGCTTGACTACTATCAGCCCAAGAGTACGCGAATGCGCTCGGCACAACGCCCGGATTCAGTGTCCACAGAAGCGACCATGACACTCGACTCAATAACCGCACCGATAGCAGCAACGCAGCGGGTTGCAGATAAAACCAGTGATCTTCGTGTTGTGCCTATATCGATTGTGGTCGATGCTGAATTCGACCGCTATCACGGTGGTAATGGTCTGGTAACCGCATTGAATCAACTCAATGTTGCCGATGGTGTTTATCGTGATTTTGGTCTGGCGCTGGCGGTTGATGAAGTGCAGGTATTCAGTGATGATCAGAGTGACCCACTGCTTACCGGCCCTGCCACCCTGGAAGAATACCTTAAATCGTTTCGTCAATACCGCCTTGACCAGCAAACGTTGTTTGCCACGAGTGCTTTGACGTATTTGTTCACGGGCAAATCGCGCACGGACAACACACTCGGGTTAGCCTGGATAGATACACTGTGCAGAACCGATGGATATGATGTTGGTGTCACTACACCTAGTGCCATTGGAAATGTTTTACTTACGCACGAACTCGGGCACTCGTTCGGTTCGCAGCACGACTCTGACACATCCTGTAATCAGGACTCGAGTAATCTCATGTGGCCACACATATCGGCGCGAACACAAACCGAGTTCAGTGATTGCAGCCGGGAATCGCTTGCCAGTGCGCGATTGAAACAGTGCCTTGTTGATGCGGTCGATTTGTCGCTTGAACTTGCTGCCACCAGTACCGGTGTCCGATTCGATCTCAGTAACCTGGATTCAACAGTAGACGTTGACGCAACGTTGGCTATTGAAACCAGTGCACCGGGTCTGGTGGCGTGGCCAGCAGGTTGTCAGATGACTTCGCCAACCAGCGTGCAGTGTACTGTTAGTGGTATGCGCGCAGGTGAGCGGCGCGAGATGTACATGGACGTGGAAGATCCTGAGCTGGAAAACGATGCCATTGTCACGGGTCAGTTAGCGCCAAACGGCACTCGCGATTTTGTGCCGTCAAATAACATCGCGAGCTTTTCAATCGGTCAGCGATCATCGTCCACTGATCATCTGGCCATTAACACGGCTGCACCGAACGACGGCACTGCTGTCGATGCACCGGCTGCGGCGTCGGGTTCTGGCAGTGTCTCAGTATTTGGCTTGCTGCTGCTACTACTGATTAAATACCGGCCGCGCTGTCAGCGTGGCAAAAAGCTCAACTGTTTCACCATTGCGTAAAACGGTGAACGGCACTCGGGTGCCAGGTGATTTGCTCGATACCAGTAACAGCAGTGCCGTGGCGTCGTTGATCACTTCGCCATCGGCGGCGGTCACGACATCGTAAGATTGTAATCCCGCAGCAAACGCCGGACTGCCTTCAAGTACACCGGTAATAACCGCACCTTTTTCGACGCTGCGGTTTAAACCGGGGAACATTTGCAAATCGTCAGCGCCAATGCCTAGCCAGCCCCGAATGACATGGCCGTTGTCGATCAGTTGTGGTACGACCTGCGCGATTAACTCCGCTGGAATAGCGAATCCAATGCCCTCAGCACCGTTGTCCCGAAGAAACACAGCGGTGTTAATGCCAACAAGTTGTCCGTCCGGGTTGATCAGTGCACCACCGGAATTGCCAGGGTTAATCGCCGCGTCGATCTGAACAAAATTCTGCCATGCGCTGGTGCCGGCCACGTGCCTGGCGGTGGCACTGACGATGCCTTGCGTCACCGTCTGTCCTACGCCAAACGGGTTGCCAATCGCCAGAACAATATCACCGACCCTGAGTCCGGTACTCGGGTCTATGTGCACGGCTGGTAAACCAGTGACCTGAATACGCACAACGGCCAGGTCGGTTTCGGCGTCAGATCCGATGACATCGGCCTGGTGCAGAGAGCCGTCACTGAGTACAACATTGATTTGGTCAGCGTCTTTTATCAGGTGCCAATTGGTCAGTACCAGTCCGGAAGACTCAATAATGACACCGGACCCCTGACTGGTGCTGCGCCGTTCCCGGGGTGCAATCACGGGGGTTTGCTCGGAGCCAGAGGGCGCGAGTACCGGGGACTTGTAAATAGTTTCGCTCGAATACAGACTGACCACAGAAGGAGACACCTTCATAATACCGTCGTGGTAAGAATGGTCTGAATAGACGCGGCTTGCTGTCTCGGCAATCGGTTTGCTGTCACCGGCATCAGAAAATGCGGGGATGTATTGGTTGATGCCAACGCCGAGCAGTCCGCCCGCCAAGACGCACGCCAGTATGAATAACAATTTGTTCAGCGCTGTATTCTCCGGCAATGGCCAGCAAGCCGAGGTGAAAATGATAAACAGAGACGATCTTGTTGAGTATCTTAACCGAACACTGGAGGTTGGCAGTATTGATGACTACTGCCCGAACGGGTTGCAGGTCGCTGGCAAAGCAGACGTTCACCATGTTGTTACCGGCGTCACGGCGAGTCTGGCATTGCTTGATCAGGCCATTGCTGCAGGAGCTGACGCGGTTCTGGTGCATCATGGGTACTTCTGGCGCGGTGAATCGCCGGTCGTGGTGGGCATGAAGCACGCGCGAATCAAGCGGCTGATGGACGCCGATGTGTCATTGCTGGCCTATCATCTGCCACTCGATACGCACCCTGTATTCGGCAACAATGCTCAATTGGCAAAGCTGCTGGATTGGCGCATTGATGGGCAATGCGCTGCGGGTGGCGTGGCAGATTTGTTCTTTCATGGGCAGGTTACCGGTCATCAGAACGGACACGAATTTGCTGACCATATAGCAGCAACGCTGGGGCGATCGGTAACCGTCGTGGGTGATCCTGAAAAGCCGATCAAGCGTATCGGCTGGTGTTCGGGTGGGGCGCAACGTATGGTGTTGCAGGCGGCCGGTCTTGGTCTGGATGCATTCGTCAGCGGTGAAATCAGCGAGCAAACCACCCATGAGGCACGGGAAAATGGACTGCTCTACGTTGCTGCCGGGCATCACGCGACAGAGCGGTATGGGGTTTGCTCGATTGGCGAACACTTGGCGGAACAACTACAGTTAACACACCAGTTTATTGACGTGGATAATCCTGCTTGAATCTTCGTCATCTATTGGGTGCTGAACGCCTGATTTGAGGCGCTTGTGTGTTAATCTTGTGGGTTGCATCGGCGGGGAGATTCTGAGGCTTCGAAAGTTCCCGGCCTACGAATTCCATGAGGCAGATTCGCGTTCCCGAGCGACTGCCACAGAAACAGATTTAGCTATATAATTTTGATTGGAGTTGTCGCATGAGTGCGAAGAAAAAGGCGGCCGACGATAGTCGCGCTGCTGTAGATAGTTCCATCGATCAGGAAAGCCTGGACCCGAAACGGCGTCGGCTGCTGGTTGGAGGCATGTCAGTCGCGGGTGGATTGGGTGCTGGCGCTTTGGGTGTGTCCATGCTGGCCTCAATGTCGCCAAGTGCCCGCGCTAAAGCCGCTGGGGCACCCGTAGAGGCAGACATCAGCAAATTAGCGCCTGGTCAATTATTGACTGTCGAGTGGCGCGGCAAACCTGTTTGGATAGTACGACGGACTGCCGATGCGCTGGCATCGCTGGAAAATGTCATCGATCAGCTGAGCGACCCGGATTCGAACGAAGAAATGCAGCCCGACTATGCCAAGAATGCCACCCGCGCCATAAAGGATGAATACCTGGTTGTTGTCGGGATTTGCACACATCTGGGTTGTTCACCAACCTATCGGCCCGATCTGGCACCAGCTGACCTTGGCAGTGACTGGGAAGGTGGCTTCTTTTGTCCGTGTCATGGTTCAAAATTTGACTACGCTGGACGGGTTTATGCCGGGGTACCAGCACCCACTAACCTGGAAATTCCGCCGTACATGTATCTCGATGACAATCGCATCCTGATCGGCGAAGACGAGGGGGTGGCAGCATGAGCAGCAACGACACAGGTAGCGAAGTTGGCAAAAAAAGCGGTCTGATGAACTGGATCGACGATCGGTTCCCGCTGACCAAAATGCTCGAAGAGCATGTCACCAAATACTACGCGCCGAAAAATTTCAATTTCTGGTACTACTTCGGTGCCTTGTCGCTAATGGTACTGATTATTCAAATCGTTACCGGCATCTTCCTCACCATGAACTACAAACCCGACGGCGATCTGGCGTTTAAGTCGGTTGAGTACATTATGCGAGACGTTAACTACGGTTGGCTGATTCGCTACATGCACTCAACTGGTGCGTCCATGTTCTTCGTGGTGGTCTACCTTCACATGTTTCGTGCGCTGTTGTATGGCTCATACAAGAAACCGCGCGAACTGCTGTGGATTTTCGGCATGCTGATTTACGTGTGCCTGATGGCCGAAGCGTTCATGGGCTATCTGTTGCCATGGGGCCAAATGAGCTACTGGGGCGCGCAGGTTATTATTTCGCTCTTTGGCGCTATTCCATTTGGTATTGGTGATGCCGTTACCTTATGGCTCAAGGGCGATTACATTGTTTCTGATGCTACGCTTAACCGGTTCTTTGCACTGCATGTTATTGCGGTTCCGCTGGTGCTTATTGGCCTGGTCGTTGCGCATATACTTGCTCTGCACGAAGTGGGTTCCAACAACCCGGACGGTGTTGATATCAAGGCGCACAAGAATGCGGCGGGCATACCCAAAGACGGAATTCCATTCCACCCGTATTACACCGTCAAGGATTTGTTTGGCGCGTGTGTTTTTCTGCTGGTGTTCTTTGCAATCGTGTTTTTTGCGCCGGAAATGGGCGGTTATTTTCTTGAACACGCCAATTTTGTCCCGGCCGATCCGCTGAAAACACCAGAGCACATCGCGCCGGTCTGGTACTTCACGCCGTTCTACGCCATTTTGCGGGCGGTGCCGGACAAGCTGATGGGCGTCATGGCGATGGGGGCCGCAATCCTTGTGCTGTTCTTCCTGCCATGGATAGACCGCAACCCGATTCGTTCCATTCGTTACCGATCACTTGCGTACAAAGTATTGCTGTTTACGTTTGCCATCGCGTTCATTGTGCTTGGCTATTTTGGTATGCAGGCCCCAACGCCGGCTGGCACTATCATTTCTCGCATATGTTCAGTGATTTATTTCGGCTTTTTTGTCGGGCTGTTCTTTATCAGTAAGGCTGAGAAGACGAAACCTGTGCCGGAGCGAGTGACATCATGAAAACGATGATGAGCAAGATGATGATCAAATCACTGAAGAAAACCAGATTGGTACTTGCGTTGGTATTCGCGTTGGTCGTGGCGGCGGTGTTTGTTGGCAGCCCTGCGCATGCTGCATCAGGTGGGTTTGAACTGGAAACCCCACTGATTGACACCAGCAACCAGAAGTCTTTGCAACGCGGTGCTCAAGCTTATGTGAACTATTGCATGGGTTGCCATACTGCCGACTACCAGCGTTACAGTCGATTGGCATCGGATTTGGGTTTGAGCGAAGACGATGTGGTCACCAACCTGATATTCACGACCGACAAAGCCGGTGAGATCGACAAGGTTGGCTCGCTGATGGCGAATAGCATGTCTGAGGACTACGGCCGGCAGGCCTTTGGTGTGGTTCCACCGAATCTCGCGCTGACGGCGCGCTCGCGCGGCGAAGACTGGATATACACGTACTTGAAAACGTTTTATCGCGATGAAAGTCGAGGTGGTGTGGGCGTTAACAATCTTGTGTACCCGGGAGCAGCCATGCCTCATGTGCTTTGGGAGCAGCAGGGCTGGCAGGAACCCGTTTATGAGGGAGAAGGTGCGGACAAGAAACTGACCGGCCTGAAGCTGGCAACCGAAGGCACGCTGTCGCCACAAGAATACGACGATCTTATACGAGACATAACGGCATTTCTGTCGTACATGGCTGACCCGATAAAACATACCCGGCACCGCATTGGCATGTGGGTTATGTTGTTTCTGCTACTGTTAACAGGACTCGCGTATTTTCTCAAAAAGGAATATTGGAAAGACGTCGTCTAGCAGCCGTATTGACCGCCAGCCGACAAAGCTGGCGGGTGACGCTGTATAACCTATAGGCAACAGGGGTTTCCATTGACAGCACTCGGCAACCGGCGGGCTATCATGACCATGTTTTCCGACCCGGAAGACATTCACAGCCATCGTGTGCGGTTGGTGCTCGCTGAAAAAGGCATCAAGGCTGAAATTGAGTCCTGCGACCCGAACAACAAACCTGAAGATCTTATCCAGCTGAATCCCAGTAATACCCTGCCTACACTGATTGACCGGGAGCTGGTGCTGTATGATGCCCGCGTGGTTATCGAGTATCTTGATGAACGGTACCCGCATCCACCTTTTATGCCGATCGATCCGGTATCACGGGCGCGGACTCGGCTCGCGCTATTCAGAGTCGAGGCGGATTGGTATTCATTGCTGCCAGCGCTTGAGGCCGGTGGTGATCAGAAGGAATCGGCTGCGCACCAGCTCGCGGAATCACTCACGGCCAGTAATGATGTATTTGCTGCCATGCCGTTCTTTCTCAGCGAAGAATACTCGATGCTGGACGCAACGCTCGCGCCTCTGTTATGGCGTTTGAAACACTACGGTATTGTGATGCCAAAAGCCGCGTCTGCCGTTTCAGACTACGCGAAACGGCTGTTTGCACGACCGGGATTTCAGGCAAGTTTGACTGATTTTGAACGCTCGCTGGCCTGAAGTGTTAATCGTGCATTGCGGGTTCCGCCACTTTTTCAGTGATCCCACGGTGCAAAACAGGCTGAATCTAAAGCGTCAGGTTAAAATTGCATGGCTTTGATTTGTTTGGGTTTGTTATGCTACGCACTTGCGAAGGCGAGCGCGCCGTCGCGCGAAACACGTGAAGAACCACGATCATGATATCCAACAGGCCCTACTTGATACGAGCGTTGTACGAGTGGATTGTGGACAACAATCTTACTCCGCACATGCTTGTCGATACTTCGCAGGAGTCGGTCGAAGTGCCGCGTGCTTTTGTTGAGAACGGCCGTATCATTCTGAACGTCAGCCCTGAAGCCACGCACAGCCTTGTGCTGGGCAATGATGCCATTACGTTCAATGCCCGCTTCAGTGGCACTGCCATGGATGTTCACGTTCCGGTTTCAAGTGTACTGGCCATTTATGCACGTGAAAACGGGCAGGGCATGATGTTTGGTGAACAAGACGAAACACCACCAGACCCGGATCCTGGAAAGAACAGCAACAAGCCTTCTGCACCCAGCCAGGTTAAAAAACCGAATTTAAAAATTGTGAAGTGATGGCGTAACAACGGCGTTTATTCCTCTACGGCGTTGCGTATCCATATCAAATGGTAGCCATGGTATGCATGCGTAGAAATGGAATGTTCAGCGTAGTTGTCTGACTGTAAGGCTCGTTGACTTACGCCGATAACATCAATGCGCGCACATTGTCTGGCATCACAACAGGCTTGTAGGTATTGCCGCGCAGCGCGTTTGATTTTTTGTTGTTTGCGAATATCAACAGTTTCAGTCGCATGGCCACGATCGCTATTTGCACGGTAACGAACCTCCACGAATACCAGCGTGTCGGTGTTTGTGTCATTAAAAATGAGGTCTATCTCGCCAAGTCTGCAGCGGTAGTTACGATGCACGAATGTAAGACCGCATTGCACCAGGAAGTCCCCAACAAGGGATTCAATGGCATTGCCAACGGAGATGGTATGCACAAGACCTCCTTGTCGTGTTGTGCGTTATGTGTCATTGCGATGAGTCGCTAATTTAAACCGCTTGAGTTGATCGCTGGCAGAGTTTCGGCTTCAACCCGCTCAATGCCCACCGACTTTCCTTCCTGGTATTGCGCCCAATCAAGATGGCGACGAATATAACCGGTATTCGATAGTTCAAGATCACCGGTGAAACCGTTAAGCCGTTCACCCGCTGATAACGTCGGCAGATTGGTGACCACATTATAAGCATCTGCGCCAAGCGCATAGAGTTTTGCGTATACGCCATCGGCAGCTGGAAAGCTTGCCAGTATTTGCTGTCGTAGCGGATCCTGTTGCATCGATTTTCGTAATACCCAGGGGATTTCAGGGTAGAAGATTGAATTCAGATCACGGTTTTTCTTGATGTCATCGTCGGTACCGGCTACTCGCGATGTGCCAAGGCGAGGAACATCGACGGCGTGAAAAAAATCCAGTTGCGGCCTGACCGATCGTGCTTGTTCTGAACCAATTGCAAGGAAAATGACATCGACATCGTGGCGGATATCAGGTTCGAAAAACAGCTTCTTGCCAATGGTGCGCGACAGTTGCCGGAATCGCTCATCGCTCTGGGTAATTTGCAGCGCGTCTTTTATTTGTGTTGAATAGTCGTATTCGTCGGTTGGCAACACCGCAACATGGACAACATCGCCACCGTAGGCAAACATTTCATCCTGAAACGCTCGTGCTTCTCGATCGCCTCGTGCGTCATCAGCTTGCAGTATGACGGCGTTCCGCAACGACAAACCAATTGCGCGTGACGCTGCGGCTCTTGCCTCATCTTCCGGCGCCAGGCCAAACTGGATAATGCTGCTTTGACCACTGCCATAGGTCAGCGATGCATCGACCGTATTCAACGTAACCGTCGGCACGCGAACATCGCGCAGCGTAACAATCGCCGAAACTGCCTGTTTTCGTAGCGGCCCGACGACCGCATCGGCGCCGTCAGCAATGGCATTTTCAAATGCCGAACGCACGTAAGCGGGACTATCGCCAACATCGT
>Ga0114957_1005859_pt1 | contig 10028 bp, 3 predicted proteins | sample BantaG_FD_87175 | JGI IMG/M metagenome (GOLD analysis project Ga0114957, IMG submission 87175) | Marine algal microbial communities from Bantry Bay, Ireland - BantryBay_4 metaG | ecosystem: Host-associated > Algae > Red algae > Unclassified | place: Bantry Bay, Ireland | collected 2014-11-21 | reverse complement strand
TTTTCCATATAATGTGATATTTTTAATAGTTAATAAAATCGAAATCCTTAATCGAACTTTTGAAATCATTTTGTAATTTTTTTCTAGAACATGAAAGAGGTTAACATGTTCAGATTTTTTATAAAATAATCTATTATAAGCGCTAAAATTATTTAAAAAAAATCAAAAAAATTTTCTACTCAATAGTATTTATCAGATTATGAAAACAAAAAATTTATACCTATTAATTTCATTATTTCACATTTTGAAAATAATCTCGCTCCTCCTTCTTCCCACCGATTTGGCAAAACACTTAAAATAAGGATAAAAATTATTATCTTGTATGCTCATTCCAATAATCGTAATTCCCCATTTATCTCCAAAAACTCATTTCCCCAATTTTTAAAATCAAAATAAATATATTCATCTGGAAAATTCGTAGTACCGAATTTTCAAAAAACTTGTTATGCAACACCTCACACTTCTATTTTTATTTTCTATTCTTAGTACAGTAACGCTATTTGCACAAAAACCGCCACCTCAAGAAAGAGCAGTACAAATTAGTGCAAGTACTCAACTCAACCCTCCACAAATTCAACTGAATTGGAAAGCGGATCCTACCGCCACCAAGTATTTAGTTTTTAAAAAATCTTTAACTGCCACTACTTGGGGAGATACCCTTGCCGAATTATCTGGAACCGCCACTACTTTTTTGGATACCAATGTCGTAGTCGGAACGGGCTACGAATACGCATTATTCAAAGAAGATTTTTTGCCCAGAATAGATACCGTAGAAGTCGCAGTAGGAACGGAAGTAAAATTTGTGGTGACGGATATGTTTGGGATTGGCTTGTGCTGTAGTTTTGGTCATGGTTTTTATGAGGTGACTAATGATAGTGTGTTGGTTGCTACGGGTGATGATTTTGGAGGAAGTGAATCTACCGTTTTTACGGTGACTGATTCCTTAGTTTACATTAAACTACTTCCTGATATGTTTGAAAATAGTACCTCTTGGGTTTTAGAAAATAATCAAACGGGAGCGCAACTTGCAACTTCAGGGCCCGTGGGTGCTTTTATCAAACCACGTTCCGAGTATGGTTTTATTTACGCAGGAATCCAACTTCCCGCTATCGAACAACGGGGAAGTATTTTACTCTTGGTGGATAGTACGTATGCAGATGGTTTGGAAAATGAAATCCAAGAACTCGAAATGGATTTCCGCAAAGATAGTTGGCGAGTCCTCACAGAATTGGTTAACCCTTCCGACTCCGTTACTCAAGTCAAAGCATTGATTCAAAATAAATATAACCAACAGGCGGATTTGGCTGCGGTCTTTTTATTAGGACATATACCGATACCTTTTTCGGGAGATATTTTTCCTGATACTCATTTTGAATTGAGAGGGGCATATCCTGCCGATGTATATTATGGAGAAATGAATGGGGATTGGACAGATACGCTGGTCAATAATACGACTGCCAATTTCAATCTTTACCATAATATACCCAACGATGGGAAATTTGACCAAAGCGCAATTCCTTCTTCCAAAGCAGAACTGCAAGTGGGCAGGGTCGATTTTTTTGACTTACCTGCTTTTAATATTGCGGAGGTAGAATTGCTACGGCAATATTTGAATAAGAATCATGCTTTTAAAAACAAACATTTCAATCCCATCCGACGAGGCTTGATTGATGATAATTTTAATGAAGGTTTCGCTGCACCTGCTGCTACGGGCTACCGAAATTTTGCGACAATGTTTGGAGCAGATAGTATTTTTCAGTTGGATTACTTTTCTACTTTGCGCAACGAAAGTTATCTCTGGTCCTATGGTTGTGGGGGCGGTAGCAGCGTGAGTGTGGCAGGCGTAGGAAGTACTTCTGATTTCACCAACGATTCTCTACAGACAATTTTTACGATGTTGTTTGGAAGTCAATTTGGAAATTGGGCTTATTCTAATAATATTCTTCGCGCGCCCTTAGCCGCAGGACAAACTTTGACGAATGCCTGGGCAGGGAATCCTCCGTGGACCTTGCACCATATGTCAATGGGCTATCCGATAGGTTACAGTTTACTCAAAACTCAAAATGAATCCGAAAATTTGTACCTCGGCAATGGGCCTCAATTGGTACACGTGGCACTCATGGGCGACCCGAGTCTGCGCATGTATTATGTAGCACCACCGACCGACTTGGAACTCACCGAACTCAACAATGGTATTCAAATCAATTGGCAAAAACCCACCAATGAAAATGTGGATAGTTTCTATATTTATCGGACGGATTCTTTGGAACATCATTTTACAAAAATAGCTACGGCTACCGCAAGTGACACAACCTTTACCGATTTTTTTCCATCGGACAGTACTAATTTTTATATGGTCAAAACGCTAAAATTAGAACATACGGGCAGCGGTTCTTTCTTTGATTTGAGTTTAGGAGTTTTGGATTCTATCAATTTTTCTAGTACTGATTCTTTGGAATGTTTACCAGATACCACTTTTGCAGCGGTGCCCATTCCATCAGCGGTTTACGGTATTTATCCTTCCGTCCTTGCTTTTGGAGAAGTACGTAAAGATTCTACTGTGGTGTTTCTTGCTAAAGATTCCATTGTGCTGACGGATGGATTTGTGGCAGAAGCGGGCAGTAATTTTAGGGCATCGCTCACGGAATGCAATTCTCCTAATAATTACGAATTGGAAAATACCGATGAATCAGAAGAAGACATTTTTGTTTTTGAAAAAATAAAACTGGACTCCGAAGCTGAGAAAAACCAAGAAATTGCAATGCCTGCTTCCCTCGAACAAAATGCCCCAAATCCATTTTACAACGAAACCATCATCAAATACTACTTACCGAAAAATTTTGAATCTGCGATGATTCGCTTTACCAATTGGCAAGGACAGCATTTAAAAACAATACCATTACAACATGCTGGAGCAGGAACAATTTCTATTTCTTCGAAAGAATTAACAGCGGGAATGTATGCTTATACTTTGGTGATGGATGGGAGAATTGTGGATGCGAAGAAGATGATTTTGACAAGATAAGAAGGTCGATTTGTAACACCAATAGTCAAACAATTACAACACTCTAATCAAAAAACCGTTATCGAACTTTTCGACAACGGTTTTTCTTTGTACTATTAGCAAAATGTAGAGCTACCCTACTGTGCGATACAAAACAGAATGCCAATTAAAGGAAAGCTGCTTTGTATTGCGCAGCAGGATGAATATAATATTTTTTACTTTTTTCTAAAAGCATTTTCCAATTTTTTCCCAAACTTATTCAATCCTTTTTCCAACCCTCTAAAAAACTTCTGTAAATCTTTTTCAAACTGACTGTGTTGCTTGCGATTGGTATTTAGTTGGGCTGCCAATTCAGGATTAGCTTTCATTTCTTGATTCACCACGTCCGCTTTCTTGGAGTTTTCTTTAGCCACCCGTTGTAGTTCGGGGTTTCCATATTTTTCAACGGTATCAAATTCTTTTTTAGCTCTCATATTATCTCCACGCATGGCGTAACAATTTCCCTTGAAGTGAGCAACCGTAGCCGTCAAATCCCTATCATTTTCAATGACATCTTTTTGATATTTTTTTTCCAATTCAAAAAATCGTTCAAGCGCATTGTAAGTTTCACCTTCATAACTTTTGAGAATTGCCAAAATCAAATCTGATAAAAAAGAAGCGTCTTGATTGGTAGAGAATTCGATACCTGCGGGATTATCCATCACGATGGAACCTTCGTCAGAAAAATTGGAGGTTTTCATTTTTAAATTTGCCAGAGTGATGTAGATATTAAAAACTTTTGCAGATTCATCCATTAATCCATTCACAAACAAACCGCTAGTATCGCAAGTAGCGTCAAAATGTTCTGCCCGAATCACCTCGTCATACCTTTTGATTTGTCTGGTTTGTTTTCCTACCTGAGCCACATCATAAATTCTATCGTCCAACAATTTATCCATTCTAGTGACCAAAGTATTTGCAAATTTGTCTACATCCGTTTCTTTTTCTTTATTTTCAAAATCAGCAACTAGCACCGCAATCTTTCTATCCTCACACCCTTTGGCTGTAAGTATGTCGACGGGTTCAGTTGATTTTTGTGGAATAAAAAAATACACCAACATTAAAAGTAACACGAGACCTCCTGCCGCCATCATGATTTGTTGTTGGCTCAATCCCGATTTTTGAGGAGTAGGAGATTCAGCTTTGGCATGAATTTCTAACAGACCATTCCGAATTTTATTCAGTTCAATATTAGCATTCTCTTCGGAGAGCAAGCCCAAGCGAATTTTTTTATTCACTCCGTTCAGCCTACTTTCGAGTAGGGCTAAAGCATTTTTATTTTTTCGATTTTGCTGAAGCGACTGCATCAACTTGAGCGCATCAAAAAGTCTGTTTTGTGCAATTAAATCTATGATGTTCTTTTCCATTTGGAAGTTGGTTTTTCTAATTATAGGAAAATTGGTTGGAGTATGCAAATAAAAAGAAGGTAGGCTAAATCTCAAATTACCTTGATTTTTATTCTTCATTTTAAAAGTAAAAATCATTTTTTGAAAAAAAAAATTATATGCTATTAAATGTTAATTTATTATGTTTTTTTAAGTTATCTATTCAAAATTGGCTTACGCCAATTTATTTTTTTACGCAGAGATGGGGAGACACAGAGTTTTTTTAATTTTTCGAAGAAAAATTCTCTGCGCCTCCCCGTCTCTGCGTAAAAAAATAAATAAAATTCAGCTTTGCTGAATAGTTACTTTTTGATTCGGGTGGGAGCTTCCCTTGCACTAGCATGGTGGATGGCATTTATAATCTCCTTTCCTGCACCTTAATCCTAAAGGAACCTTACCTACAAAAGTAGAAACTTGAAAATTCAAATATTAAATAAAATTTTATTCCACAGGATTCACTTCATGTAAAAAAAAAATCCGAACTTCAAGGCAAAGAATTAAAAGACCTAAATGAAAAACATCTACGCCATATTATTTACACTATTTTTAGTGCCTCTTCTTTATGCACAAGAACCTCCACCTATGAAGATCAATCAGATCAAAGTAGAAGATGGACTTTCTCAAGGCACGGTTTATTCTATTCTCCAAGACAGTCGAAAATTTATGTGGTTCTCTTCCTACGAAGGATTAAATCGCTATGATGGTCATGAAGTAAAAGTCTATCGTTTTAATCCCACCGATTCTACTTCGCTACAAGGGAGTAGTACGATTGGAATTGTCGAAGATAAAAATGGAGACATCTGGGTGGGTTCTGAAAAAAGTCTAAATCACTACCGACGACAAACGGATGACTTCGAACCTATTTTTGCACAAGATGAATCTGGAAAAATTAAGGAAAGTATCAATTTGCCTTTTGATGTGGATGATACACATATTTGGTATGTGAATAATGTGGAAGGCATTATAAAATATAATTTTACCACAAAACAAAAACAAATTGTCACTTCTCAATTTAAATACAAACGTTCCACTTATGTCAACAACTCTACCATCCGTACCAAAGATGGAAAAATATGGTTTCGATTAGAACGAGGTATTATTGTCATTGATCCTGAGCATCCTGAAAATAATCAATGGTATTTTTCAGAAAATATTAAGAACAAACTAGGAGAACCTACATTAATTATTTGTGCATTTGAGGATGCTCAAGGTGTAATTTGGTTAGGATCGAGAGATAAAATAATTCTATTCTATCCTCAATCAGAAACTTATGAAACGATATCCATTGGGAATGAATTAGGTAGGGTGGTGACGGATATCAAAGAAGATCAAAATGGTAATATTTTAATCGGAACAGAAGATAAAGGAATTATTTTTTTTGATAAAAAAACAAAACAGTTACAACCTTTACAATCCACATTTAATTTCCCCTATGACCAAAAAATATATGCTGCGGCTACTGTTTATACAGATAAAGAAGGAATAATTTGGTCGAATACGGATCCAATTGGAATCAATAGTATCGTACCTAACTTTAAGTTTTTTAAAAAATTTGATGAGAAGTTTTTCGAAAAATTTGATTTTAAATCTGCTATGATTCGATGCTTTGCAGAACGAACTGATGGAAAACTTTGGATAGGAACTTATGAAGATGGGATTTTTTTATTTAACCCTGAAACCAACGAAATCGAAAAAAAGATTGTTACTGAAAAAGGGTTCGATCAAAATCATGCAGGCACTTTATTACTCGACCAAAATCAAGGATTGTGGATAGGAACGTACAACGGTTTGTATTTTTTAGAAAATGAAAATAGTGAAGTCAAAAAAATATGGAACCGAGCCTATCCTGAAAAGTTAGAATCTTCTAATCTGTTTTGGCATATAGTGGAGGCAAAAGATGGAACAATTATTTTTGCTACGGACGCTGGTATTTATTTTTTAAAAAAGGGAGATGATAAAATTCAGATCTTAGATACTTTACAGAATATCGTTTCTGGGTTTTTATTTTTAGATGAAAAAGAACGAGTTTTTATTCCAGAGTATTTTAATGGATTTTATATTTTGGATTATCAAGATTGGTTTCAAAACAATAGTATTACAAAAAGAGAGGTGAAACATTTTTTACCCGAAATCAATGTAAAATGTTTTTACCAAAAGCCAAATGAAAATATTTTATGGGTCAGTACGAATAATGGTTTATTAAAAATTCATCATCAAGAAGATTGGTCAGCGATTGATAGTATTCGACATTATACACAAGTAGATGGTTTGCCGAGTAATTATATTTATGGAATTTTGGAAGATAAGGAAGGCAACTTATGGATGAGTACCAACCGTGGTATTTGTAAATTTAATCCAACTACAGAAATTTATAACAATTATTCTACATCTTCTGGAATTCAAGGTTATGAGTTTAATTCCAATTCGTTTTTGAAAGCAACGAATGGAGAATTTTACTTTGGAGGAACTCAAGGATTTAACCGTTTTACACCAAGTGAAATTTCTAAAAATCCGAATCCTCCACTTTCAATTGAGTTAATTGATTTTCAAATCAATGGAAAAAAGGCAACCTCATTTGGAAATATTGGAGAGCTAGCATCTCTTACACTTCAACCCCAACAAAATACTTTTACCTTTAAATATGTTGCCATTGATTATATTAGTGATGGCGAAAATCAATACCAAGTTTTGCTCAATGGAATAGACGAAGAATGGCAAATGATGGGAAATAAAAACAATGTTCGCTACACTAAAATTCCTCCTGGGAATTATACATTTCAAGTCAAAGCTGCCAATAGCGATGGGATTTGGCTAAATGAAATTAAAACTATTTCTATAAAAATACTTGCGCCGTGGTATCAAACAACTTTGGCTTATCTGCTGTATATCAGCACTTTAGGAATATTGTTCTATGTAATATATAAGTTTAGAAAAAGAAGACAACAACTAAAATTAGAATTACATCAAAAGGAATTAGCAGCAGAACGACTGCAAGAAATGGATCAATTTAAAAGTACATTTTATACCAATATCACTCATGAATTCCGAACACCTCTGACTGTCATTCAAGGAATGTCAGAAGAATTAAGAGGGAATATTCCAGCGAAAAAATTGATTCAATCCAATACTCAAAAACTGTTGCAACTCATCAATCAATTATTGGATTTATCAAAAGTAGAGTCCGGGAGTATGCCGCTGAATTTGGTGCAAAGCGATATTATCAATTACCTCAATTACTTAATCGAGTCCGTTCATTCCTATGCTTTTTCGAAAAAAATAAATTTGAGCTTTTACGCTGAATTGGAAGAATTGAAAATGGATTTTGATGAAGAGAAGATGCAGAGTATTTTATTGAACTTAATTTCCAATGCAATAAAATTTACCCCTGAATATGGAAAAATCATGATCGTCGGAACTAAGATAGCAATGGAAGGACAACCATTTTTTAAAATAAAAATATCAGATACAGGAATTGGGATTTCTCCAAAAATGTTACCTTTTATTTTTGATCGATATTTCCAAATCAAAACTTTGGATAAGGAAGGCAATCAAGGTTCCGGAATTGGTTTGGCTTTGGTAAAAGAATTAACTGAAATGCTTAATGGGAAAATTGAAGTAAAAAGTGAAAAAGCAAGAGGAACAACTTTTACACTTATTTTTCCAATTTCTAATCAAGCAAAAATGAACAAGTTGGTGAAACCTAAATTGAGTGACGGTTTTTTTATTGACCATAACAATGGGATTACAAAAAGTAAAATTGATCGAGTAAATCCTGTTTTTGAAAAAGAAAAAGACTTGCCTCACCTGTTAGTCATTGAAGATAATTATGATGTGATTCAATATTTAAATTCTATTTTAAATAAAAAATATCAAATAGTTTTTGCAAAAAATGGTGCAGCAGGAATTGATAAAGCATTGCTTGAAATTCCTGACATCATTATTAGTGATGTGATGATGCCTGAAAAAAATGGTTTTGAAGTATGCGCTACTTTAAAACAAGATGAGCGAACTAGCCATATCCCAATCATTTTATTAACGGCGAAAGCGACAACCAAAGATAAAATTGAAGGACTTCAATATGGTGCGGATGCTTATTTGGAAAAGCCATTTAACAAAGAAGAATTATTTGTTCGATTAGAAAAATTACTAGAGTTACGGAAACGATTACAAGAACATTATAGCAATTATTCCTTTTCTTCTACTGCTACAAAATCAGCAACTAAAGAGGATTTATTTTTACAAAAAATAAATAAAATAATCAAAGAACATCTCAATGATGAATTATTTAATACTCCGTTTTTATGTAAAAAGATAGGAATGAGTCAATCTCAACTCTATCGAAAACTTAAAGCCTTAACAGGTTATTCTATTGCTAATTATATTCGACTTTGCCGCCTTCAAAAAGCTCATACCTTGCTAGAAACTTCCGATCTTAAAATTAATGAAGTCGCTTATCAATGTGGCTTTTCCAATCCTTCTTGGTTTACTCAAGCATTTACTGAAAATTTTGGTTATTCACCGAGTGAATTACGTAAGTGATTGACAATCAATTATTTACAGGCTATTTATTTAGTTATTTGACCAAATAACTAATGTTTTTCCTAAAAATAGAACAAATAACTAATGGGTGATTTGGTCAAATAACTGATATTTAAACATGAAATAATAAACTCATATCTCCCAAGGTATCAAATGATTTAAATTCCCAAAAATTTTTACAATAAACCTACACCCTCAGCTTTCTTTCTAATTTTTTTACCCCCAAATCACCATAGAAGAAAGCGGCCATTGCTGAGGGAACTCGGCAATGGTTTTTTTTATTTTTTGTTGAATTTAAAAAAGTATATAAAAGCAAGTTTAATATTTCTAAACAAAAAAAATTAATACGTAAAACAGCAATTTTCTAAATCTAATTTCAAAAAAATAAATTTAAAATGAAAACACTTAAAATTTACTTTTCTTTATTTCTAATTACTATCCTTTTTAGTTTTTCCTTAAATGCACAAGATGGAACTCGAATACAACCTGATAAGGCTTGTATCAATTGTGATACTCCCGATGCTTCTGCCGTCATGGAAATCAAATCAACAGACAAAGGTCTTCTGATTCCACGCATGACTTCAACTGAACGAAATGCAATTACTGCTCCTGCTCAAGGACTATTAGTTTATGATGAAAATTCAAGAAGTTTTTGGTATTTCAAAAATACAACTTGGGTAGAATTAATTCCCGGTAATCCTACTGATGAATTCCAAACACTTGGAGATGTTTTAGGGTTTGATAATTCAGCAATGGGATTTAATATTACCGATTTACTAGATCCTATTGGTAATCAAGATGCCGCTACCAAAAACTATGTAGATAATCATACTGATGGAGATGCAAATTCTTTAAATGAAATACAAGTTTTTAGTCAAGGAGCAACTCAAGTTTCACTTTCAGGTGGAGGTGGTGTAGTTAATGTTGATCCTAGTACTACCAATGAACTACAAACTATTTCCAAGACAGGAAGTACGGTAACGCTTTCGAATAGTGGTGGAAGTTTTACAGATGAAGTAGATGATGCCGACGCCGATGCTACCAACGAAATTCAAATGCTA
>Ga0114957_1005857_pt1 | contig 10033 bp, 7 predicted proteins | sample BantaG_FD_87175 | JGI IMG/M metagenome (GOLD analysis project Ga0114957, IMG submission 87175) | Marine algal microbial communities from Bantry Bay, Ireland - BantryBay_4 metaG | ecosystem: Host-associated > Algae > Red algae > Unclassified | place: Bantry Bay, Ireland | collected 2014-11-21 | reverse complement strand
ATCACTTGATTGGACTAGGATTTCCGCTATCATATCTTGGCATGTACAGAATTCTGGAGATTCGATTAATGATGGTATAGATTTGAGCATCTACCATCTCTGGTTCATAATTTGAGTTGGCAATGTCCCGTATCGCGGATATCAATGTGTCGTCCGGCAAAATCCTGGATTCGTCGTCAGAAGTTATCAAACGCATGGACCAGTTGGCAAAATGCCGATTCGTCTGATCTCTTAAATGAATGGTATGCTGTAGATCATGTCTGGGATCATTTTCGATCGTTTGGATCAATTCCATAATCGTTTCCGATTCTCCTTCCAGATACTGGATAAACTGAGATCCTCTGGAAGATAAAAAGCCAGTGACTCCGATGCGTTTATTCTTTATGGATGCTTTAGTCGCAATTTCTATCACATCATCCTTGTCCAAAGGTTGAGAGATATTGCTGAGATATATTAAGGCGTGCATTTCTGTTAATTTTGTAGCTGTTGTATAGCCCAAATATAATCATTCAAGTGATATTTTAAAATTTTAATTAGCTGTTTAGTAAAATTCCTTCTTATCTAGAATTTTTATAAAATAGCACATCCACCTGAACTAATTTGCAGGAACACAGAATTTACCTTAAGGAGGACATGTTATGCATGAAAAAGCGTTTTTCATGCGTAACATGCCTTGTCATAGAAAATTTGGGGCAGTACTACCCTTCTGGTAAAGCATAAAAAAACTGCTCTTTTATGATTTTTCCATCTTTTACTTCGTAGAGACAGATTTCATCATCCTTTTGTCTATTACCTCCTTTCATCGTGATATCCATGCTCATTTTACAAGTAAAAAATTGGTTGGCAACCGTAGGATCCGACACTTCAATTCCGTGAAATTCCTGAACCATACTCTGCCATTTTTCTCCTTTTTCATGATAAGCGTCTAACCCTTCGGCGCGTTCCACAAAACCGGCTCCGGCGGGCTCGATACTGACAATATTTGGAGAATACAGTTCTTCGACTGCCTGGTCGAATTTACCTTGTCGACATAGGTTAACTAATTGATTTGCAATTGTTTGTACAGACATAATGTGATTTTTTATGGGAAAGAATCCCCGTGAAAGCTTGTTTTATCGCCTAAATTTAAAACAATTTATTTAGTTAAACAAATATCACACTATTTTTGTTTTGAAAAAAAATCTGTTACAAATCAATGAACTTCTGTAGAATGGTTTTGACGACTTGTACTTCAGGTAGAATGGATTCAGTCGGGGCGTCTTCCGGTAAAACCTTTAAGATTTCTGATTGATTAACAGAGAGTTCGGTAGAGATGGTATTTAGGTAGATCGTTGCACAAAGACTGATTAACACAAGAAAAGCGGCAAATAAGCGAGTTGAGTTTTTTTTCATTTTATTGGTAATTTGAACCTAAAATACAGCTAAAATCCATTTAGGTCACAAAATTATCGACGAAGGATTCCTTTTTTTAGATGAAATACCGATTTTCTTAAATAACTTTCCAAGCAAAGACGTACACAAAGGCGCGAAGGAATTTAAACTCTTTTACCAGAATTTGCATAAATTGTGGCTTTGTGGCAATCATTTTTTGCCTTGTACTCAGAACAGGCTTATCTTTAAATTGCCGCTCGAATCATCTTCTCACGACTGTAATATGGTAAATAACTGCGAAACCAGTTCCAATTCCACTTTGGCCGAATCCATACCTTGGCCTTTTCCCGGTGATTTACCACAATGATTCCAATTCCCTGATATTTACAAGTCCACTTTAACAGATGCCTTTTTCTTTTGGAGAGTTGTTCCAGACTGTCTTTTGAAACGGCTAGCCACTGGTGGTCACCCGGATACTGACGAATCTGCTCAATAACATTGGAGATTTGGTGGCAAATTCGGTTATGCGTCACCAAAGCGTATATCACCGCACCAAGGAGAAACATGATTAACGGATATCCTAGTTTAATCATTAGCGTATCCTGTCGGATCAAGGCAATCGCTGCACCAGAACCAATAACGGAATATAATCCCCATTTTAGACTACCGATTATTATACTTCCATGATCCTTGTAAGGACGAATGGCATCCAGCGTCTTAAATGACTTCGCTTCCATACTTACAACAAATTCTCCCCAAAGCACATGTTTAAAGGCTAAAAGACCGTCCGCCCTCTTTCCACCATATTTTTGCTTGGTACGTGCCTCAAGTTGAGAAAAAATCTGCTTTCCCCAGGATTTACCCTCGTAACGGCGTACTAATAATTTCTGGGCCGCTTTCTGTACTTTTATTTCACTTAATCCCATTTTTTTAGGCTATTTGCATTTCGCCATTGGCTATTTTACAATAAAAATATACACGATCGCTCAGCGCCCTTCTCGGCTGTCAGTCGAGACAAAAACACTTATAAGAACGATTAAGGTCTCTGCGCGACTAAACACTTAAACGATTAAACGATTAAACGATTAAACATATTACCATTTATCCATATCTAATTTCATTCCGAATTTCACCAAACTTTGCTTTTATTTTAATTTTTTAATTTGAATTAATCTTTACCTTTGTCACATGAGCAAAACGACCAATCAGCGTAATAATTCTGCGGCGCATTTCGCGGAAGCCAAAAAATACTTTCCGGGTGGAGTAAATTCTCCGGTACGTGCCTTCAAATCGGTCAGCGGCCCTCCCCTGTTTATTCGCTCCGGTTCGGGATGTCGAATTCAGGATGAAGATGATAATGAATACCTTGATTTCTGTTGTTCCTGGGGACCCCTCATCCTGGGACACGATAACGAACTAATCCGAGAAGAAGTGATTGCTACGGTCCGCAAAGGCACCAGTTTTGGTACACCAACGGTATTGGGTAATAAACTGGGTAAACTCATCTTATCCCATAATCGCTTTGTTGAAAAAATAAGATTTGTCAGTTCTGGCACCGAGGCGGTCATGTCGGCCATTCGTTTGGCTAGAGGGGCGACCGGAAAATCAAAAATCGTCAAATTTGAGGGCTGCTACCACGGTCACGTAGACTCCCTTTTAGTCAAAGCCGGTTCTGGACTAGCGACCTTCGGAGAAAGTACCTCTGCCGGAATTCCCGAACCTTTTGCGAAAGAAACCCTGGTTATTCCACTTAATGACCTGGCAGCATTGGATCAGGTATTAGAAGATCATGCCGACGATATTGCCGGGGTGATCATCGAACCAGTTCCGGCCAATAATGGCTTATTACTGCAGAATCCCTGTTTTCTACTGGCCTTACGCGAGCGTTGCTATGCACACGGCGTCTTGCTGATCTTTGACGAGGTAATCTCTGGATTTAGAGTCGGCTTTGAGGGAGCAGCGGGATTATACCATATTCAGCCGGATATTATTACTTATGGGAAAATTATTGGTGGTGGAATGCCGGTAGGTGCCTACGGAGCGAGTCACGAAATGATGTCCAATATTGCCCCCGAAGGACCCGTTTATCAGGCGGGTACCTTATCTGCCAATCCGGTGGCCATGTCTGCTGGTTACGCAGCGTTACGACAGTTGGCTGCCCCCGGATTTTTTGAGGATCAGGAATATCGCACCAGGTATTTTATCTCGATAATCCAGGACTATTGTACGGTTAAGAAATATCCAGTTCACTTTCCTACCATTGGTTCTATTTTCTGGATTGCCTTCGCCGAAAATCGCATCCAGCGTGCTGATCAGATTGATCCAAAAAAAATGGACTTGTTTAAAATATTACACCACCAATTGCTACAGAGGGGTTGCTATTTGGGACCATCGGGATATGAAGTGGGTTTTGTTTCGTCCGCACATACAATAGCAGATTTAGAAGAGGCAGCGGCCCTGATTTGTGAGTCTATGGATCTGGTCTTTGAGTGAAAAAATCAATATTATATATTCGGTATTGAACATTCAATATTCACCGAGACGCATTGAACATTTGTCACTTATTGCAGGTTCTTACGTCCAAAGTACAATGTGTAGTAAGTTACTTTGCATTCCAAAATGTGAATGAATTTATTACACAGTGTACTAACCCAGAAAGTTAAAAAAAAGAAAGTCGCATCAAAAAACGGATTCGATACGACTTTATCATCACAGAAAACTAACTATCAACTAAATTAAAGAACATACGATTCGAAAAGGACCACTACTCCACTAAGTCTCTGCTTGGCGTTTGGCAGTCCGTTGTTGGTTTTTCGTCTTTCGTAAATCTTTAAAAAACGATTATAAATCGTTAAAAATAGGAATTAAAAACCTATCTTCATTATACAGAACGGCAGAACCCTTCATTGTGCTGCCTGGATGTATTCTTTTTTTTGTTAAAATTTCTAAACTCAAAATCTTCCAATGTCCGAAGGATCTGCAAAAAAATCAAGTCTTGTTTCCAATATGTTTATGCTGCTGATAATCAGCACTTTGGGTGTTTTAGGCTATAAATATGTACAGAATAATGGCGGTTTGAGCAGTTTTACAAAATCTGGTGGATTACAAACTATTCCGGAGGAAATGAAGATTAACTATGTGCCGGCGGAGTTTGATTTTGAGTTTGAAGATGAAAATGCGCTGGCCATTCTTGCGAACCCGCACCGTTACCATCGCGAATTTGACAATCTCATCAGAAACTTTAATCTGGCGCTCCTGGGACATGTAGCCAACCGTATGGCGTTACCCGATAGTTTAAAAAATCGACTACCCGCCGAATACGAGCAACACCACAGTTATCTCAAACAACTCTATTTTAACGATTTCACCAACATTCGCGATACCACCGCTAATCTCTACGAAACCTGGTATAACAACGAAGGAAAAAGTGCCGTGGAAGCCATGCAGGAGGTGGCTGGAAAGTATACTTGCTTTATGGTCAATCACGTTATTACCACTTTATTGGAAAGTACGAATGGACAATTTATGGTCACGGGCCGTCAGATTGATACGCCCTGCGGAATAGCGATGACGGAAGGACTTGCGCCGTTGATTCATCGGCTACAGGATAGAGCTGCCGTCAACGACTTCTCCCGCTCCAAAGGATTGATGAAAGAAAAAGTGGAGCGAATCATCGCCGAATTGGCTACCCTGGAAATTCGGGACAAAAAAGGAATCAGCAAACAATTGCAAACTAAAATCTGGGGATTCAATGTTTCTTCTACGGATATCGAAATCTCCGCCATCAGTATTCTAAAAGTGGGATTTCGACTGGACGAATATTTTGATATCAATCTCGATAGCCGAAAGAAACGCGTAAAAGTTACGCTACCCGAACCCACGATTTTAAGCCACGAAGTTTATCCCAAAGTAGACAAGATGGATATTGGCTGGATGCGGGAAGTCAACACCGATGATTTTAACGAAAATTTCAATATTCTCCGTACTGAATTCCGTCGGGATGCTTATGCCGATAATGTCATGGAAAAGGCTAAAGGCCAGGCAACCGAAATCATGGAAATGATGATGATGCCGCTGGTGGCTTCGGTTGGAAATGGGTATACGCTGGAGGTGAATTATCGGGGATCGCAGGGGATGTTGAATTAGGAGGATGTTGAGGTGTTGAGTCACTTCGCTTGTTGTTATGCGGCAAATTTAATCGAGGAAGATGGATATGCGTTTTTTGCTTCCAACCCTGAATTTTGCTACTAGTATGGATCAACCTTCCAACAAAAAGGTATCCTCTACTTTCCTCCTCTCCACGATTTTATAAAATATCTATCCACCTGTTCTGCAGCTTCCCTTCCTTCGGCCAGTGCCCAAACCACCAAACTTTGTCCACGTCGCATATCACCCGCTACAAATACCTTTTCTACGTTGGTTTGGTACTGATGATCTTCGACTAGATTACGCTCTGTTGTAGCCACACCTAATGAGGACAACACGCCTTCTAATTGAGGATTGGTAAATCCGATGGCCAGTAATACCAGATCACATTCGATGATCTCTTCTGTTCCCGGTATTTCTGTAAATCGATTATCTTTCCAGTCTACCTTCACCGTTTTAATCGCTTTTACCGAACCATCCTCATTTTTTAGAAACTCCTTTGTTAAAATCGCCCAGTGACGATCGCATCCCTCTTCGTGCGAAGAGGATGTGCGGAGTTGCATTGGCCAAAGTGGCCAGGGTGTCGATTCATCTCTAACGCTCGGTGGTTGAATTAGCAACTCTATTTGATTAACGGAGGCAGCGCCGTGTCGGTTAGAGGTTCCCACACAATCTGCTCCAGTATCTCCACCACCAATGACCACTACTTTTTTACCTTTGGCAGAAAGTAATGGTTCTTTAATCTTGTTTCCGGCAATTCGTTTATTATTTTGTTCCAGAAAATCCATAGCAAAATGAATACCTTTGGCGGACCTGCCTGGAATTGGTAAATCTCTCGGCATGGTAGAACCCCCACAAAGTACCATAGCATCTGACTTTTGCAGCAATTCTTTGGCATCTACATTTACTCCGATATTGGCTCCTGTTTTAAATTTAATCCCTTCTGCTTCCATGATAAGTAAGCGACGATCTACTACTTCTTTTTCCAGTTTAAAATCCGGAATACCGTAGCGTAGTAAACCACCAATCCGGTCGTTACGTTCGTAAACGGTAACGGTGTGTCCGGATTTGTTTAGCTGAGCCGCAGCTGCTAATCCCGCCGGGCCAGAACCAACCACCGCGATCTTGCGGCCCGTTCGTAAAGTAGGCGGTTCAGGACGAACCCAACCTTTCTCAAAAGCCATTTCGATAATCGACTTTTCAATATGTTCGATAGTCACCGGACTTTCATTAATTCCAAGGACACAGGAAGCCTCACAAGGGGCTGGACAAATCCTTCCGGTAAATTCCGGGAAATTATTGGTTTTGCTCAGGGTCAAATAAGCCTCCTCCCATTTTCCTTCGGTCACGGCCTCATTAAAATCTGGAATCAAATTTCCCAGAGGACAACCATTATGACAAAAAGGTACCCCACAATCCATGCAACGATTTGCTTGTTGCTGCATTTTATCTTCAGACTGAGGCAGGTAAATTTCCTGATAATCCTGAATCCGTTCTTTGGGATCTCTCGTCAAAGGTGTTTCTCTTTGAATATTCAGGAATGCTTTTGGATCATTTATCATGTTAATGTTTTTTCAATTTAATTCAAGACAAAGATTTAGTTGCCACTAATCATGTTTTACGTATTTCTCTTGTAACTTTGAGGTCATTATCATTTGACCTTTAAAATCATTTAGAAGCGGTAGTCGTTTTGGTTACGGCGGTTTTTCGTGCCGATAACAGGGCCTTGTATTCTCGGCCCATAACCCGTTTAAATTTAGAATTATCTTCTTTCCAGTTATTTAAGATTTTTAGAGCAACATCACTTCCCGTGTATAAAAAGTGTCGACGCAGTAAAGATCTTAAATCTTCTTTGTCTTCTACGCTGAGTGGATCAAGGTCTACTAGTTCCCGGTTTAGGTTTTTATCAAAATCGCCATCTCTGTCCAGTACATAAGCGACGCCACCACTCATCCCCGCCGCAAAGTTTTTACCGGTAGGACCTAAAATGACTACTTTTCCGCCGGTCATATATTCACAGCCGTGATCTCCAATTCCTTCGATAACGGTTTCTACCCCTGAGTTTCGTACCGCAAATCTTTCGCCAGCACATCCCCGGATATAAGCTTCTCCGGAAGTTGCTCCGTAAAAAGCGACGTTCCCAATGATGATATTTTCGTGCGCCTTAAAGGTGGCTTTACGATCCGGAATGATGGCCAGTTTGGCACCCGATAGTCCTTTCCCAAAATAGTCATTTGCCTCTCCTTCTAAAGTAAATGACAATCCTGGTGCCCCGAATGCTCCAAAACTTTGTCCGGCGGAACCTCTGAAATGATATTTTATCGTATCCTCGGGTAAGCCTTCGCTGCCGTGTAATAAAGAGATTTGGTGAGACAACATAGTCCCTACGGCCCGATCCGTATTCTTGATGGGAAAAGCGGCATTTACTTCTTGCTTGTCTTCCAGAGCAGCTAAAGCATATTCAATCAAGCGTCGATCAAGGACATCTTTAATGCCGTGATCCTGGGGGACTTTTTTGTATTGTCCAACGGAAGTATCAGCTGGTTCTTTATATAAAATCGGGCTTAAATCCAACTCTTTATATTTCCAGTGCTGGATGCCTTTTCTTAATTTTAATAACTCGACTTTACCCACCATTTCATTAACGGTACGGAAACCCAGCTGGGCCATGTACTGACGAAGGTCTTCTGCCAGAAACGTAAAGAAGTTGATCAGGTGTTCTGGTTTAGCGGTAAATTTTTTCCGAAGATCCGGATTTTGAGTAGCAATGCCTACCGGACAAGTATTCATGTGGCATTTACGCATCATGATACAACCTTCTACAACTAGCGCAGCGGTTGCAATTCCCCACTCTTCCGCTCCCAATAAAGTAGCGATAGCCAGGTCCCGTCCGGTTCTGATTTGTCCATCCGTTTGGAGGGTTACCCGGTCTCTCAATTTATTTTTAACCAGTGTTTGGTGGGATTCGGCCAGGCCTAGTTCCCAGGGAAGTCCAGCGTGACGAATGGAGGTAATTGGAGAAGCACCGGTTCCTCCGTCGTGTCCAGAAATCAAGATGGCATCGGCATGTGCCTTGGCCACTCCAGAAGCGATAATACCGACCCCGGCTTTAGAGACTAATTTTACATTAATTCGAGCCTGTTCGTTAGCATTTTTTAAATCAAAAATAAGCTGTGCTAAATCTTCAATAGAATAAATATCGTGATGTGGTGGCGGCGAGATTAATCCCACACCAGGAGTACTATGGCGAACTCTTCCAATCCAGTCGTCTACTTTGGTTCCCGGTAGTTGGCCCCCTTCTCCTGGCTTGGCCCCCTGAGCCATTTTAATCTGAATTTCATTGGCGTTGGCCAAATAATAACTAGTCACCCCAAATCGTCCGGAAGCTACCTGTTTGGTAGCGGACCGTTCCCAGTCGCCGTTAGGTTTCGGTTGGTAACGAATCGGGTCTTCTCCTCCTTCTCCACTGTTGCTACGACCACCGATACGATTCATGGCGATGGCGAGTGTGCTGTGCGCTTCGTGTGAGATAGAACCGAAGGACATAGCTCCGGTAGCAAATCTTTTTAGAATATTTTCAACCGGTTCTACTTCCTCAATTGGAATAGAAGTTGAAGTCCGGAACGTAAGCAAACCCCTTAAGGTACAAGCCTGTGTAAGTTGTTCATTAATTAATTTGGCGTATGTATCGTAAGATCGTTTATCATTTTTACGGGTCGCCTGCTGTAATAAGTGAATCGTCTGTGGATTAAACAAATGGTATTCACCATCTTTTTTCCACTGAAATAATCCTCCTGTTATGAGATTATTATTAGTCTTCAAGGGGTTATTATATGCCAGGCGGTGTCGAGAAACAACTTCTTTTGCAATTCCATCAAAACCAATCCCTTCAATTCTGGAAACGGTGCCTTTAAAACAAAAATCAACCACTTCTCGGTTTACCCCAAGTGCTTCAAAAATTTGCGCTCCCTGGTAAGATTGTAACGTCGAAATACCATTTTTAGAAAATATTTTTAACAATCCTTTTCCGATTGCTTTAATGTAAATATCTTTTGCTTTTTTACTACTAATATCCTCTGAAAAAACACCTTTTTGGTGGAGATCATCAATGGTGTTAAGTGCCAGATAAGGATGAATCGCATTAACTCCGTATCCAATCAGGGTAGCAAAATGGTGGGTTTCCCAGATATCCCCAGCTTCAACAACGATGCTAGTGGCATTTCTGAGTCCTCGCTTGATTAGGTGATGGTGAACGGCACCAGCGGCCAGTAAAGTGGGTACTGGTGCAACGTGTGGACCGGCATTATGGTCAGAAAGAATGATAATATTGGTGTTGTTCCGCGCTAGATCTTCGGCAGTAGCACAAATATGGTCCAATGCGGCTTTGAGACGGCCTTTTTGTTCATCCGCCACAAAGATCAGATCGACCTTTCCGGATTTATAGTTTTCATGATGGATGTATTTAATTTTGGTAAAATTACTAGCATCCAGAACGGGTTGATCTAAATGGATATAT
>Ga0114957_1005856_pt1 | contig 10033 bp, 7 predicted proteins | sample BantaG_FD_87175 | JGI IMG/M metagenome (GOLD analysis project Ga0114957, IMG submission 87175) | Marine algal microbial communities from Bantry Bay, Ireland - BantryBay_4 metaG | ecosystem: Host-associated > Algae > Red algae > Unclassified | place: Bantry Bay, Ireland | collected 2014-11-21 | reverse complement strand
TTCGCATCACTTGACGAATGACGGACGCTTCACTTGACGGTTATGATAATTTTGATTCACATTATATTGACCGTCAAGCGAAGCGTCCGTCATTCGTCAAGTGATGCGAAGCGAACGACCGTCTACCGTCTTTTAATACTTTACAAATTGCTTAACTGCTTGCCTTGTCATTTCTTCATTTTGAATGACTAAAAAATACATCGCAGGAGCAAGGCTTTGGACATCCATGTCTATCGACTGTCCAGATATTTGAGCATTTTCAATTAGGATTTTCCCATCCACATTTAATATTTTAACTAAAACGCTTCCCGTATACTCATATTGAAGAGTCAAAATTTCAGAAACTGGATTAGGGGAAATTTTTAAAGAAAATGAGTTTTCTAAATCCTCAGTAGAAACTACATTATCGACTTCTCCATCACAATCATTATCTAGATTATCAAAAATTTCAACCCCATCAGGATTGATCTCAGGATTAGTATCATCACAATCGTCATTATTCATAGCATATCCATCAGGAGTACTAAAGTAACAACTTTGTAAAGTGCTATCAATATTTCCAAATGTATCGCCATCTGCATCTAGATAATATTGGAACATCGGTAGACCATCATCTATAATCCCTGAACAATTATTATCTATATCATCACAAACTTCATCCGAATCAGGATTGACCGCTGCATCCGAATCGTCACAATCTAAATTATTATTTACATATCCCATTGGAATACTGTCATTGCAAATGTAAAGGGAATCATTTTTCGCTCCAAAGCCATCACTATCTCCATCCAAATAAAAAGAATAATATGCAATTCCATCATCCACGAATCCACTACAATTATTATCAATACTATCACATACTTCACTTGCACTAGGATTAATCAAACTGTCCAAGTCATTACAATCCCAATTATTATCAGAGTAACCCATTGGAATGGTATCGATACATCGAGCAATAGAATCAATCGTAAAATCAGAAGTTCCAAATCCATCACCATCACTATCTAAATAAAAAGTAAAGTATGGAATTCCATCATCAATGAATCCACTACAATTATTATCAATACTATCGCATACTTCAGATGCACTAGGATTAATCAAACTGTCTAAGTCATTGCAATCCCAATTATTATCAGAGTAACCCATAGGAATGGTATCGATACATCGAGAGATAGAATCAATCGCCAGATCAGAAGTTCCAAATCCATCGCCATCACTATCAACATAAAAAGTAAAGTACGGAATCCCATCATCAATGAATCCACTACAATTATTATCAATACTATCGCATGCTTCTATAGCATTGGGATGAATCAAACTATCCATATCATTACAATCCATCGCATTTGTGACAAACCCTACAGGAGGAACAAGGAAACAAATTTCCATAATACTATCAGGTGTACCAAATGAATCATTGTCACCATCATAGTAATAAGTATTCAATGCAAAATTTTCATCTACCTGATTATCACAGTTATTATCTATTCCATCACAAGTTTCTGCGATGTTTGGATTAACCAAACTATCTAGATCATTACAATCTTCATAATTATAAAACCCATCATTGTCTTGATCTACAAAGAATAATTCTTCTGCTAAAGCAAAAGCATCATTAGCAATTTTTACTCCTATCAATCTTCCTGGAATATCATCAGCAGGTGGATGAATTCCACCCCAAATTCTAGAAAGACTGGTTTGGTCAGAAGCGTCACGGTAGGTCGCCCATTGCAAGGTGAGGTCAACACTTGGTCCATCCTCAAAAACAAGAAACTCATTCATTGGGGCTTCAAATTCTCCCATACCACCAGGGAAAAATGGATCACCAGTAAGTTTAGTTAAAATATCAGCCGCTGCTCTAGAGTAGGTAGAGTGTCCTGAAATATAGCCTGCAAAATTAGGAGTAACAAAGGTTGGTCGTTGATAAGGAAACCAGTTCTCTGCTAAAATCCAATCTACTCCAGCATAGGTAGTATCTACATCTGGAATAGAATCTGGTCCACGCCATGCTTTGACTTTTATTTTATTTAAATGTTGAAGCGAGTCTCCAACAAGTATATCTGTAGAGTCAACCAATTCAATATATCCAGGTTCTAACAATATTCCTCCAGGATGATAGTTTGGCAAATTTGAATCAGAGCTTTGTCCATAGTCTGCTAAACGTCGAATAGCAGAAACTGGGCGAATATAATCATACCATCCTTTGATTCCCCAAGCAGTAATGGCAGCATCATGCATGGCACCTCCCATCATCATATAAGATTTTATATCCCATTCTAAATCATCTAAGATATCTCCTTGTCCTCTATATTTTTTAATTAAGTCAGGATGATCGCTTACATAATTTAGCAAAGTAAACCAATGTCCTGGAGGTGTTTCAGAGTCGGGGCCGTCTGCCCAAAATTCAGCAAGTACTCTTGCATAATCTGCGCGTGGAACCATTTGTGGAGTATAAGGTTGACCAGTCGAAGGATTTACAGTATGTCCAGAACTTGGATCACCACCTTCTATATAATTATAAAAATTTCTTAAATCGGGAACATTGGTAGGGTATAGCGAATCAGGAATATTTCCAAAAGACGCAGGAGAAATATCAATCATCACACTATCCGTAGGATCAAGATGAGAAGACCAAATGGATACTAACGAAAAGCCCCATTTATATTCTTCGGAGGTGCCACCTACTGTAGTGGTGTCAAGATAAGGTGGTGGCCCTGGATCATGATATACCAAATAATCAAATCCATCTCTTTGATAAATGGATACATCATCTTGAGATAATGCAAATGGGGTAACCTGTCCCCATTCAGGGGATAAAAATTTGGGGGTGTTAAATGGAATAGGATTTCCTGATTGATCTATAAATAAATCTAAAGTAAGTGGTTGCCAACGATTTGGATCATCTAGATTAGGGTTACCTGGAAAAGCCATTACGAGAGGTTCATTAACGGGTTCATAGGCTTGGTTATTATAACCTGTCGATTCATTAGAACCATCTTGTAATCCAAAACTAATAATACATTCTGCGATATAATTTCCAAGAGCGGCGGGGCTTCCTGTGGTATAATCAGTAGATGTGAAATTGGTGTTATAATTCAAATCATTCATCAGAGAATCAAACTTTTGAAGGATAAAAAAACCACCAGGCGAAAATTGGAACCGATGTCTTAATACTCGGTAAGCGGCATAACTGATGGCCTCTTTTCTTGCTGCTTCAATGTCTGCAGGAAAAGAAACTCCATCAAAATCACAAGTAAATCCATTTACAGTTTTTCCTAATAAAAATGGTTCAGCAATGGTATCATATACTGCCCATGCATCATACATGGCTACAGAGGTATGAAAAAGATTCCTAGCATGAACGGTAGGTCTTGCCAGATCATTTCGGATAGCATGTAATAAAACCTCATTCCATTCTCTTGCTACAGAGTGTTGGGCAACACTTACTTGTGCAACTTGCAAAAGCAATAGAATTGGGAAAATATTCAGGAGGATTCTTTTGATAAAAAAACTGCGATTTGTGAAGAACGGGATCATATTGATGATAATTTTTAAGAAACAAAAGCGTCATTTCTGGGACAGTCAAAGGTAAGAATATCTTAAATATATGCTAATGAAGGAAGCGGTTAAATTGAGTGGAAACTTCCTCTTTTGTAACAATTTGTGAAATAACGACAAAAAATAAAACCATTTTACTCTTTAAAAAATAGAAATAAAAAGTGATTCTTTTCCAGAATTACATTATAAAATTCTTTAATAATTATATATTTATTGCATATTAAGTATTTTTTTTATCGAAAAGTGTGACATTGCAAGATACTTGCGTCTCAAAAAACGATAACATTTAATTAACATATTTTTATTTAAAATTTTCAAAAACAAAAAAACCTTAAAAAAATGGAATTTATAATTGGTAAATCAGAGTTATTAGTTGCAGGTTTAATTGCATGGGCTCCAAAATTAGTCGGTGCAATATTAGTTCTAATCATTGGTCTTTGGATCATTGGAAAAGTTATGAATATTTTCCAAACTGCTATGAAAAAATCAGGATTGGATCAAGACGTTATTCCTTTTCTTTCCTCATTAGTTAGCGTTATTTTAAAAGTAATGCTAGTACTAAGTGTAGCAGGAATGATAGGAATTGAAACTACTTCTTTTATTGCATTAATCGGTATGGCTGGTTTAGCAATCGGTATGGCACTTCAAGGAACTTTAGGTCATTTTGCTTCTGGTGTAATGGTATTAATTTTCAAGCCTTACCGAGTAGGTGATTTAGTTGATATTCAAGGAGTTGTAGGTACTGTAAAAGAAATTCAAGTTTTTAATACAGTAATTGATACACTTCAAAATAAAAAAGTAATCATGCCTAACGGTATCGCTACAAGCGGAATTATGACTAACTTATCTGCTACTGAGTTCTTAAGAGTAGATTTGAATGTTGCTATGCCTTACGAAGAAGACTTTGAAAAAGTAAGAGCAATTATCATGGAAGCAGTTAAGAATACTCCTAAAGTATTATCTAATCCTGCTCCATACGTAGAAATTGAAAAATTTGATGCCCACAATATTCTTTTAGCTGTGAGACCGCACGCTACTTGCACAGATTATTGGGATGTTTACTTTGGTACATACAAAAATGTAAAAGCAGCTTTAGGAAAAGCTGGAATCAAAGTAGCTTACCCATCTCATTACCTTAAAACAGAAAATGGGGTAACTGTGAACGGTGTTAAAGCCTAAACAAATAAACGACTGTAAACTCTCATAGATTTATACAGCGTTACCACATTGCCCTCGTAACTTCTAGTTGCGAGGGATTTTTTTTTGGAAAAGGAATGGGAAAAAGGGAAGAAGGATTTACGATTTATGATTTGAGAAGTTTGTCGAATAATTTTGAAAGTAAGAATCACCAATTTTCGAAAAACTTCTCAAATCATAAATCGTAAATCCTTCTTCCCTTTTTTCCATTCCTTTTCGTCGAAAAAAAAATAGCCTTTGCCGACCATCATGGAGTCAAGTATTCAATAAGCTTAAATTATAAATATATTGTTCATCAAAAATTTATGCTTATGTATGACTACAAGATTATTCGCATTCCAATTAGTATTTGGACTAGTAAACCAAAGGAAGATTATTTATCTGTAATAAAAGAATATGCAGAAGAAGGTTGGAGATTTATCCAAGTATATAATCCACCTGCACATGGTGTAGCAAATTATCTTGAAGTGATTTTTGAAAAACCTAGAAAAGAAAGTTAATGAGACGGACGCTTTGCTTGACGTACACTTCGTTTGTCGTACGTTCGCTGTGCTCTCTTGTCGTACGCTGCGCTTGTCGTTTCGAATAATTTTGATTCACGTCTTACCGAACGTCAAGCGCAGCGTCCGTTTCATCTTTCAATAACTAATTTTTGCGAAGCGCCATTACTATTCGTTTCGAAGTAAATAAAATAGACACCATTGCTAAATCTTGAAACGTCGAAGGTACGCAGGTCTTTAGCAAATATTCTAGAGGAATAAACAGGTTGACCGATAGAATTAAAAATTTCCATTCTAATTTCAGTATCTGAATCTAAGTCTAAATCAATGTGGATGCATTCTTGCGCAGGGTTAGGATAAATTAAAATATTATCAGGATTGAGCGACCTTTTTTTATCATTAAATAAGCCACAACGATCTGAATTTCTAAGCGTACCTCTTGGTCCATTTGGAGCAAGTGTTGCTAACATTCGCATTTTTTGTCCCTCCGTAAACATAGATAAACAGGCATCGTTGGAGTTATCCATAAAGTTCATAAACATATTTGCAGAACCACAAGATTCTATAGGATGAGTTGGGCATCCTTGCGTTTTCATATCTTGTTTTGGAGTATCATTTACAAAATCATCACTATCACAATTGCCTGAAGAATTATTTGAACCATAGATGTGGAATAGATTTAAAAAATGTCCCATCTCGTGAGTAAGTGTCCGCCCATGAGTTGTATTTAAGGTGTCGGAGCAAAAGAAACGAAAAGAAAGAGGATCTATGATAATACCATCTTCCTCCATTGATGGAGCTGTACCTGGCAGGGTAGCTATACCAGATAAATTTTCAAGTTGTCCTACCCATATATTAATATATTTTTCAGGATCCCAAGCATCACTACCACCGTATTGGCTATAATGAATTTGACGTATTCCATTAATTTGAGAAGGGCTTCCGATATTGGTAATATTTGTTTTTTTGTAAACGATACCATTTGTTTCTTCAGCATCTGGGGAGACAGAGGCTAAACAAAATTCAACTTCTATATCTGCTGCAAGTGGTTGAAATTCATCTGGAATGGAAAAACGATTTTCATTCATTTTTCGAAAATCAGCGGTAAGGCCATCTATTTGAGCTTGGATTTCTAGTTCAGAGAATTTTTCACTTTCATCAAACCAAACCACATGAACGACAACTGGAATTGTTATGATTTCTCGAGTGGTTGCTGTGTTTTGTTGCTCAAGAATCCATTCTTGAGTTTGATTTTCTATTGCTTGAATTCGTTCTATAATTTCTGGATTGGTTGGATATTGAACATCGCATGCAATATCTTGTGCTGATGCAAATGATGCAAGGAAAAGTAATAAAATGATATGTGGGGTAAACTTATTAATCATACCTAAACCTAACGGTTACAACCTTTAATGTGTTCCAAGATAACTCTTAAATTAGAAAAATTTGTTGTGAAAATTGATTTTTGGAAAAATGAAAGGGACTTTTTAGGTAGGTATTTTTTTATTAGCTAGAAAGATAACTTCGTTTTTAAGTGTTTTATTGCCATAGCAACTATTTTTAGTTTTTAGATTTAAGGTAACTATTCAGCATAGCCACTCCAAGTCAAAAATCAAATTAAGGACTAGGAATTAAATAACCTACCCGTATGAAGAGATTATTTTTTAATAGGAGTAAATGAAAAAATTAGTGCATACCCTGTGGTACGGACTCATTTTTTCATGAAATCATATTGAAAAAGAATCCTTCATACGGGTAGATTATTTATTTCCTAGTCCCTTAAGCCAACCATGTTCCCAACCAACCTACAAACAATCCAAAGAGCACCATTCCAAAAACAAAAGATGGTTTTAAATCTTTTCCGTCTTGGGCTTCTTCGGTAAAGGTAGATTCTAATTCTCCAAGGTTTGGATTGAAATGATTAAACAATCTCCAACCTAATGTAGCATCTACTAAACTTAGTAGGCCTGCAATAGAAATACCTGCGGTAGCATTGATGGTTTTTGTTGCCCAAATGGAAATACCTAAAAAGATAAAAAGGGAAAGGATAGAAACTTTTGAAAAATTGAAATTAAATTTTCTAGAAGCTATTGCACCTAACGTGTCGAAGGTCAAGATTAAGGCAATGCCTATGATTAAAATAAACCAAAAATTTGTGGGCATTTTTTGTTGTTAAAAGGTGTTGAACGATTAAGAATTAGGATTTTTGACAATGCCTTTTTCTACTGCATATAATACTAATTCTGAGGCAGATTTTAATTCCAATTTATTCATAATATTTTTACGGTGAGTATAAATCGTGTGTGTACTGAGGTTAAGTTGACTCGCAATTTCTTTGGCAATTTTTCCAGCAGCAATTAAACGAACTATTTGTATCTCCCTTGGCGTCAATGGAGTAGGGGAGCAATCTTCAGGTTTAACAAAAGTTCTTTCTAAAATAAAATTCAATATTTTATTACAAAAAAACTTTTCTTCTTTTGCCGTTGCTTTTATTGCGCTGATAATTTCCTCCTCATCACAAGTTTTTGTTAGAAAACTATTGATCCCACTTTCTACCACTTTATAAATCGTTTCTCGATTATTGTCTCCGCTAATGATTAAGATATTAGAGGAAGGAGAGGTTTCTTTTATTTTTAAGATGGAGTCCGTATTGAATTGAGCTGCAGTTTGTTGATAATCTAAAATAACAACTTTTGGAGTTTTTTCTTCTATTAATTTTAACAATGTATTTTCACAATCTGCTTCACCTACGATTTCAAATTGATTAAATTCCTCAATCAAAGATCGAAGTCCAACTCGAATTAAATACTGTGCATCCGCTAATGCGATTGTGATTTTTGACATAAGTCTGTTTTACAATTTGACACGAAGATAATAGCGAATATTCGTTTCTCATAATTATTTAGACAGATTCTAAACAAAATGTATGACGTACGCTATGTTGACGTACGCTGCGCTTGTCGTATGTTCGCTGCGCTCTCTTGTCGTAGGACGTACGCTGCGCTTGTCGTTTTTTAAATGTCTTGTGATTTGCCTGATTATTAAATTTAAAAAACTCGTTTTGAATTTTATCAAACCGAGTTTTTCCATAATCATATCAAAATAAATTCGAAAACGACAAGCGTAGCCTACGTCCTACGACAAGAGAGCGCAGCGAACATACGACAAGCGCAGCGTACGTCTTAATCCATCTCTTCGTTAAAGTAGATTTTATAAAAATACAAACCTTTGTCTTCATCAAATCCTCTTTCTACAAGATCTTTTGATTCCTCTGGATTGGTAAAATTCATCTTGATGGAAACCCCAGTATCTAATTTGATATTATTTTTGATTTTTCTTTTAGCCGTATTAATGGCACCGGGAGCAATAGAAAATGCTTCCACATCTTGAAGTGCAAAATCATTTTTATAATCTCTTAATTCTGCCACAACCTCAGGTTCAGGTGCTATTTCGGTAGCGAACTCATCAAAGTTGAAAGTCTCATGTTTTGCAAAATAATCTACAGAGTCATTCATAAATTGAATCTGTTCTGCTTTATCCATTTTAGGAGAAAGGACTTCTTTTGTAAAATTATCCACCATTTCGAGGTAACTACGAGTATGATAAAAATCATCTTTTACATGCACCACATCTAAGAAATCTAGTAACCAATAAGAAGTATCATAATAATTATTATCAATACTCAATACCCGAAAACCATCCTCTTGTTCTACATTTAAAAGTAAAACCCCTTTATCCATTTTATCTACGGAAATACCTTGTTGGAAATTTAATAACAATTCGCTATCCACAGCATTTACCTGCATGAATTCATTTTTACGCTCACACTTGAAAATACCAACGGCTTCCACCATTTCATCACCATAAAGTAGTTCTGAAAAATGGACTACAAAAACTTCCCCAGGTTTGATATTTTGATGTTTAGATTGATCGTAAAGATGACGAGCAGTTCTTTGCGTTAATTCTAAGAAATTCTCTTTAGTAGAGATGAATGCCTTGAAAAGATTAAATAAAGTATTGGTATCATTTTCAGGAGCATTAAACTGGTAGGTTTCCTCTACTTTTTTAAATGGATTTAAAAAGTATTTTAATAATTTATCTTCCACACTTGCACTTGGTCGGTAAAGGACTTCTGAGAAAAAGTTCTTTTCAGCTTTTGATTTATTCCCAACTTTGTGAATGGCCATTTTTTCTAAAATGATATTCGAAAAATTTATCATGATTATGTGTATTTTTTAGCTTTTGAAATTGTATTTTCTATCGTTTTCAAATAGTGTGCAATTTTAAGGAAAAAACTTGGGATGGTTAAATAGTTGAAGGTTTGAATTTTGGTTTATACCAAAAATGTTTAAATCGCATCTACAGGAATAGGAAAGAAAAAAGCCAAAGACTTTCTATGTTGAAAATAATGAGGAGTATTTTTTAGTGAATTTAAATGGAGAAATTATAGAAAGAAATATTTCTCAAAAGACTATCGACACACTTTTTTGAATACAGTCTTTGTCGAATAACTTGACGACTTGAAAAGTCGTTTTACTTTAAAGATACACCAAAATCAAATTCACCTGCATCATTATTAATTAAACACATCGACCAACTAAGTCAGCGGTCTTTTACGTTTTAAATTATAATACCGAATAATTCATAACTTAATCGTAACTACTTAGGAGGAAGCTTTCGGAACTTCGTGGTGGCTGCAATTAGAGTGAGCAAAAGTTCTGAAAGCCAATTTTGGAAATTGCATTTGGCTTTCAGAAATCTTGCTCTACTCATTCCTC
>Ga0114957_1005853_pt1 | contig 10037 bp, 8 predicted proteins | sample BantaG_FD_87175 | JGI IMG/M metagenome (GOLD analysis project Ga0114957, IMG submission 87175) | Marine algal microbial communities from Bantry Bay, Ireland - BantryBay_4 metaG | ecosystem: Host-associated > Algae > Red algae > Unclassified | place: Bantry Bay, Ireland | collected 2014-11-21 | reverse complement strand
GTGGGCGCCCGCCGCGGCCGCCGCGGCGGCCGCGGCGGCCGTGGCCGCCCCCCGCGGCGGCCGTGGCCGCCCCCCGCGGCCGCCGCGGCCGCCCGCCCCGGCCGCCGCGGCCGCCGCCGCTGACACCGCCGACACTAGCGCCGCCGCCCCGGGTCCGCCGCCCTCGGTCCCTGTTTCCGCCCCCTGCTCCTCCCGACCTCGCCACCGCCGACGCCGTCGTGTGTGCCGCGGCTCTGGCGTGGCTGCCGCTCGACGCTGCTCCTGCAAGTGGTGAGCCTACGCTGCCACCGGCGCGGCCGTGCCTCTACTGGTGTGGGTGACACCATGGCGGCGCCCCACCACGATGGGCAGCGTAGGAGTGGTTTGCGCTGTTCCTTCATCGAGGATGCTCCCGACTACATTGATCGCGCGGAGGATGCTTACGAGCCGATGGGCGGGTCGCTCTCGGGCATTTTTGAGACGGCGCGGGACGCGTGGGTGACGGCGGTGGAGGGCGGCGAGATGAGCAGGCAAGATTGGGACGGCGACTCGGATGCGGCGGAGGACGATGCGGACGGCCACGACATGGCCGACTTGCAGGAGGCAATGAACGGCGACACAAGTGACGGACCCACAACTCGCCCACAAACCCGCCCGCCTACCCGCCGCGCTGGCTCGCAGCCGCGTCTTCGCCGGCGGAGGGTTGATCTCTCCAAGTACGCCAGCGACAGCACCAGTGCGGACAACCGCACGCGTCGGCAGCCCGCTGTTGGCACGACGCCCCTAACCGTCGTGGAGTTGCACGCCGACTTTGCGGCCGAGCTGCGCGTTGCGCTCATGATTACGGCGCGCATGGACAACGTCAATGATCGGCCAAGCATCGAGCCCCAGTGCGTTAGCGGCGCTCGTGTGCTCGTGTTTGTGGAGCTTTTTGACCCGGTGTGTGTGTGGTCTGCGTCGGAGCGTGGCTTACTTGTCACGTATTGCTCGTGCGGCGGTGTCCTTGGCAGCGGGCGGAGATCCTTCACTGGTGAAAAGATCGAGCACGTCAACGTGCAGGTGGCGCGAAGAAAGTCGTCGACCTGTCGTCACGCCAGCGCGCTGCAGATGGCCTACAACGGGCTAGCGGCGGAGCACGAGATGACGAGCCTCGATGAGCTGCTTGAGGCCTTCCCAGCCCTGGCGGGCGACGACGAAGACCTTGCGGCAGACGTCCGCGCGGACACGGCGGTGCACTTGGCCCTCCTTGCGGGGAAAAAGGCCAATGTACCCATCCTGGCCGTGTCTTACGAAGGCATCTGGAGCCCCGCAATCGTGCGGCGCCAAGGCAACAAGCACAAGCTGGCCACCTGCTTCCTTCTATCTTGCGCGAGCCACCCCTGGGGCTGCATCCACGCACAAGCGGTGAACGAGCACAACCGATTGGAGACGGCGGCATCGTCGGCGGCCGCCGCCGAGTTGCAGGAATCGCTCAAGTTTGGTCCGTCCGGCTACCTTGACGACGGCGACGAGGACCAGAACGACGATGGCGACGACCAGCCCGGGGGCGAGCCGGGAAGTCCCGCTGGACCTGCAGAGGTAGCCCCGCCGACGCCGCTGCCGCTTCGAGTACGGCGCTCGCGCAACATGTTTCCCTGCCCGGTCGAGGTGCAGCGCTGCAACCAGTACTCCGACTTCATCGACTCCTGCGTGCAGGCGGGCGAGCCTAAGATCATGGGCGACACCCACGCCGAGCCCGTTTGCTTGCGTTGCAACAGGGTGCGCGACGAGTCGACAAGGGTGGAGCCAGAGGAGGCGATGCTGTACACGATTCGTGGGCGGGCCAAGATTCGCATCGGCAAGTGGTACTGCAGCACGTTTGAGCTCTTGGTGGAGTATGACGGGGCGCTCAACGGGCTCGTCGTGGCAACGCGGGACACAGTTTACGCGCGCACCTTCCTCGACGCGATGTTGGAGCTCTGCGTCATCGCCCGCAGCACGATGGCGGCTGCGAGCGAGTACTTGGCGAGCTTGCTGCGAAACACAGCTGCGTACGGGGAGTGTGAGCCCGGTCAGGCAAGACAGCTGCTCTCCAACGCGTGCGGGGAGTTCTCCCACACGCTCATTATCCCTGACGCCGCCTTCCGGTGTCACCTCTGTGGTGCCGAGGAGCGGTCGGGCGGGCGCTTTTGTTGTGTGATCTGCGACGGGCAAGTGCTTTCTGTTCTGCAGCAGCACGTTGTGAGCATGCTGCGGCCAGGTATGAACTCCCCCCGGGTGGACTTCTCCCTCATTTTTGCATGTGCGCTTCGCAGCGCAAAGATGCGGCGGCTAGTGCGCAACCGTGTGCGCGCCCCCATCACGGACGACACGGCGCTCACGACGGCGGAGGCGTCGGCATGGCGCGTCTTTGCAGCCGCGCGGCTGGCCGTTCCCCCAACAGGGGGCCGTGACGTCATCGCGGCCCGCACCCCGACCCAGAAGACCGCGGCTCTTCTGTGGTCGTCTTCCATCCTCTTTAGCACATTTTACGACGTGGTTGGCGGCGGGGAGCGGCAGCAGGCGCCGGTGGTATCGAGAGAGCCGGCGGGGGGCGCAGTTGTTGACTTGTTCGCTGCAGCTGAGATCGCCAGTGACGGTGATGACCTGGATGGCGATGCCACGAGCTCCGCAGGGTCGATGGTTGACCTCGTGGCGGCTAGCGGATCGCCGGACGGGAGCACCGCAGCTGTGAACGGCGCCGCTGCGGAGGTGACGGGCGAGATTGAGAGACTGTCGCTCGCGAGATCTTCCCACGCCGAGGAGGCGCCCGACGCCGAGGAGGCCGACGGCGCTGAGGAGTCTACCGACAGCAAGGTGTCTACCGACGAAGAGGAGTCAACCGACGGCGAGGGGTCCACCGTCGCCAAGGAGTCCACCGCCGCCAAGGAGTCCACCGACTCTATGGGGTCCACCGACTCGGAGGAGGCTACCGATGACGAAGAGGCTGCCAACACCGAGGAGGCTACCGACGCCGCCCGACGTGCCGACGTCGCCCGACGTGCCCGCGCGGCCCGACGTGTCCACGCCGCCAGACCTCTCAAGGCAAACAATCGTGCCATGATCCTCACGGCTGGAGTGCTCGGCGTCGAGCGAATTCCGCTGGATGGGCCCACCGTCGCCGAGGTCGCATCATCTCCCGTCGCCAATGCTGCATACGGCGAGCAAGAGACGAGAGCCGCTGCCGGGCCGCGCTCGAACGACTCGTGGAAGACGCCGCTCTGCTACCTGGGGGTCGAGTCGGCAGAGGGGGCTGACAAGGCCACGGTGTGCGACCCCGCCGACCCGCGCTCGCCGCTGACGCCAAGAGCTCTCTTGGCCACGGCACCAATCAAGCCGTACCGCGGTTCCGCCCAGCGGGCGCCGCAGCATGAAGTGCCGCTCGTTACGATGGGCAACATTCCACTCCGGCTGTGGGACCTACGACGGACGGCGCCGGCGGTGATGCTTCACGACGAGGCCATCAACGCGTACGTCCATTTGCTGGCGCAACGGGAGCAGAATTGGGCGGGGGTGGAGAAACGGCCGACGCGCTTCCACTTCTTCAACACGTTCATGTTCTCCACGATGACCCGGAACGATGAGTTGGCGTACAGCTATGAGGCGGTGTACCGCTAGTCGCGGCGCTTGGACTTTAAGTCGTACGACGCTGTGTTCGTACCCGTCAACCTTGGCAAGATCCACTGGGTCTTGGGGGTCGTCTATCCACAGAGGCGCCATGTCGACACGTATGACTCTCTGGGCTTCGTGCCTACCTGGATACCCGCGTGCCTGGTGCGGTGGGGCAAGGATGACGCGACGGTGCACGGCCACAAGCGCGGCAAGTGGACTTGGTCGCGGGTGCCGTGCCGGTTGCAAGAGGGCGGTACCGACTGTGGGGTGTTTACGGTCAATACCATGGACTACTTGTCCAAGGGCCTCCCACAAGCCAGCATGACGGGCAGCATGGACTACTACAGGCGCCGCATGGCAGCCGAGCTCTTGGCAGGCACTCTTTTGTGACGTAAAACCGGACTTCTTTTTTTCCTTCACTCTTGCGCTCTGTTCCCATGCGTGCCTTTGCCATGGTATTGAATCAGTTCTGGTCGTCTCATGGCAACCTCCCTTACGCCACCGATGCCAACCTGCTCATATCTGCTCTCGTACGCCACTCCGGTGCTTTCATCGAAAGAGGTAGGCGGGTGTCGTCCCCTGGGTGTCGTCCCCTGTGGTGTCGCTGCAACAACACCTGCATGAGGGCGCTGTGAAACAGTCATCACTCTGGCTGTGCGCATGTTCTGGGGAGATTTCCTCCATCAACTATAGCAGTCCCACACTACTCTCAATTGAAAAGGACTCACACTTCAACTCCTCTCAGCATCAGTGTTCATCGCATGTGCAGACCTGATAAATCCCCTATTCCCCTCTCATAGACCTCGCCTCACCCCCGGCTCCCCCCGGCCGAAAGAACGCCACAGACCTCCCCTTCTTCCCACCCGACGTTGGTGGCGGTTGCGCCATGTTGCCCGACGGTTTTGCCGCGCGCGCAATCCTCCAATGCATGCATCTGGGCGGCACTGCATGGGCTTGGCGTTGCTGACGGGCGATTGTGTTGGGGACCTCGCATCTGTGGCATTCACCTCTTTCAATGAGCCCCCGTTCCCCCACCCCCTGTGGAGGACACTGAATGCCAGATGGCACCCGCGTCCGCCGGTCGACCAACCTTGCGACTGTCTGCCAGTCACGTGTGATGCTGCCGGTGACGATCTACCCTCGCTACGGGATGCCGACAGCCTCGATATCTGCCGGGCGATCGGCCATCCGACCACCCCTCCTGCTGCCTGGCCCCCCACCGTCTTGCGCTGCGGAGACCAACATGGCGGCCGCTTTCAGCCCTCCGACCTAGACGCCCGTGGCCGCCATTGCAGCTGTCGCTTCAGCGCGCTCCGAAGGTTGCCCCCGCACCCCGAACAGCCTCGATGCGCGCCGGTCGACCGGGCATCCGACCACCTCTCCTGCAACTGGGCCGACGGCCGTCTTGTGCCGTGGCGACCGTCATGGCGGCCGCTTGCAGCTCTCCCAACTGGGGGCACGCGGCCGCGAGTGCATCTACCGCTTTAGCGCGCTCCAAACTCTCCCCCGCTCCGCAAGCAGCTGGAAACCGGCACGTACCAACGCCTACACTTCCAACGGCGCACCATCCCCGCCCCCTTACCGGTAGCGATCCCCCGCTTTTTCCCACATGGCGAGACCTCTGTCAGAGGCGGCGTCTACCGCCGCTGATGGCGTGCCCCCCCAACAACTGTCGCCATTCGCCGTTTCTTCTGCGGTTGGTGCGCCCGTGCTCGCTCTCTTGCCAGGACAAGCCGCGTCGCTATCCTCCGTGTCTCCGCCGCCGCCAGTTGCGAGGACGCCGTCCTCGCTCCTCTCTACCCGTGCCACTGCTGCTGCAAGCGCCAGCGCCTACCCCCCTCTGTCGGCTGGCACGCCGCCTCCCGCGCCTACCTCCCCTTCTCCTACCGGTGGTACACCGCCGCCAGCTGGGGAGGTCGACGCGGACGCCAGCCCGCTCCGAGCGGTCCCTCTCTCCGATGCACCCTCCCCTCCGGAAGCGGACGCCCGGCCGCCGGCCGACCCCTCCAGAGACGAGCAGAGCTCTTCCTCTTCCGACTCTGAGGCTGCCGGAGACCCACCTGCCGCTGCTGCCAATCGCGCCGCGCTCGTGTGCGTCGCCATTGTGGACGCGTTTCCCCCGACGGCCAACGAGCGCGTGGAGAAGGATCGGTGGCGCAAGGTGCGTTTGTTCCTGTCGGCCTTGCTCGCAGAGCCTGCCTTCAACATTTTTGCTGGGTGCAATGTGGGCGGCGTCGTGGACTTGGCGCACAGCCTCATCGGAGGCACGCCGAGCTCAACGTGGATCAACAACATCGACTGTATCCAGCAGGTGGTGTTCATCTGGGAGTTCTTGCTGCTCATGCGGCTCCCCATGGACCAGTCGCGGGATTTGTCGCGTGCCATTGGCGAGCTGCTCTTGTTCTCCATCGACTCAGTGGAGGTGGCACTGGCCAAGTGGGAGGCGGCGGCTGGGGATGATGCCAAGGCGTACCGGGACCAGTGGCAAGAGACGTCCCCTGAGAAGTACCAGGACTGGCTGCTGGCGCAAGGGGTTTCGCCGCCGCTGCCCGACATGGCGTCGGTTGACGAGTCGGTCGACCGGGTGGTGACGCAGCTGGACGAGGAGCGGACGGGACAGGTTTGGCCTGGGCGGGCGGCGGTGCGCGCCTACATGGACGACAAGACAAGCGAGCGAGACCGCAAGAAGGCGGCCGTCAAGCGGGCAAAAACCAAGGACAAAAAGAAAAAGCCCAAGCCGTCATGGGAGAAGGATGATTGCCGGCACTACTACCCGCCAGACGTTTTGCGAGCACCGGGCGTCATGACCTTCATGTGCCCCTGCGGCTACATCATTGGCTTCGAGCTCCTGCGGGAGACGGAGAGCCCCGCACACGTCGTTGCGGCGTTGGCGCAGCGGTTCAAGGTCTTACCCAAGGTTGTCTACTTTGACACCGCGTGTCAGGCGCAGCGCAACGCCATCCGCCGGGTGCCCTGGCTTCTCCATGAGGCGGTCACGGCCTGGTTCATCGACCGCTTCCATCGCTGCAACCACAAGTGCTCCCCGACCTTCGATGCGGACCAGTACCCGGAGCTGTCGCGGGGGCATGACACGTCGGGGGCGGAGCGGCAGCACAGTATTAAGAAGAATTCCAAGAACTCCCTTTCATACATGACCCAGAAGCGCTTCATCGTGCGCTCCCGCTACATTGCGGCGCACAATAACGTGCGGGTGTCACAGCGCCGGGACGCTGTGCTCAGCGGCGGGCAGGTGCGGGCGGCAGGGGTCAAGAAGAGGTCGAAAGAGATCCAGCACTTCCCAGTGGAGGCCTACTACCACAAGACAATCGTTGCCCACTGCGAGGTGCCCGGCTGTACGTGCCGAGAGACACTGCCACTTGGGCCGGCGCCTGGATTGATGCAGAAGGTGTGACGTGAAGGACTCGGGTGGTGCGGTAGGCTTTGTGAATGTAGGACGGAGAAGCGGCAAGTGCTTCTTTATTTTTTTCTTGTTCAAAGCGTGTCCAAAGGCAGGTTATGCCGGTGAGCCTCGAGCGGCTTCGAGCCCACGCAGGGAGCAAGTGGACCAAACGAGCGCTGGCCCACGTGGCGTCTCGCGGCCCGGCGGTAGAGAAACGGTCCACCGCCGCAGCTACGGAGGCCACCTACCTCGCCACATCGGACCTCCAAAGCACCAGAGTCGGAACAGTGCGTGCCGTTTGTAGGGACGCACTCTCGCGGCCGCTCGCCCCACCACGTCGCACCTCCCCCTGGCCGAACAAAGTCAACCCCTCTCCACCGCCCCAAACGCCACCGCCACGGGCGAGCGGGCTCTTCGCCGGTGCCTAACAGGCCGTCGGGATAAACAACCCACCGTCCAACCGCCTGGATGCCACGTACGCTAACATTGGCCCCATGAACAGCGCCAGCGAGGCCGCTCCCACCCCTCTAAGGCCCCCACGCGCATGTGACGCGACACAGAAGAAGGGCGAAGCCCCCACACGCCTCCCGAAGGAGACACACACACAGAGACGGCAAGCACAGCGGACCCCCGGCGTGTCAAGACGGTCACATGGGAACGCGTCAATCCCGTCCCGCTGAGGCACGTCATCAACCACCTCCCTCCGTGACAATCCCCCGACGTGGTGGCCTTCCTCCTCGGTGTCCCAACGGAGGACCTCCCCGCTCACCTCACGCAGATGGGGCCAGTCGTAGCCTACCCATCCCAGCCGTCGGTCACCAACGACCGCGACCACGGTGGTCGCGCACCGACTCCGGGCTCTGCCATTGAAGCTGCCGGGCACTCGGGCACAGGGCACCGAGCTACGAGACAGTCAGTGAATCGCGTGGGTGTCCTGTTTGGCGGGCTGGATCGAGGACGGAGGAGGCGACAAAGCGAGTGACCACGGGGATCCTGGAAACTGAACGAGGGGTGACAGTGCACATCAGAATGGGTGCTACTGTGCAAATCAGAATGGGTGCTACTGATGAGTAAGTTGCTATCTCGATCGAGATCTCATTTGAAAGTCCTATCTGGAGATGTTACCTCGTCGAAAATTCTTATCTGGAGACTTGCTACATCGGTGGCACTGCTTCTGGTGGGTCGTCCAGCGTCGACAAGGCTGGTACTCAAAGGGGTGAAGAGCGGCCACTGTCCCCATATGTATCCGCCAATGCCCATCTTGGCGGACATACAGTGCTCTGGTTTCGCTATTCCTATCGCTGTTGTCATCCCTTAGGCCGTTGTAGCAGCGTTGACGCGTCAGCGTGGAAAAGCTGGCACGCTTGAATTGTGGGCTGCCTCCGCATGGCCATGGTATCATGTCGGGTACATTCTTGACATATGGGAAGCCACTGCATGAACAAAGTAGCATCTTGGATACACAGGCCACCAACATGGGTGGCATTGCCTCCGGTGCGGCGTCCATCGTCAACTGGGCTAGTACTCAATGGGGAGAAGTGCGGCCACTGTCCCCAAATGTATCCGCCAATGCCCATCTCGGCAGACATACAATGCTCTTGTTTCGCTATTCCTATCGCTGTTGTCATCCCTTTGGCCGTTGTAGCCTTGACGCATCAGCGTGGAAACGCTGGCACGCTTGAAGTGTGGGCAGCCTCTTCATGGAGTGGTATCATGTTGGATACACGCTTGAGCTATGGGATGCCTCTGCATGGACAAGGTGTCATACCGGATGCACAGGCCACGAAGAGCACCAGCACCTACTGGCCAGAATTCAGCACAACAACGCTGGGTCCCGTCATTGCGTACACTCTCAAGTCAGGCTTGGCCTGACGGAAAACTGCACTGCAACGCCTTTGAGAGCGTCGCGCACTCAGGTAGGGCTATCCTTCCAGCGAAGCTCGGAGACTGCCTGCGCACAGCCTCTCGCACTCTTTGTTCCAATCCGGGTAGGGCCGCTCACCGGCTACCGCGGTCTGACTGCCATCCTTACGCAGCTATGAGATGCGCCAGTAAAAGGGTGCAGACAGCCATCCACATGTGTCAAAGTACCAGCACCGGGAAGGCGCCGGACTAGACTAGCCAAACAGTTCTCAGGAGAAGAAGAGAGGAGGCTCACAACGAGGACCTACAAGAGTTACTGCCTCGCGCCCTAAGTAAGCACCAGTAATCGAGGTCCCATTCATCCTGGGCTGTTACCATCTTCCGAACGGGCAGGCTACAATGATGCTGGACGACGATCTACCCTGCCGCCCCCGGTCTGTTCAGAAGCAACGTCGCGTTACTTGACCGTCAATCCATACCCCGCTCTAAGCTCCACAGTCCTCACGCCCACCATCGGGGTGCTGCCAACCCTTCCCTCCGCCCACTCGCCTGGCTGCCACCCCCCGACCACCCTCTCTGCTCCCCCGATCTACCACGTCTCCACCACTCGCCGTTGCTGTCGGGTCGCCAGTCCGGCTCCCTGTCATCCTTCACCCGGTTCCCTCAGGGCCACCCTCCACCATCAAGACGGCCACCACCCGCTGCTCTTCCTGCACTCAATTTCAACCCCGGCCGTCCCACCACGTCTTCTCGGCTGTCTCCCCCACACCGAGCATGGACCATCTCCACTCTGCCCAGGCCGCCGCGGCGGCTGTCTTGAACTCCGCCCGCTCCTTCTTTGCCGGCCGGCTAGAGGCCAAGGACGCAGCGGATCTGCAACCACCCCCCACGCTGGGAGCACCGCCGGGCACCGCCATGCAAGAGCATCTTCCTGCAGCTGCCTGCGTTGCAGTGTTCAACACCGCAGACTCATCCACACCCACTGCAGATTGGCGGCCGACGCACGGACCAGCACCTCCTCCCCCGACGCACCCGCCGTCGACTGCGATCGTTCTCGGTGGTTGGCGGAAGTTTGAGCCCTCAATCTACCTTACACGTGCGACCAACCTCGCTCTTGTCAAGCTGGCGCAGGCGCTGTACAAGTGGCCTGGGCTGGCACGTTGGC
>Ga0114957_1005850_pt1 | contig 10040 bp, 9 predicted proteins | sample BantaG_FD_87175 | JGI IMG/M metagenome (GOLD analysis project Ga0114957, IMG submission 87175) | Marine algal microbial communities from Bantry Bay, Ireland - BantryBay_4 metaG | ecosystem: Host-associated > Algae > Red algae > Unclassified | place: Bantry Bay, Ireland | collected 2014-11-21 | reverse complement strand
GCCCACTCGGCGTGCCAATTGCCCAAGGTGCGACGCCCGAGTGCAGGATCGCAGAACGAACCGCCAACGATCTCGACGGAGATCGAGTCGAGGAAGACCTGAGCGTCACGTTTGCGGGTGAAGCTCTGGTTCCGGCTTCGCCCGCCAGGGTCTCGGTACCGCGCCCGGTACGGCTTGGCCCCCTTGTAGTCGGTTGGCGTCTTCTCGCCCGTGCCCGGGTCGATTCGGTACCGCCGGTCTTCAATCGAGCCCATCGTTTTCCTCCATCTCCACATTGGCCTTGTTGGTTCGTCTGTACTCAGCGAGAGCAGTGCGCCCCTCGGGGGTTAGCTTGCCGCCGGGTCGCTTCGATCGGCCCTTGGGTCGGACCATGAGTCCACGATCCTGCGCCGTCTTGAGCCTCGAGCGAATCATCTTCGCCGTCAGGCCGGTCACTTCCGTTAGTTCCACTACCGGTTTCGCCGATTGCGCGCATGCCTCGATATACCGCTCGCAGAGGTCGGCTAAGGCACCATCGTCAAGCCTCCGCCCGCCGACGGCTGGGTCGTATTTCTTTGGGTCAACCAAACGGGCCGTGTATCGGTTGTGGTAGGCCAAATTGTGCCGGACGCCCATCGCTATCGCTCCGATTGGGACGCTTCGCAGCATCCGAACCGTTAGGTACTCAGATGCTGGTTTCTCTTCCGGGTCGTAGCAGCCAGTCAAACCTGATGAGGTTGGGCAGGTCCGAACGACGTCTGCTGCAGCTGGCATCTCGAAGCCATGGCGCCGAGCCTCCTTGCGGAGCAGGTCGACAAAGCCGCGCATCCCGGGGAGGTTCAACGGGTCGCCCCGCCCGACTGGTGTCTCATGATCCTTGCGAAAGATGGAGAGGGAAACCAACTGCGGAACCCCCTCGTTGACCTCCCAGCGGGTCGCAGCCACCCAGCCGTCTAACCCGTCGCCCGCAAGGGGTTCCGCGTAAGTGACCGACATGGGGTCGTCGCCGTCCTGGAACCAACCAGGGCCCCGGTCCTGTTGGTTTGTATGTCTTTGTCGATTCATTGCATACCTAAACCGCGTGTCTCGCTTGCCTCTAGCTACACGTTGGCTCATATTCGACCGTATGACAACTCAACCGAACGAATTGCTCCATCCTGCGGCCGTGGCTGAGACACTCGGTGTCCCGGTCAGAACACTCGAGGCCTGGCGGTACCGCCGCGAAGGGCCTCCCTACGTAAAGGTCGGTCGCCGCATCCGGTACCGGTCGGTTGACCTCGAAAACTGGATTCTTGGGCGAGTGGAGTCGGCATGACGGCAGCACAGTTACCAAAGTGGGCCGAGCCAATGTTGGTCCCCCTCTACGGACTTGAAGATGGAGGCCTATGTCGGTGCTCTGAACGGCTTTGCAAGACCCGTGGTGGACACGTCGCAGGTCACGTTCGGCACCTGCAAGCGGGCCAATGGGTCGACCGCGGCTACAACCTCGGCATCGAGCCAGATGCGTCTGCCGGCCTGGTGGCCATCGTCGAACACATCGGCGAGAGTGCAGCCACCGAAGAGCTCGCAGGCCTGATCCGGAGTCCATTGCGCTACAAGGCCGGCACGCACTTGGTGGTTCACCTGTTCACGATCGCCCGCGGTGATAAGCAGCTTCTGAGCCTGACACTTGCGCATGGAGTCACTGTCGTAGCTGGATGTCCAAGGTTCCGGCGAATGGTGCCCTTTCCTCCCGGCAAGCTGCCCTCGGGCGATTGCGCTTGGCTGACCGAAGACTGGCGAACCCCGCCACCGCGGGTCAACAAGCGATTGGCCGACTGCGCTGCGCTCGGGCCAGTCCGTCCCCGCGAGAAGGCAGAGGCTGTCAACCGAGCCGTCCCGAGTCGTGGGACCGCTGGCCGGGCCACCCGGCGAACTCGTCGAGCGCCGGTGCGAGAGCGTTTCTCTGCTGGCACCAGCTTCGACGAGTTCGTTGAAGCACTGGAGGCGAACGACTGCCAAGTCTCCCTCGGCGGCAAGGTTGCACAATGCCCAGCACATCCTGACCGAATCCCCTCCTTGAGCATTGGCGAGGCGCCCGACGGCACCCTGCTGGCGTTCTGTCACGCTGGGTGCAGCTTCACCGAGGTTCTAAAAGCGATCGGCCTGGTCGGTCGATGACTGTTGATTCAGAGAGGACCCTCTACATCTACGCCGATGAGCAGGGTGAACCTGTATTTGCGAAGGCGCGGTACCCAGGAAAAAGGTTCGAATGGCTACAGCCTGGGGCCGATGGAGCTTGGGGACCAAGTAGCGGCGGGCTCGCCAAACTTCCGCTGTATCGGCTTCCGCGGGTGATCGATGCCGTCCTGCGTGGGGACCGGGTTTACATCGTCGAAGGGGAGAAGGACGCCGACCGCCTCTTCCACGAAGGACTGACGGCAACAACAATCGGCAGCTCCGCCGGCCGGCCAACCGAACGACACCTGGAGGTGCTTCGGGGAGCAAGCGCGGTCTTGATCATCGCAGACAACGACAAATCCGGAATAAAGCACGCTCTGGTGTGGTCGGAAGCTCTCGAGCAAGAGGGTGTCGCTGTCACCGTTATGAGGAGCCCACTGGCCAGCCCAAAGGGTGCCGATGTCAGCAACCACTTGGACGCGGGCTTGGGCCTCGATGAGTTAGTTGAAATATCGACGACTACTGCCTCCCGGCCGCGAATCAGGACCCGCTTGGCGAGCGATATTGAGCCGCTGTCGATCGACTGGCTGTGGAGGAACTACATCCCAGCGGGGATGGTGACGATGTTTGAAGGCCCACCTGGGGTTGGCAAGTCAACGATGCTCGCTGACCTCGCTGCCCGACTCACTACCGGCGCAATAGTCCCAGCCGGCGATCACCAATTCACCCCATGCAACGTCGCCTACCTGTCTGACGAGGACGACACGGCAAGGATCATGGTCCCTCGGTTGATCGCTGCCGGGGCCTTAATGACCCGTGTGCACCTCGAGTTGGTTGTCGACCTCGACCCCGAGGGCGACGACGAGGTGACTCAGCGGGTACGGCTCGACGAGCACTTGCGGTTGATCAAGGAGCTGATCATCGAAGAGGAGCTGCGGCTCTTGATAATCGATCCGCTTAGCTCTTACCTCGGCATCCACAATGTCAACAGCGAGCAGGACATGCGCGATGTGCTGGATCCGCTCGGCAACATAGCTTCCGACACCGGATGCGCAGTTGTGCTCGTTCGGCACCACAAGAAGAGCGTGACTGGTGACGCCAAGACCCAGGGCGGTGGATCAATCGGGATTACGGCGGTAGCTCGGTCGCTACTCATGGTCGACCGGGACCCGCGCCGCCCGCCCGACTCGGGTTGGGGAGTCCTCGCGCTGGGAAAGTCGAACATCGCCCCGCCGGACACACCATCCATCGACTTCGAAGTAGGCGCAACCGAAGTCGGCGACGGAATTGAGACATCGCGGGTGATTTGGGGCGGACCTACCGAGGTGTCGGCAGACGAACTGCTCGAGCTTCGGGCAGAGAAGTCGACGGATCGCGGACTGCTAGGCGAAACGGAGGACATGATCCTGGAGCTCTTGATGGAGCATGACGGCTCGATCGCAGCGAAGGACCTGCAGAGCGCGATAGTCGACAGGGACGTTGTCTCAGAGCAAACATTCGTGCGGGCGCGCAACAGCCTCAAAAAGGCTGGCCGCATCGACAAACGGCAGGTCAAAGCCGACGGAAAGCGGCGATGGGAATGGTTCGCCACCGACGAACATCTTTGGCAGGAGGTCGACGCACCTGAGGCCGCAGAAGGGTCAGTTGCTCACGGCCTCGCTAGTTCCAGCCCACTGTCACCAAATGACCAAGTGATTCCACCTGGCCCGAAGCAGGCTGAGTTGCCTGAATTGTCAGGGGCTTCGGCGGGGGAGATGGCAACACCAGACACGCCGGCACGGCCAGATGGTCAATGCACCACCGAGGACCAAGTGGGCGAATTCGGTGACGTGCTCGGTGGTGGGACAGACCCGATGGAGGGGGAGAGGGCGACGAGAGTCCGATGACCGATTCGCTCCAAGCCTTACTGGCCCTCGCTCGCCTCAAAGGCGCGAGGTTCGAGGTCGATGATGCCGGCCGATTGCACACGTTCAAAGCCGCGACCTTTGCCCCGGACCGCTACTTCGATGCGAAAGTGACGATGTCGGAGCGAGAGCTGCGGTCGGAGTTGTTTCGCCGGAGGGCGCTTGATCCGGCAAGAGCCGAGCGGGCCGCAGACATTGTTTTGGCCTATCGGAACACCATCGGCCTCGAGCTGCGGCTCACTGAAGACCAAGCCCAGGTTGTGGTGCCTCAGGAACACGGCGTGCCCGAAGCTCTGCGGCTCCTCATCAGTCGCCATCACGGCCTATTGGTGACCTACCTGGCGAACCTCGCCACCAATACGGCATGAGCCAGGAGAAGAGGGTCGCGTGGTGAAGGTGACAAAGAGGCTGGAGTCGTTGCTTGTTCAAGCAAGCGAGTACGGCATCACCTTCGAAGTGAGCGACGCCGGGGAAGTTTTCGTAACCAGCCCCATCGGGGTTTCCTTGTCGATTCACGAGCAGATCGAGAGCACAAGGAGGGAGCTGAGATCTTTCCTGCTCCTCCAGAGGACCCTTTCGCCGGAGCGGGAAGCTGCGGCCAAACAGCTGGCCGCTAGCTATCAACGCGAAACCGGCCATGATCTTCGGCTTCGTGAGGACGGGGCACTCATGCTTCCGCAACCCTACGACCTGTCGGAAACCCTGGCCCAACTCCTCGAACGACAGGGCGGGCTGATTGTCACCTATCTCGGCCAGCAGTCAGCCCAGCATTAACTCAGCCGTCGTAAGCGCGAACCTTCACCCCGTCCAAGAACTCCGGGATCAGGAAGAGCGAGGCGAGCACCACGACAAAAAGAAGGCCGACCAAGATGTACGACAGCACACTCAGCGCCGACCGCTTCTGCTGTCGTGTCCCTTGTTGCACCACTCCACCAACCTAGGCTCGGTCCCAACAATTCTGTGGTTGGCATTTGCGGCGATGCGAAACGGTAAAGCAAAGCCCAGACTCACCAACCCAGAATCAGTCTCCTGACCATGCCAGCAGCTTGCCAGCTGTTGAATCACCGGTATGCGGGTCATAGGTGCCACGACTCAAAAACTGTCGCCGGTCTGAATCGTTTCCCGGCCCGCAGTAGCGACCGTAAATCACGCCTGAGCGGACTCGGATCTCGTAGAGCATTCTTGGCTCATACGGGTCGTTCATCCGCTTCTTCAGGTACCGGGCCCGGCTCGAAAGTCGGCGCCCGAGTGTCTTGTGGTCGATCGGTCGACCGTCGTCAGCGGCACCGGTCTCCCAGGCCGCCGAGTCGTCGTGGAGCACACCCCAGGCCCCGCGGCCTTGTTGGAACATCAGCCGATGGAGATCGACAGCGAGCGCGTCGATTCGGCCATCGGTGCCCCTAGTGAACGTGCTGCGTTTTGGCAGTACCGGTACCGACTTCATCCCAGAAGCCTAGTCTTCGATAGGTACGCAACTGTCCCTTCCTTGACTCGACCCGATTGGTTGCTCTTGAGAATTCCAGCCGATTGGATGGCCGAACTGAGCAGAATTGGAGTCGTTTACCCGCGTGACTTGCGGAGAGGCATAGCCGACGGTCTGGGCTGGGACTCGGTCGAGGTCGACGGCCGGTGGTTTGTGAGGCCCCGAACGAATCCGCCGCTCGGCGACCCGATCAAGCTGCACAAAGTCTGGCACCAGGGCCAATGGCTGGATCGCAGCATCGCGCAAGATGTCCTTTGCATCCGGTCTCCGGCTGAGGTGTTGGGTACACAGGCGCCAACGATCGTTGGCGATGAATTTGACCGTCACAGGTCCCAAGAGTCCCTCAACGGAGAGCTCTCAGCCTTGAGCCTGACGGTGCGGATGGAGGTGCAACAGTCCATTCTTAATTCCACTGAACAGGGTCTCCGGCGCGTTGAGCAACACGCACCCGGCGTAACCGCTTATTTGGTTGAGTGCAGCCCATGGTTTGAACAAGCTCTCGGCGCTGTTCGGATAAACAACCTGGTCCAGCGTTTTGGCTCTACCGGCGTTTGGACGGACGCGGCAAGATTTACCGAAGGTGTCGCCGACGGCGGCTTGGACCCAGTCACGTTCTCGGTGTGGCTATCTCGCCTTGCTCCGTTCGTGGAAGGGGTTGTGCTGACACGCACGCCCCATCTGATGCTGGTTTGCTTCGATCGGCCAGTTCTTGGTGATGGCGGCCGGCGGATGACACCAGACCTACTCAATGCTTCGTCGCTCAGTGATTCGGATGACCCTGGCATAACCGCCCGGTGGATGACGCGGCCCAACACCACCCCCGTTGGGACGCACGCTGGGTTAGCCGCATGGGTTGCTGGGTTATGCGAACTGTTCTCGGTGTTGACCGATCCTCGCTACCACGTTGGCCTCGATGGTTGCATCGACTTTTCACTCCAACACGCGACCTTCATGGATGTTGTCCGCTCGCTCCGCATCGCCCAATCTCTTCAGGTTCTGGGAAGAGCAGATAGGTACGCGCAAAGGTCGCTGGTCTTCGACCTGTTGGACACGCTCCAAGCGCTTTGCGATCGGAACGTGCGAATGGAGAACAATCCAAAGTCCCAGATCTCCCAATGGCTGCGGCCAACCCAACTAGATAGCCGACTGATAAGGGTGCGAAAAGAGCTGGGCCCGCGAAATGATGCTGTCTGGGCACGGCTACGTATGGCTTTAGAGACCTACGACGGTTGCGGTAGCAGCGGCCACTGGGACCCATCTCTGATCAATCCGCAAGGAACAAAGGTGAAAGCTGGCGGGCGGTGGATGCCCCTAGATGATGGTCTCGGCTACTTGGTCCAGACGCTGCGTCACAGCTACACCCACAGCTACACAGCTGCGCTAAATCGCAACGGACGGCGGTCTGGGATCTTCTACGCACATGACGGCGACATCACGTCTTTGTTCGGCTACCTCTCAACCTTGTTCGTCTTCGATCTCGTGGCCAATCCCTTCGAGATCGCCACCACAAACGTGACCGGTCGAGCGCTATCGCTCAAGAGCTTCAACTGATTCCGCCCGACCGGGACTATTGGATGGCGTCGTCGAAGTTGTTCACGACAGCCACTTCGTCGAACTTGTTGTCGACACAGGCGCTGGCTAGTGCTGCAGCTTCCGGCCCGAGGAAGTCTTGGAGCCTGCCGGCGCTGAAATAGCCGCCTGCTCCTGATGCATCATCGCCGATCGCGAGCTCGATGTCGGTAGCCGTGATCACAACCTGTTGAGAGGCATCCCACATTGTGCCGGCTGGCCAGACGATTGGGTATCTCGTTTCACGCTGTCTTGGGACTATGTACAGGCAGTCGCCCTCGAGCTCAAGGGTTCCTTCGATCTCAGCAAGGAGGGCATCCACTTCACCGGGACCAGCCCTCTCTCTGTATCGCAGGACTGGTCCATCGACCGAGGTGTCAGTTAGATCCGGCTCACTTGCGTCGGCAGTGCCGACTTCAGCGGTGATCTCTAGGCGGGTCTCTTCGTATCCATATGAGGTGTTGCCTGGGAGTCGGATGGTGAACCCGTCTCCGATCGCATCGCGATCGATCGCCACGATCGTGGTCCAAGCCACGAGCTCCTCTTCGCACTCGCTCTGGGTCTCGTTGAAGTGGGGTGTGAGAACGTTTGGTTCGGTTTCTCTGAACTCGGTGAAACCGACGGGGCACCCGCCGCCTGGAACCGTGATCGAAACTAAGACCTGGTTTTCGAAGTCGGGGTGGTCGAGATCTGTGACCCCGTTTGATATCGCGCTGCCTACGACGATAATAAGCTCGCCAAGTGTTCTCTCGCTTGTACTGAAGTTCCCATCGATCACAACGGTCGTTGCATTCGACACCCGATCAGCCAGACTCAGGTCCTCCGGCGTTGGGAGGACTCCGCCGGAGAAGATCTCAACTCGGTTCTCTTCGTAGCGACCCGACTCGCTAGACGAGGAGTCATCACCGGGAATTCGCAAGATGAAACTGTCACCTATGGCGTTGCGTTCGATCGCGAGGAGGGTGAACCAGGTAAACCCCGGCAGTGGACAGGCTTCGACTTCGTCGCTCGGGTTCAGTTCTCCAAACTGCGCTGTCAGCACACCGGGTTCGGTTTCAACGAAATCAAGGAACCCTGTTTCGGCACATTCGCCGGTCGGCCCTCCTACGCCGCCTGGCAGCGTGATTGATACAACGACTTGGTTAGCGTGATCAATCTGCGGGAGGTCTGCGGGCAGGCGAGGGCCATCGATTAGGCGTTCGTATTCTTTGGCGTCCTGGGCCACACCGACATCACCTAGTGGTCGATTCGTGGTGCCAAGGCCGATGACAGTGGTTCCGTCAGAGACTGACGTTGCTAGGTCGAGAACTTGGCGTCGATTCTCGTCATAGTTCTCGTTTCCGGGCAGCCGGACAGTGAAGCCCGCGCCGATTACATCGCGATCGATTGCGAGGAGTGCGGTCCAGTTGATTGCTGGCTGTATGCACTCACGGACCGTGTCGTCGAACTGCGGCGTTAGGACTCCGGGCTCGGTCTCGCTGAACTCGACGAACTCTCGGTAGCACCCATCTCCGGGGACGGTAAAGGAGACGACAACTTGTTCTTCGAAGTCGGGTCTTTGGTCAATGGGGGCGGCTAAGCCGCCTCGTCGCCAAATGCGAGCCCTCGCGTGAGTCAGCGCGTCAGAGTTGCGGACGATGATGATGGAGCCCGATGGTCGATTGGTCTCGCCGTAGGTGACGACACTCGTCGCATCTGAGACGTCTCGAGCCAGGTCAGCACGGTTCGGAGCGGTCTCGTTAACCTCGGGAGTCGAAGTGGCTACTTGGTCTCTGTCATCCTGCCGGTCGTCGTTCGACCAGTTGAAGAACGCAAAGAGCACAAGGCCGGCGGCGACGGCCGTTGCGAGCCCTCCGGACCACCAGCTCCGACGCGATGCATCGGCGGTGTCCTGATCAAGCTCAACCGGCTCAGTTGAGTCCGTTGACGTGAGCTCTTCGAAAGTCTTGGCCGGGAGTGCTTCGGCCCGTATTGCAGCCAGCGCCTCGTGCACATGTTCAGCCAGCTCGTCTTCCATGTCATCGGTCTGGTCCGTCATTGGATGGCCTCCCGCAGTTTGGCTCGGGCTCGTGCGAGGTGACTTCGCACGGTGCCGTCACTTATGTCGAGGCGATCAGCAATCATCGCCGGCGTCAGGTCTTCCCAGTAGGTGAGGTGTACAGCTGCGCGCTGTTGCACCGTGAGTTCCGCCATTGCCTCAATCATCGGTCCGACCTCACTCGGCTGCTCGGGTGGACCTGCGCCGCCTGATTGGGTCGAGACGGTTCTCTTCGAGGCCAAATGGAAGGCTTGGTCGCGGACTCTTCGCCGATCGAGGGTTCTCCAGTGCTTCGCGCTGGCATTGGCCACGGCCCGGTAGAGGTAGGCACGCAAATCCTCAATGGCGCTATCGCCGTCGGAGCGCTGTCGACAACTCTGGATGACACTGAGTAAGGCAGATGACAGGACGTCGTCGGCGTCAGATGGTCCGACTTGGGACGCGGCAAAGTGCGTAAGGGCAGCGCTGTGCTCCCGATAGCACTCAGCAATCTCAGCTTCGTCCACACATACAGGATCCCGCAGATGCCCGTCCCGGGTTACGACCCGGCAAAATTCCTTTCAAAAAATCCCCGCGGCTCGATACAAATACCGATCGCCGCGGAGATCCGGGCCCTGCCCCCCACCCCTAGCCAATCTCCAGGACACACTGAGGACACAAGACACTGCGAATGAGCGCGAAACACTGTGACCCAGTGCGAGCTGAAACCCTTGGTTTCACTGGCAAGAAGGGGGAGTCGCCAGTTAGGGCTTGAAGCCGCAATCGCCTTCACACGGCAGAGGTCACAAGTTCAAGTCTTGTATCGCCCACCATTAGAGCCTTACTAGAACCCCGACACTCCCCGATTCAGTTCTGATTTCTGATCTTGCTGGTTGAGTGTTTGAGCGGGTGTGAGTTTGGGTGCTGG
>Ga0114957_1005849_pt1 | contig 10042 bp, 4 predicted proteins | sample BantaG_FD_87175 | JGI IMG/M metagenome (GOLD analysis project Ga0114957, IMG submission 87175) | Marine algal microbial communities from Bantry Bay, Ireland - BantryBay_4 metaG | ecosystem: Host-associated > Algae > Red algae > Unclassified | place: Bantry Bay, Ireland | collected 2014-11-21 | reverse complement strand
CGGCGGCGCCGGCGGCCACGCCGGCGTCCCGCGGCGGCGTCGAGCGCGTCGGCTGGTTCAACCGCCCGTCCGTGCAAATGTGCAAGGTCAGCACCTGCGTGCGGCGGGGCGGCGCCAAGGCGTGCTGGTTCCGCAACTGGATGGACTGCGCCGAGTTTGCGACGCGCATCCCGTGCGCGGTCAACACGTTTTGTGCGGCCGGCGTCCCGGCGGCGCCCGTGTGTGGGAGCAACGGCGTGACGTACAACACCGAGTGTTTGCTCGACGTGGCGTCGTGCCAGGCGGGCTTTTCGATTTCGGTCGCGTCGTGGACCGCGTGCTAGGGGGGGGTGGGCGCCCCTTTTGTCGGGCTTGGGGCTCCGTGCGGCGGTGTTTGGGGGGGTCGGATGGGGTCGGCTCGGGGCCTCTTTAACATGAATCGGTTTTCGTCCGCTTTTGATGTTGCACATGTTGCTCCTCTTGGTGCGTCAACGGGGCGTCGAGCCTGCGGCGCTCGGGGCGTGATGAGCCAGTCGCACGGAGCTCGCCAAGCATGCTCCGCGTGCAAACGCGCAGACCGCGCATGTCGACGACGTGGGCGTGGGCGTCGCGCTTTTCAACCAATGGGAGCACCAAAGGTCAAGAGTGGGGGTGGGCCCACAATGTCAATCGGTCGACGGGCAGGAGGCGCGCTGCTATGAGATCCCGTCCGTCCCGAAATGGTGAAGTGGGCCCACGATGGACGTCTTTGCCAGTTCCGCGTGGCGGCTAGGTTGGTGCCGCAGCCTTTCTTCGCTAGTCTCTCAGCACCGGAACGCCATTGGCACCAGCACCCCGGTCCCCACACCCCTTTCTCCCAGACCGTGTTGATTGTCACATGAACGGAGTGTACCCTTGACGCTACATACCCCCCCGCGCCAGGCCCCTCCATTGCCCACCCGCCTCTGCTGCCCCCCCCCCCCGTCTACTCACTCCCCACCGCTCTACGTCCGTGATCCGCTCTTCAAGCGCTCCGCGCGGTGGCCAACTGGTAGCTCGCCAACGGTGACACATCCCCCGCCGGTCCCACCAGCGGCACCTTGGAAGTTGGTGACAGCGAAAAGGAGCCAGTGAACAACCGTAGCAGTCGATTGTGCTCGTCGACAAAGAACAGTTCCGGCCCAGGAGATGATGACGGGCCCGTCATGGACGGGGAGCGGCGGGCACGGCGGGGGCCGTCCGCCTCCTCGAGCGGCGTCGTGCTGCCACTCGGCGCAGCGGCGGCAGTCGTGTCGTCACCCGACGCCTTGCCGCCCCCGGTCTCTTCCTCCCCGCTGCCGTCCCCGTCCGCCTCCTCCCCCGTGTCGGTCAGCAGCGTGTACACGTCGCTCCACCAGCGCACGCGCGCGTTGATCAGATAGTTGGAGATTTGGAGGACCGTCAACCCCGTCATCGCGGACAGCGCCTGCTTCTCCGTCCGGCTCGCGTACGGGTGCTCAATGTGGTCGAGCAGCCAACACTTGAGTTGACCGGCGACATGCGCATCGAGGCCGCCGCGGCGGACGCCGCCTTTAGGGCGGCTGCGGCGGCCCGAGCGGGCGGGCGCCGCCCCAGTCGCGGCGGCATGCGTCGCGCCCGCGGCGGCAGCCGCCGCTGCGGCGCCGAGGAAGAAGCGTCCGACCCGTGCGTACGCCGCGTACTTGTCGAGCACCCGCTGCCGGGCGGCGGCAAACCGCGACGTGATCCACCGTCGGCGGCTCGTTACTTCGGCCGGGGGCACAAATCGGTACGCGCGCTGGGACAACTCCTCAAGCGCCGCTGCCGCGCAATAGGCGCCATACGTGGCGCGGATGGCGCCGAGCTGCCGCGCCGCGGTGGAGAGGAGGGTGACCTTTTCCGACGCGAGGATCGTCGCGAGGCTGTCGGCCAATTGCATGAGGTCGGCCTCGTCCGAGGGGGGGAAAGCCCTGTCGCCGCCGTCGGAGGGGGTGGTGTTGGCGGCCGGCGACACGGCGGCGGGCGGCGGCGGGCGCATGGGCAGGCCGCTAAATTGCCGCCACGCGTCGGTTAGTGCGCAGTTGTGGATGACCGCCTCAGCGTCGCGGGCGGCGGTGACGAGCTGTGGGGAGAAGGGGTTGAGTGGAGGTAGGTTTGGCGACGCCGGCGCTGCTTCTTGGGGTGGCTGCCAGAGCGATTTGGAGCTGGCGGTGCCAGACGAGGCTGGTGCTGAAGCTGCGCTGGCGACTGCCTTGCCCTTGACGGCTGTCGTCTGCTGGCGGGGCGACGGTGCGCGTCGGACTGCCTTGTCGGCCTTGCGTGCCTTCTTGGTGGGCCGCTGCCGAGGCGCGTCCGTCGGCGCCGCCGGCCGCCGGCGGGGCGGCACAGCGCAGGGAAGGGCAGAGTCGACTCTCCACGGCACTGGCGCCGGCAGCGCGCGACCGCGCTCGTGGTCACTGCTGCCATCGAGCGGGGCAGCGCGCGCGTCTGCCACCACCACGTGCGTCCGGAGGCCAACCGGACCCGGACGTGGCGTGCTAGCTCGTCCTGTCGGCCGTACCACTGGCGGCAGCGTCGGCTGCAGCGGCGGGAGGGAGAGCGGGTGCGGCGCCCTACCCCGAACCCCCCCGGCGCCCATGGGCGTCGTCGGTAGAGAGCCTGGAAGGGAGTCGACGGGCGACAGCGGGTGGAGGCTCGACCAGAACGCCCCGTCGGCGCGCCCTCCCAGCGGCGGCAGGGTCAAGGCGGCCGAGACCCCCGCCGTGCCGACCGTGGGTGCCCCCGGTCGGGGTGCTGGCGGTGGCCGCCACTCGCCCACGGCCACCCGGGATGGACGTCCATAGCCACAACGCAAGGGGGGGAGGCTTGGTGGCTGTGGGCAGCCAGGGAGGACGCCCGGCCCACCGCTGGCCAACACGGGGGGCGTCATCGGGGACACGTTCGTGGGGGACGCTGGTAGCCCAACGTCGTGGACGGCACGTAGTGGTGTGACGCCTGAGCCCCACAGCGGCGGCACAGCAGCAATGGCCGACGGGTAGGCCGGCGGCGCGCACCAGGGGTGCATGCGCTCGGCAGCGGGCCAGCTGTAGGGGCGGTGGCGGACGGTGGGCTCCATCCAAAAGATGCCGGGGGGCGGGGGTAGGGAGGGATGCTGCAAGGAAAAACACACTGCCAAGCAAGTCGATGCGGGTTGTGGGGGGCTCACCGACGGTGAAGTGTGAAGGCATCTACTCGGCCGCTCAACGATGTGTGGCCGGCCAGGAGTGCGACCTTTAAGGGCCGGCGGGGTGCACCCCAGACCGTCCTCGCGCCGGTGGACGACCGCAGCCTGCCGCACGCCCGCCCGGCTGGCAGCAACAAGGCGGGCTGCAGTCACGGGCGCAGCCCGTCCGCAGGCACCCCGACCACCACCACCCACCTGTGGCGGAAGCCGCATGCGCGGTGGCGCGCTCGCCAGCCGATTGTGTCCACCCCGACACCCACCCACCCGGAGTGTCATGTGGGCCGGGCGCGCCGGACGCGCAGCCAGCGGGAGGAGGCGCTTACCACCGCCGCGCACGCGGTGAGCCGTGGCACCCGCCACGACTCGTTGGACTGCGGTCCATATCGACGGCACCAGCGGCCAACCTTGCCGCCCGTTTCACGCGCCCGGTCAGACGGGTGGCGGTGCTGGGCGCCAAACCACTGGGCCTGAGCGGTGGTGCGCCAGTGACCTGGCCGTCGGGCCACTGTCCCGACCGCGCAGCCGTCGACTGGCACACCTTTGGCGGGGGTGCGGCGTGGGGAGGCGCGGCGGGCGATTGGCGCGCCCGCGCTGCGCCGCCCCGCAGCTCTTTCCGCGCGGGGTGACCCCCGCGCGGGGCTTCGCGATGGCCACCGGCGGGCGGGGAGGTCGGCGCGGCGGGCGGGCGTGTCCGATGCTCGCCCTGGGGGCGACGAGTTTGTCCACGTCGTGAAGACACTACCGCGGACCACCGGGCGGGCGGGCGACGACGGGCAGGGTGCCTGGGGTGGCCTGTACCAATTAGACGGATCGGCGCGGCCCCCCGTGCTCGTCGCCCCCCGCGTTATGTCGCGGCATCCAGAAAGCGTGACGCCGCGTCAAGAGTTGACCGGCCCCGATCCCAATTTGACTGGCACGCCACGCGCCCGCGGGCGCCCGTTGGCACGCGTCGCCGCGCTCGGCGGTCGATATGGTCGACGCGGTGGCGGGAAATCGCGTCACGGCCTTCAAGGAACGAGTCACTTCGGCCTGCGGCATGGCGGGAGGGCAGCTGGACTGACATCTGGTGCCGCGCGCGAGGCGTTCAGCGGGGCAGCCGCTGGCGTGCGCGGCGCCACGTAGCTGCGGCCGCAGCTGACGGGCCGCCTCGACCATACACGCCCACCGTCGGGGCGCCATGAGGGGAGGCGCGGGCGCCACCGTGGGGTCGGGCCCCCGAACTGGGGGCGGGCCCACGGCGGTATCGCCTGTGAGAGGCCCTGTTGAGGCGTTGCCCCCGCGCCCGGCGCGGCACCGCACCGCACAACACAGCGGCCGGGCGGGACTGGCAGGCCACGGCCCGCACGTCACAAGCGACCGGCGGGTCGCGCCGCCATCGACGTGAGATGGGTCTGGCGGCGATGGACCCCCCTCCGACGGAGACACGAGGCGCCAGTAAGACCACCACGCAGTCGAAAAAAGGAAGGCCGGCCACGGGGTGGCCCCCGAGTGGGCCTGTGCGGGCGCGCATCGTCGCCTTCACCGGGCTCACCGGCCGCGCTGGGTTGGGAACGCCGTTGGGGTGGCCACGCGTGGCGGCACCGTATTGAGCAGTCTCAATCGAAAAAACCAGGACCAGTAAACAAATACCCAACTTGAAAGAAAATGCAAGCGCACTGGTGCAGGGCGTCACCAGGGCGTCATTTGGGCGTCGCGCGCCCCCAACTCAAAATGGCGTCAGCAAGGCGTCGCCAAGAGAAAGTTTTCATGGCGGTCTACATGATTCAGCAGGTGGCGGCTGTGCACCTTGGTTGGGGACAACCCAGTCTTGGCACAGAAAATGACATATGAGTGCACAGTATGGGTGCCACTTTAATCATCATGTGAATACTGAGGGTGCTACTTGGGGCGTCGCAACGGCGTTTTGGCTGCCGAATGGGGCGTCAGTAAGGCGTCTTATCCGTCGAGCGCTCCTGACGCCCCCGAAATATTGCTGTCTTCCCAATTTTGGCCGATGAGGTCGAAGTCAAGACAGTCAACTGCCCATTGGTCGACCCACTTTATCCGGCTGGGTAGATGGCTGAGAAACTGTTTCACGCAGTTGATCACCCCTCTTGACATCGACAGCATCGGCCAAAATTGGAAAGACAGCAATAGGGGCGTCGTGTGCAACTCTACTGGTGCAAGAGCACTGGAGCCTTGGCTGTATTGTTCAAAGTAAGTAAAACAACCCTATCGTGCAACTGGAGAACCGCAGATCTCCACGGAAACGACAACCCTCGGTTGGTATTCTCCCCGCGTGCGACAACCCTCGATTGGTATATGTTGTGCTGCGGCTCCCGCACTTCTTGCCGACTTCATGATGTTCCTTGCCCTCTCTTGTCGTACGTCTGCAGCGGTCGGCTCCTCTCTGTGACCAACAATACACAACGTCTTCCAGCAGAGGGAATAAATTGTAATAGTGTGCGCACCCTGTCCACAGCAACAGAGGGAAACAAATCACACAACTCCTCCACTACCGACGAATCCCACGGGTACTCCGTTGGAACCGGTCGTACAAGCTGGTCGTCACGTGGTCGTTGGCCAACTCGATCAGCCCCGCAAACTTGTGGGCACGGTCCCGCCGTGACAGGTTGACCGCAAACCGCTCCCGGAGGCCGTCGAGCACGTACTCGCGGCCGTGGAGGAAGCACGGCATGCCCTCGTTGCCCGAGTACATGGTGTCGATCATGAGCATGATTTTGTTAGCATTGCGGCAGGCCTCCACGTATCCCTGTAGGCACAGCTTGCGGAAGTACTTGAAGTAGCCGCTCTTGACGCCGCCCATGACAGCGACCATCTCGCGCGTGAGCTTGAACGGGGACCGCTCAAACTCAATGTTACCGCCGGGCGAGTTGGAGAGCAAGAACCCAAAGTCAATGTGCACCAGGTGGCCATCCGCGTCCAGCAGCAGGTTGCCATTGTGCCGGTCCTTCATCTGCAGCAGGTAGGTCACCACTGAGTAGCCGGCCATCGACGCGCAGAAGTTGCGGACGGCTTTCTTGAACGGCGCCGAGCCACGCCCCCCAAACTTGCGCACGAAGAAGTCCTCGAGCGTCACCACGCCCGCCTTCTTAATGCCGTCAATGCTCTTAGCATCCGTCACCGTCTCAATCAACCCCGAGTCCTGCGACGTGGCCAGGATGTTGTACGGCCGCAGCCACAGAGGCAGGTCCGCTGCCGAGAAGATGTGGGCAAACTCGGCGATGAGCCGCTGTGCAAACATCTCCTGTCGCAGCTGATCCCGCGCCTTGACGATCACCGACGTTAACCGCCAGCGTGGCAGGTGGCCATAGGGAGAGATGGCGCGCAGGCGCTCGCACTTTTGGGCCCACGGCTCGCCCATGGCCTTGAGCAGCTCCTCGTCTGGAGGACGCCGGTCTGACTCAGCGGCGGGGTCCCCATCGGCAAAGGCTTCGAGGAAGGCCACGTCGGACGCATCATGGAGGGTGGGTGTCCGCGGCGGCCGAGCAGCGCCTGGGTCCGACGGTGACGGTGGCACACCCACTGGTACGCTCACCGACGAGTTCATCCGGGGCATGAAGGTAAACGCGGTCTGCGGGGCGCCGGCGGCAGAACCCGCCGGCGGGGTGCCCGCGGAAACCGACGGATTGCCGGCAAGGGACAAGGCCGGCGGCCCCGCCCCGTCCGCCACCGTCGCCGCAGACGGGGGCAGTGGGGACATCCCCCCTTCTGCAGCGGCCGATGACGCGACGGGCAGGCTGCGATTCGACACGACCGCCACCGACGAGCGGCGGCGATGGAGGCCCCCTTTCCTCATTACTGGCGAGGCCGGCGGCGATGGCGGGCGGGGTGGTGGCTCCGCGTCTTGCACCTCCACGACGAGCAGGTACGGCGCACGCTCCTTCGTCGAAAAGACGTGCGCCTCGTCCGGCACGACGCGCAACACCCGGTGCGGCGCCGAGTCCGTCGGAATGTACACACCCGCGGGGATGTGGTCGTTGAGCTTGTCGAGCTCGCGTCGCAGCACGTCCCTCCGCTCGTCGGGTCCAATTGTGAAGAGGCCGTACGATATGTCGGTGAGGCACTTGATCATATCGAGTTCGGCGTGGAACATGTTGGCTCGCTCTTTGCGGAGGACCATCCACTGCCGGAGGCTGGCGGCGTCGCCGTTGCGGAGGTGGGGGAACTGCACGTCTAGGTTGGCCTGCCCATCGCCAGTCGTGTCGAGCGACACGACCGCCGACGACGCGGTGACGACGCTGTCCGCGGTGGCGGGCAGCGCGGGGCCGACAGCAGCGGCGGTGGCACCTGTGCCGGTGGGGGAGGGGGGGGGTTGCGGGATCGCCCCGCCTGCAACCGCCGGCGCCGAGGCCGTGGCCACGACGGCGGCGGCGGCGCCAACGACAGCGGGGTGTGTGGCGGAGGCGGTAGGCTCTGGTGGTACCGCCGGCACGGCCGACTCGGTCAAAGGTGAGCCGCCGAGCTCCTGCACGTCCAACCCGCCGATCGCGTCCGAGGAGCCCAGCCGCGGCGCCGCGATGCGGGTTTGGCGGAAGAGGTTGCCCGGGTCCCGGTTCATCATCACGACCGACTCCATCGACAGGAGTAGCGTCATGGTGCGGTGGTACTTCTCCGGCGGCCCGAGGAAGAGGCTCGACGTGAGGAACCAGCTGCAGGCCAGCGCCAAGTGTACATCGTGCAGGCACCGCTCAAAGATGAAGGACTCGAGTTTGGACTCGAGCGCAGTCCGTACGAGCATCTGCGCCGAGTTGAGTGACGGCAGTGGCGGTGACGAAGCGGACGTTGCCGAGCTCGTCCGGCTGATCCCCGTCGTTGTTGCGAGCGTGCCAATGCCGTTGCTCAACGCCTGCGCCGACGAGGAGGCGCCAAAAAAGCGCGACGGTGACGCAGACGGGAGCGACCCGGTCAGCCGCGAACCCGACGACAAGCCGTACAGCAGCGTATTCAGGAGCAGCGGCAGCAGATGCGACACGGAAGACGCCGAGAGACCCCGCAGGTCCGCGTCGAAGTCCGCGTCCGCGTCACCGTCGGCGTAAATTTTGGCGAGCACCACAAACTCCAAGTCGTCGACCAGCGGCACCGCGGAGCGGCTGCGCCTGTCCAACCGCTCCTTGAGCAGCTTCCGCAGCTTGTCCTTGGTAGCCTCCCGCGTCAGCGGTTGCGCCTTGGCAAACAGGTGCACCGGGACGGTAGGGGTGGCGGGGACGACACCCATTCCGGGCGTTGTGGCCGCAGCGACGCCATCCCCACCCGCTGCCGTCGGCCCCGCGGGCGGCCGTGCCGCCGATGGCATCACCGGCAACGTGGACAGCACCCCCGGCGGCAGCGAAGGCGGCGCATCATCCCAATCGTCATGCCGCCCGGCCGAGTGGCGCCCAAAACATGCCGCTAGCAGGCCCATCGCAAGCGTCCCCCTCCCCACAAAACGCCCAGGTGCTCAAGCAATTGCCCTCACGACCGCACCCCCCCCCCACCCGCCCCCCTTCAACACGCCCCTCCCAGCACAACCGCCGGGGGCAGTGTAAGGTGATAAGCGCTACCACCGGCACCACCGCAGAAGTGCGGTGTTCCGGCCGCGTTCAAGGGTGAGGCGCCCGCCTCCACCACCGCGCACACGCCTCGTGTCTGCGGCGCCCGCACGCCCACCGTCGGAGCAGCGGGCGGGCGGTTGCCGTACGCGCGCCACAAGTGGGGGGTCGCGCGGCGCCCACACCGCCACGCGATGGGAGTCTGCGGGGGGACCGGTGCCGCCGCGCAGCGGTTGCAGACATCAGCGGCCTCGTGACACATTGATGGGGGGGTGGGCCGACAAGGCTCGCTGGGACACAGACGTTTCTCCGTCTGTCGAGCGTGTGAGCGGCCCGCTTGACGTGGTTGGGGCTGGCGGTGCACGCAGCAGGGGCGCCAAGCCGCCTCAATTGGGCCGACTGTGTGCTGCTTTCACCAGCGTGCAGCGTCACTGTTGAGGATTTTTGGTTCTCAGTGCTTGTCAGGTAGTACTTAAGAGGAATTCACCAATCAGAAGACGTAGATGCTGATGATTCGCGGGAAATAATGGAGGAAGTCGAACTATTTCTTTTGAAACGTGTCGCAAATTACCAGCAGCAAAATGTCGCTCAAACAACCAAGGGGCTGGTTTGCTGTTGAGCTTCACAGTGTTGGGGAGCCTCGGGTGGGGCGGCTGCGTGCTGGAGCCGTGGGTGACTGCAGCCACTGCGTGACCGCCTTTTATGCGCGGGCGGCCAAGGTTGTTTGTACTCTCCGCTGTGACAGCCAGCAAACGGCTCACCTCTTTCCCATCAGCCCTCAGAGTCCTACCTTCTCGCCATCCATGTCCTTCCCCTGTTGCCCACTTCTCTTCATCGTCACCTCTTTCGCCTCAACCGTCCCCCTTCGTTGCCCCCTCACCGTCCTCCCCCACCTCTGACGCCATCGTCCTCCACACGCGTCATACCACCCTCCCTCGTCCTCACCCCGCCGTCCCCGGCGGGGGTGGCATCGTCACCAGCGGCGTCCGCACCGACACATATGGCAGCAGCTCCCCCCCCGCCCCCGTCGGCGCCGCCGCCGCGGGCACCTGGTACGTCGGCACCCGCCGCTCCCAGTCGAGGACGTACCCGCCCTTGCGGGTGTGGCGGCCGAGCCGCCGTGCGCCGACGCCCTTGTAGTAGCCGATGGGGCCGTGTTTGGGGTGGAGCCAGGGGGACTTCTTGCGCGCCAGGCCTTGGCCACCACGTGTGGCCGCCGCGGCCAGCGCACGGGCGAGGGGGCCCATCGGGGGCGCGTGGCGGGGGCAGGGGGGGGGGGGGGGGGCCCGGGGGGGGGGGGCGCGGGGGGGAGGAGAACCACCCCCGCCCGGGG
>Ga0114957_1005848_pt1 | contig 10043 bp, 6 predicted proteins | sample BantaG_FD_87175 | JGI IMG/M metagenome (GOLD analysis project Ga0114957, IMG submission 87175) | Marine algal microbial communities from Bantry Bay, Ireland - BantryBay_4 metaG | ecosystem: Host-associated > Algae > Red algae > Unclassified | place: Bantry Bay, Ireland | collected 2014-11-21 | reverse complement strand
GGGGTGTGCGGCTTGCATTGCGTTGTCCATGGTCCACGAACCGTATGGTTCGGGGAGGGGGGGCCGTAGGCTGGGGAGCGGGGCGGGTGCACGCCACCGCGTGCAGCTCTCGGCTACGCGGTGCTGTAGGTGGGGAGGAGACACTGCACGTCGTGCGGCACAGAATTACAAACACCAAGGCCGACGCGTGATGGGCGGACCTAAGCGCCTGTGGCGACCGCCGCCGTCGAGCTGTTTCGACCACAGACTCGAATGTCAGTGTGGAACGCTCCTAGGCGTGAAAACGTGGCATGAAACACCAATAACCATCAATTGAGGGGGCCACAAGGCTTGAAACACATTTGGGACCGATTCATGGACGCGAACTGTCCCGAACGCCTCTCTTGCGACGTGGCCTCGACTCGGATATTTGGCCAATGGGATGTCGATATGGCGGTTCAGCGTTCGGACGTTCGGGGCGTTCGGCGTGGTGTAGAATGACCCTCAGAGCACAACCACTAACGTCGATTTTTTCTGCATACGAACCTCAATTCAGGTGCAACGTGTGACTCTCTGAGTGGTGGGAGAACATATGTGAAGGCTGTTCGAAGATCTCAGGCCGATCGGGACCCCGGGCCGAGGGGACTTACCTCAACACGGGGGCTACATATTTTTCAACGAGGCAGACTGGAGCTTGGCATGGGTGGGAGAAATCGTTCACATACAACCTGCGAACAGAGGTGAAGGGGCTGGAGGAGGACAGAAGAGTCGGAATCAGCCCGGCTGCTGTCAAAACGGCGACAGTTGACTGGAGAGACAGGCACGCCCGCGTCGGGAGGTGGTGGGATACCGTGACACGCAGCATATTCAGAGATACATTCAGAGCTGTCACACGCAGATATATTGATTTAGAGACAAATTGGGACGACGCGTGGCACCTGCCACGTCCGAAGAGACCCCGCACGGAGAATTTGTCTTCTGTGGCGAGGACAGTGCCTTGCTGTCGCCGAGTCCCGCACGCGCGTGCTCTCTGACGCACGCGACGTTGGCGGCGACTGGAGCCTCCATCCCGTCAGAAAAGGAGGCACGGCACGCCTCTAGAAGGTCGAGCGGGGATCAGTACCCCGCTCGAAGGTGGTCTCTTGCGCTTCGAGTTTTGCAGCTGTCAGGCATCGCCTGGCGAGGGGCCTGACGATCGAGATTTTGAGCACCCCTGCAGCCACGTGAGGCTGAAATCTCGCAACTCGGCACATGGTTGGCTGTGCCACGGTCGCCGGAAGCCGTCCTGCACGCCGCCCGGGAGAGAAAGGATTGCACCGGGTTCTGGGAAGCTCCTTGCTCGACGCAGGCTCCTGGCCGGCCCACCCGCCCCCGCTCGCCCAACTCTGCCGCCGAACCGCCTTGGCGGTGTCCGTTCCAGCGAGAGTGACGGAGGCCCGTTGGAGTCGCCGTGGGCGGTGGTTTCCCGCCCGACACTGGTGGGTTGCCGCTGGTGGGTGGCTGTTGCTGGGTTCGCATCGCCGGGCTGGCGCTGATGGGCCCGCCAGGCGCTGCTTCTCAGCCACTTTTTTCCTGCGGGCCGCTTCGGTGCGTTGCTGGGCGTTTCTGGGCGCTGCTGGGTGTTGTTGCTTGACGCTGACAGGCGTTGTCGGGCGTTGCCGGGCGTCGCCGTTGTCCTACGGGCTCGGTTGTGTGGCGGGCGTGACCGCCTTTGGGTGCTGCTGGGCGTTGCTGGCTGCTGCTGGCTGCTGTTTCCGGGCAGTGCCGGGCGTTTCCGGGCGCCGCCGGGCGTCACCTTCGCCCAGTGGGCTCGGCTGTGCGGCGGGGCTGGCCGTCTCTGGGGGCTCCTGGGCGTTTCTGCGTGCTCTTTGGGCGGGCTGGGTGGTTCTCGGGCGGGCTGGGCGGACTAGGCGGGTCGGACGGGTTGAGTGGGCTGGGCGTGCATGCAGGGGGGGTGGCGCGGGGCGCCTCCCGCCTATATAAGCAAGAGGCAGAGGCGCCGGGGGCAGCGTCACCTTCGCTCGGTGTGTCACCAGGCGTTGGGGTCGCCGCAGCACCCGCTTTGCCACTGGACTTGCCCCTGCCCTTGGGCTGCACGTTCTCCTTCCCGGCAGCGGCGGCGTACACCGCCGCCGCTCGCCGGGGGAGTGTGGTCTGGGCGGCACTCCCCGGCGACAGCCTCGTACCCGTTCTCTCCTTTTTCCCGACCCCCGCTTCGATCGTCACCCCCCCCGCGCCGTTATCGCCCGTGGACTTCACCCCCTCAAGAAGACGTCGTGCCAGGGCCCCTGCGAGCGCCGAGCGTCCGGCACTGGGCGGGACGCTGTGGCCGGCGCGGCCGAGCCGGGCCGGGACGGCAGCCGAGCCCCCCCCCCCGCCGACCTGCCGGCTGGGGGTACCCGACGGCGCCCCCGCCAAGCTCCAAGTGCTCCCAGCTGGCGGCGGGGCAGGTGTAGGTGGGGACCAGCGTGGAGGCGTCGACATCGTGGCGGCAAGGACCGGCGGTCCCATGGGGGGGCGCAAGCGCACCTACACCGAGGCGATGCTTGCCGCAGCCACTGCAGCCCTCGAGGACGCCGACCGAGACGGGGTCAGCAGGCCCGAGCCTGACGCCAGGGCCCGTGCAGTCCCCGTACGCGCACGGCGGTCGGCGCGCCGAGCCGCCGCGTCTCCTGCTGCTGCCGCCACCGCCGCTGCTGTTGCCGCTCCTGGCGCCACTTCGGGGTCCTGCGGCACTGCCGGCACGGCAGACTCTGACCCGGGCGGCAGCCGCCGCCGTTCCACCCGCCTCGACGCCGCCCGACTCGACACCGCCCACCTCGGCACCGCCCGCTCTGGACACGACGGTGGCGGCGGCGGGCGCGGCGACGTCGGGCGCGACGACGTCGTGTGCGGCGACGTCGTGCGTGGCGACGGCGGGCGCAACGAAGTCGGTCGCGGCCCAGGCGGGCGCGGCGATCGTCACGAGGACGACAGAGCCGCTGTCGGGCGTCGTCGCGTCACTTTTGACGGCGTGCACGGCGACGATGTCGACGGCGACGGCGGCATCGCTGGGCGCGGCGCCCTCCCCCTCCCTCAACCCACCTCCACGACCGCTGGCGTAGCCGAGTCCAGCGCCGAGTACGCTTCCTCTCGGTCCGCGATGATGGCTCGGTCGGCGGTGGACGAGTCCTCGGGGACGAGTGCCGCGGACAACGGGTTTTTCGGTGATGAGATCCGTCCCCTGCGCCGGGCCGCGTCTTGCCGCGGCGCCCACGCTGGCGACGTCATCGGCCAGCAGTCGCAGGAGCGTGATGAGCGCATCAAGCGCATTGAGCGGGCGGAGCAGATGGAGGTCGACGCCGCGTTGGCCGCGTCCCGCGCGGTCGCGGCCACCGAGGCGGCCGCGCGGATGGCGGAATCGATGGAGGTGGACGCGGAGGCGCGCGGGTACATGGACGTGGGGGAGCTGATGGTCGACGACGTCGCGTCGGCGCCGGCCCCGGCGGCTGCAGCGGAGCCTGGGAGGGAGGCACCAATGGACTTGGACGCCGCCGTCGAGTTGCCGAGAGCGCAGCTCCAGGCATGGCTGGCGCGCACGCGCGCAAGCCGCGAGCGGGCGTCGCGGGTGCACAGTCCCACCGGGGGCGGCGCGAGCGAATCACCGCCCGTCGACGACGCCGTCGAGTCCCTGCCTCCCGCCAATGAGGCCGGGAGGTCCCCGTACCAGGAGTGGCTGGCGGCGCGGCGCGTTGCCGGGGGCGGTGCGGCGGCAGGTCGGGACGAGGGGAGCCTCCGCGGACGCTCTCGCGGACGGAACGGCCGAGGGGGCGCCATCCGCTCTGGTGCAGGTCATGGCGCCGCAGTAGAGGATGATGGCGCCTCCGGCCGAGGGCGCGGACGTTCGTGGTCCCACGCGGAGAAGATGGCGCTGTGCCGGGCGTGGCTGGCGGTGAGTCGGGACCCTATCATCGGGACGGACCAGACCAGCGGCGAGTTCTATGCGGCGGTCGTCGAGGCGTACCGCCGCGGCTTCGACTTGCCGGCGGGGTGGCTGCCGCGGTCGGCCGCCGCCATCGTCCGGTTTATGCGGTACACCCTGTTTAAGAACGTGCAGCTGTTTGCGGCCGTTTATGCGCGGGTGCACCGCCGCAACCTGACGGGCCACCTGTCGGAGGAGGATGTTATCCGTGCCGCGGAGGCCGAGCTCGACGCAGGCGACGCGTACGAGGCGGCACGGGCCAACCCTGACCATGACCCGGAGGAGCCGGAGCCGCAGGGGCGGGCGCGCGGGCGCGGGTTCCACGCCGCCGACTGGATTCCGGGCTGGCGTATCCTCCGCTCGTCGGACAAGTTCGGTGGCGCGGCCGCAGCGGCCGCCGCCACCTCCACGCCGCCGCCGCGTGGTCGTGGACCAACGTCGGCGTCGGCACGCGTGCGCGAGCACCGCGACTCGGGCACCGGTGAGGGCGCCGAGGAGGAAGATGATGATGAGCAGGAGGAGCGTTGTGGAGACGGCGGCCGAGGGCCGTGGCGGGCACCCCAGTGGGAAGCCATCCCTATCGGCACCAAGCGGGCCAAGGCGACCCGTTCAGTAGAGCTTTCTATGCAGCGGGACTGCGCGTCGATGGCGCGCACGCTCGGGTCCCTGGCTGAGGCGGCCAACGACCGCGTCGACCAGTCTTTCTACTTCTCCCGCTGGATGCGGGACTCGGAAGACACCCGGCTGTGGGTGGCGGCGGAGTCGCAGCGCCGCATGCTGCGCGCCAAGCAGCGGCTGCTTGGCGCCGAGGCGGCCGAGGCGCGGCGGGCACGCGTTAACAACGTCAACAACCGTGCGGTGGCCTCGGCCGAGCCGCGCCGCGTCGCACACCCTAACAACTGTTCAGAAGACTCCAACGCGGCCTCGGCCGCGCGACGCCGGTACATGCCGGGGCGGGTGGCTTCACCATCGCAAACGCCGTCGGCAACCATGGCGTCGGCGCGCGCCTCAGCAGCGGCGGCTTCGACGCGGGCGACAACAGGGTCATCGTTGCGGGCACCGATGCCAATGCTGCCGCCGCCGGTGCCGCAAGCGCCGGCGCCGGCGCCGCCGCCGCCTCCGCCGCTTCCTCCCCCGCCGTCGCCGCAGCCAGCCCTACCGCCGACGCTGTCAACCGGACGTGCGCGTCCCGCTGCTGGCGCGACACCGGCTGGTCCTCTGCTTCGCGTGCCCCGCCCACCGCGCCCGCTTGAGCACGTCGTCGTGCTGCCGCCGCTCGTGTCACCGGCGGCCACGCCGGTAATCTGCATCAGCAGCGGCACCTCGTCGGTGGTGGAGCCACGTCCTGGCGTCGCCGCTGTGATAAACATCAGCAGCGACGACTCGGCGGGACGGGGCGCCCGCATGCCGGTCGCCTCGCGACCGGAGATGGACGGCCACGTTGCAGCAGACGCGGACGGCGACGCGCGCGAGGCTGCCAAGCGCATCGTCGACGCCAAGCGCGGCGCCAACGCGCAGGCCACCAAGCTCCGTAACTACCTCTGTTCTGGCCCGCTGACTAGCGGGCCGGGCGGTGCCGCCATCAAGGGCCGCGTGCCGCCGTCGCGCTGCCGCGGGCCTGCCGACGAGGACTACGACCGGGACGTGCCCGACATCGACGACGAGTTGTCGGGCTTGGCGCTGGGTGACGCCGGGCAGGAGGACGACGGGACAGGAGCGTTTTGATCTGCGCAGATGTCCTCGTACGGATTGGCGCGCTCGCGCTCTGCCCTGCCTTGCATTCTGTTGTGTTTGTCCTTGTGTTTGTGCTTTTGTTTGTGTGTGGCGGTGACGCGCTGGCCGTTGGGCGTGGGGGCGCTGCGCTTTGCTTTTGTGTGTGTGTTGTTTGCTCGACCTGTGGGTGCTTGGCTTGCACTCTGGGCGTCCTTGTCGCTTGGGTATCGAGCATTGCGTGCGTGTGCGTGCTTGTGCGTGTGTGTGTTCGTGCGTGTGTGTGTGTGTGTGTGTGTGTGTGTGTGTGTGTGTGTACGTGTGTGTGTGTGTGTGTGTGTACGTGTGTGTGTACGTGTGTGTGTAGGTGGGAAAAGAAAAAAGAAAAAGGGTTTTGTCCCCGCCTTCTGGCGGGGGCTTTCCTACAAACCATGCAGGACGCAACGAGCACATATGGGCGCCTTGGATAACAACTTCTCGCCCCCGTGCGCACAGCCCCATGTTTGCATTGGCAGCCGTCTCCGACCTCAGGTTGGCCTCCCACCAACCCACCCTCAATCTGCCCCTGCCCCCTCCGCGCCGTGCCCCTCCAGTCTACGCTGTTGGTCAGAAAGTTAACACAAAGGTGGGTGCCCCCACCCGCCCCTCTGTGACCGCCTGTAACTTGCACCAAAGACGCGGTCGGCCGCATGGGTGCAGCCGCCCGCCCCTCGATGAACACCTGTACGGTGCACCGGAGGCACGGTCGGCAGCACGGGTGCAGCTACCCGCCTCTCGGTGACCGCCTGTAGAGCGCACCGAAGGCGCGGCCGGCAGCAACCGCCCGCGCGGGTGCAGCTATTTGCCTTCCGGCGGACGATCGCCCAGCGCGCCTAAGGCAGCGCGCCTAGGGCACATAAGGTATCGGCCGCCGAGGGTGGGGCATCCACCCGCCACCGAGGCGGGTGCCGCTGCCTGCCACTCGGCGACCGCTCTGGTAGGAAAAAAATTCAAGGGCATGAGCCGTCGCGGTGGCGGGTGGCGCCTCCCACCTTTGAGGCGGCCGATGGACAGCTGCTCAGTCGCAACCCACCTTTCCTTGGCTGGCCGCCCAGCGCACCAACGGCGTTTACGGCAGCCGGCACCTGGGCCGTCGCAGCCGCCCACCTTCAAGGGCCTGACCTGCTGGTCGCTGAGGTGCCACCCACCTCGGCGGTGGCGGCCCTTACTAGCAACAGACGCAGAAAGAAAACAGTTCGAGGAAAAAAAAAACCCGAAGGGAAAAAAAACCATTCCAAGTGGTCGACGCTGTACCCCTCTCCTACAGCACCTCACATATATGCTCCCATGTCCAGGTCACTCCCCGCTACAAGTAAGGCGCAAGGTACTCGCCACGCTTTCCATACACATGCTCCGCCAAGTCGTCCCGCAACGTCACAAACTCATCATTATCCGTGAATGCCGCCCTGGCTTGCAAAAAGAACAGGAAAGAGCCGGGAGGAGGATCCGTCCCAATGCGTACATCGGGCATCGAGCCCCCGGGTAGGGGCTCGAGTTGCGTATGCACGACGCCGCCGTACCCAGCACCGCCGCCGTGACCAACCGGGTCGTCACCCCCAGCGGCCGCAGAGCCAGGGGTGGGCGGGGCCGCGACCCCACCGCCTACCCCACCGCTCCCCATACCGTCATCGCCACCGCCACCGCCCATACGCGCAGCGGCGGCGGCAGATACGCGCCGGTTGCCCAAAAAGTGGCCCCGCCGCTCCAACACGATCATATTGTGCAAAATCGCCATCGCCTTCACTGCCTTAATCATTTGCGGCACGGTCGTGAATCTCGATGGCCGCAGCAGCATATGGAACCTTGACGTCAACACACCATACAGGCGTTCCACGTCCTTTCGCACTGCCTCCTGGAGGCGATTGAAGACTCGCTGCTTCCGGGTGACTGGCTTTGCGTAACACGAGAGAAACACAGGGTACTTGTGGTAGGCTTTGTCCGTGAGGTAGTAGGGCATCATGCGCGTGCGGCCGTTGACGGTGTACGGCAGGTCTTTGGGCGGCCAGGTGCCGTCCATCATGTCCATAAAAAGCGGGGACTGGCCGAGCACGTTGAGGTCGTTGTGGGATCCAGGTGCGCCGACAAAGAGGTGGTGGATGTACAGGTCATGGTCGCATATAGTCTCGAGTACGATGGCGCGCCGCTTCTTCCGGGACATGTACTGACCCGCCAGGGCCTTGGGGCACCCCCGCCACTCCCAGTGGGAGCAGTCCAAGGAGCCGATACAACCTGGTAGGCCCCTAGCGGCGCTGCGCTCCATGATGGTGTTCAGCTCGGTCTTGGTCGGCTGGCGGAGGTACTCGGGCTCGTAGCGGGTGTTCAGGAAGTCAAGCAGCTTCTTGACACATATCTCAATCGTCGCCTTGGAAAGCCGGACGTACTCGTCGGCTCGGTCATACGTCTCGCCAAACGCGAGGACACGGAAGGCGGCCACAAGCTTCTGCAAGGCGTACGCCTGTGGACGCCTCGTTGCGTTGACCGTCTGGCGCCAGAAGGGCTCCTCCTTGATGTCCGCATAGATGCGCTCGAAAACGACGCGGGGCACTCGAAAGCGACGCTCGAAAGTCGCCTCGTCATAAACGGGCTCGCTGCCGTCCAGCCCGAAGTAGTCCGCCATGATGCGGCGCATGCCGCCCTCAAAGTCCCGATCTCGGTTGGCGCGGCGGCCGGGCACCGAGCCGACGTACGCACGGGGCCGGTTGGTGCCGCCGATGCGCAGGCGCAATGCCGTGGAGACGGACACAGACCTCGCGGCCAATACGGCGGCCACGGTCTCGTCCGCCGACGCGTTGCCATCTCCAGCGGCCTCCTCGTCCGTCGTAGAGTCGGGTGTAGACGGCGGTGACGGAGAGGCCGCTGCATAGCGCCGAGGAGTAGGATCGGAGCCCATATTGGTGGTCGGGCGATGGGAGGGCGGCGAGGGCAGGGGGAAAGACCACAGGCGGGCGATCGAGCGCAGCGATGGGAGTGCGACAACGGTGGTGGCGGTGGCGACGGTGGCGACCGCGGTGGCGGTGGCGACCGCCGTGGCGACCGCGGCGGTGCGGTGCCCATCGCGGCAGCTCTGTCTCAGGTACCATCCATCTATACACCGCCCCCCCCTCCCCATGGCCTCTCTGTGGAGGGGTGCCTCAGATGGCTGGTGGTGCACACAGGCGCGCGACAACTGCGATTGGGTGGCCCACACACGTCCCTTGGACGGGGTGGGCCCCTCCAGCCCTCACTGGTGGGGTCGCCCGTGTGACTGTGGCGGCTGTCCAGTCAGCGGCCTTACGGTTAATGGAACTGGGCAGCCGTCATCCAGCAATGCGTGGACCTCGCCCAGGGCGTCGTGATGCGGATTGCGGGTCACCTCTCAGTGAGGCCACCGTCCTCGGTGTCTAGACCACGATTTTTGTGGGGGGGATAATGCATTCCCCGTGGCCCTCGGACCCCCTTCCGGGCACCCAGGGCCACAGGATCAATCATGATAGGTCCTGCCCTCTTCAGGCGCCTCAACGGACCAGTGGGCCGGCCCCGCAGCTCACGTTTTTCATGCTCCAAGGCGCTGACGAGGGGGTCGCGCTGTCGTTCTGCAGCTGTCCTTGAGCCTGTCCGTCCAGGGGGTGCGCGCCGGCTCGCTCTGGCGCACCGCATATTTCTCGTGGCGCTCCCTCGACCCCTACAGGTGACAGTAGAAACCATCGTCTCGGGTTGCTACGTATGAGCCACGTGACAAGAAGGAAACTCGGCTGCTCTCTGGCTGTTGATGCGACGCTTGCTGCGCCATCAACGAAACGCGGAATCCCCGCTCGATGTCCTCGTGTCTGGGTCAACCTGGCCATGCATCCACTGGCAGGGTCGGTCCAGCACCGGGCCGTTGCGTCGGCCTCGCTGGCGTTCCGTGCTCCACCGAGATTTCGGCGCAGGGTACGTCTGTCTGGGCCCGCCAGAGAGGCCCTCGTGCAGGAGCGGTATTTGACAGCCATGCCGAGCCCCCGCGTCGGGGTAGATGTGGGTGCGACGTGGCAGCCTCTTGAATTGGTCTGAAACGAGCTGCGTCGCCCAGATTGGCGGCATTCGGCGCCAAATTCACCGATTTGGGCTCGCGCAGAGGTTCGTACCGTGCGAACCTGGGAGAATAGAAGCCGTTTCTGCGGCAGGGTTCGCACTGTACGAACCAGCGTGCGAACCACGCCTGGTTTATCCGGCTGTAATTACATTCTGGTTTTTAAGGCCTTCTGTGGCTTCTGGCACGTTTGTGAAGGCAGATCGCACGCCGACATGGCTAGGTTGTGCGTATCCCCGCCACGTGGACAACGTGGCACGAATATTTGCAACGTGTGTGAACTGGTGACATTGGTGGTTGTGCTCT